>PPYF01438011.1_pt1 | contig 15309 bp, 9 predicted proteins | sample 1559871 | NCBI WGS metagenome assembly PPYF01 (sample SAMN08240021, study PRJNA423297) | Human gut metagenome, whole genome shotgun sequencing project. | reverse complement strand
GCAGATGGCTACACAAGTGCAAGCTATGCGAAGTTACAGGAAGCAATCAAGGCAGCTGAAAAAGTATATGCCGATGATAAGGCAACACAGGATGCTGTAAATGCACAGGTAACAGCAATCGAAAAAGCTATTTCGGCTTTAGAAAAGGAAGAAACACCAATTGTTGCTAATAAGGCAGAGCTGAAAAAAGCGTTAGATAAAGCCAAAGCAATACAGGCAGATGGCTACACAAGTGCAAGCTATGCGAAACTACAAGAAGCAATCAAGGCAGCTGAAAAAGTTTATGCCGATGATAAGGCAACACAGGATGCTGTAAATGCACAGGTAACAGCAATTGAAAAAGCTATTTCGGCTTTGAAAAAAGAAGAAACACCAATTGTTGTAGACAAAGCAGAACTGAAAAATGCATTAGATGAAGCCAAAGCTATACAGGCAGAGGGCTTTACAAGTGCAAGCTATGCGAAGCTACAGAAAGCGATCAAAGCAGCCGAAAAAGTTTATGCTGACGCTGCAGCAAGTCAAGATGATGTGAAAGTACAAGTAAAGAATATTCAAAAAGCAATTCAATCCTTAGAGGCAGTTAGTCAAACTAGTGCCAAAGCGATTTTACAAAACTTAGTTGAAAAAGCTGAAAAGAAAAAAGAAAGTGCTTATACCGCTGCATCTTGGAAAACATTTGAAAAAGCATTAAAAGATGCTAAAAACATCTTACAAAAGAAAGATGCAACAAAAGTTGAAATTCAACAAGCATATGAAACACTTGTGACAGCATTACAACAGTTGAAAGCAATTGAGCAACACAAAAAAGAGCCAGTTAACACAACAGACAAAACAGATACGCCTAAAACAGGGGATACTTCGCAGGCACAAACAGCAGGTATCATGGTTATCTTAAGTGGAGCTGTCTTAGCAGTATTGCGCAAGAAAAGAAAGTATGTAGAAGAATAAATGAACTTGAAGAGGCAAGATGAATTGTCTCTTCTTTTCTTACAGAATAAATAGAAATACTTTAGGATTTATTAAGATATGAAAGATAGATTTTTGGTATCATAAAGAAGAAGGAAGGTGGAAGGGTATGAAACGATTCCGTATTATTATGTTGAGTGTTGTGCTTTGTGTTATCTTCACAGGCTGTAAAGGAACCATCAGCAACGATGTAGAGATCGACTATGGAGTTTCCACAAAGTATTCCAGACTAGAACTTGAAGAAGCGGTAAACGTCATAAAAAAAGATTTTGTACGATCATTTGAAGATTGTACGATGGAACGTTTGGTGTATGCCGGGGATAAACAATCAAAAGAACATGGAGAGTACTATACAAAAGCAGATACCCTTTTGTTTTTCATGGATTATAAAACCGGCAACTTTAGCAGTGATACATTAAATAAAAACAGTGAATATCCTGAATGGCAGATCATGTTAGTAAAAGATGCATCAGGAGTCTGGAAAATATATCCTAGTGGTTGCGGATATGGATAATAAGATGGAATATAAATATTTGACAAATGTGTGATGAAAGGCCAGAAAAACACTGGCCTTTTTTCTTGTGAAAGATAACATCAAAATACAAATGTCCATCATTTGATGTGACACATATGTTATTTCGCGGTGGAAACTGATATAATAGACACATAAAAGGAAGTGGACGTATGCGCTTTTTAAAGAAATTCATCGTTTCATTCTTGGCAATCACCTTAGCTGTTTTAACAAGCTTTGTTAATGGTACATATCAGCTGAAAGCGAAGACCTATTTCTTTGCTCGCAGCAGCGCACCTTCAAAAAGTGATTTTCATTATTATTCGGATCAAAATATATATTATAAATATGATTATGGTATGCCCAATTGTACGGCATATGCGTGGGGAAGAGCCTATGAAATATTAGGAGAACCCCCACAATTATCTACCGGGATGGCGAAAGAATGGTACGATTACAATACAAAACATCATTATTATGCGTATGGTTCTATACCTAAGGTTGGCAGTGTGATGTGTTGGAATGGAGATTGGGGAGGTCATGTGGCTATTGTGGAAAAAATTGAAGGAGAATATCTGACCATTTCCAATTCCAGTTATGGTGGGGAAGCCTTTTACACACAGACCAATACCTTCGCATATCTAAAAACGTATTATCCGGGATTTCAAGGCTTTCTCTATTTGCACGATTTTACACCTGCCGTCAATCTTGCTAAACCGAAGCTAAGGGTTAGCCGTTCAGGGATGAATTACACTTTTCAATGGGACAAAATAGCCGATGCTACTACTTATCAGATTGATGTATGTCATGATGCGGAATGTGAATTAACTGACGAATTTGTTACAAGCAAACTCACCTTCACCAAAGCATTTGCCGATCAACCTTACTGGGTAAGAGTACATGCACAACATAATGACTTTGCTAGTGTTTCTAATACGGTGGGAGTGAATCCGGCAGCATATCATCTGATGGGGACAAAGCAAAATCTAGGAACGCATTTTTATGCCCAAATTGCATTTGGTGATATCTATGTAAAAAATGTTAACCATACGGCAATGCTGGAAACAGCGACCAATGATGACAAAGGAATATACGAATTTATACGTCAAAAAGATGGCAGCTATACGATAAAAGATACGAAAACTAAAGAATTACTGACCTCTATGCGACAAAAAAATAATGTAGATTTATTTTTTACAAACATAGATGATACAAAGAATCAGGCATTTTTTCTTCGAAAGTTAAAAAAAGGTTATGCATTACAGCCTAGTGATACAGCTTATGCTGTATGCGGGGTAAAAGGAGAAAAAGCAGAAAGAACAACGCCGATACAAATAAACAGGATAGCCTTGACGACCTCACAGAGCTTTAGGATACAAAAAGGCGGAATCACATTGCCTGTTAACGTAAATGCGTATAAAGGTAGTTATGATGGGAAAGCACACAGTATCTCATTACAAAATGTACCTGCAGGCTCTACGATTACCTATCGTACCAGTACCAAGAGTGGATGGTCTTCAAAGAAACCAACTAGAACAAATGCAGGTACAACAATGGTTTACTATCATGTGATGAATCCACATTATGCGCAAGATATGTATGGCAGTGCAGAGATCATCGTACATAAAGCGAATTGCAAAGCGCGTATCAATGATTATAAACATACATATGATGAAAAGAAACATACGATTTCTATCACAAAAACACTACCAGGCTCAACCATATATTATCGCACCAGCTTAAAAAAGGATTGGACAAAGGAAAAGCCAATGAGAACGAACGTTGGCACGACAAGCGTGTATTATAAAATTAGCAATCCTAATGCAAGAAAGACAATCACCGGCAAAGCCAATATCACAGTATCGAAAGCTACGCAAAAGCCAAAGATAAAAGGATATAATGGCAGCTATGACCATAAAAAGCATACTCTTTGTATGACGCAGATAAAACCCCATTCAACAATCTACTATCGTAGCAATACAAAGAAAAAATGGTCGAAGATAAAACCTACACGCACAAGCGTAGGTACAACAAAGGTTTATTACAAAATTACCAATCCCAATTATAAAGATGTAAGTGGGAGTGTTTCCATCATCATCAAGAAAAAACCCTGATATTATAGAGGAATGTACCATCTTCATCACAAAGAAAGCAGCTTATAAAAATGAGGCTGTTTTTATTTTATGTGAAAATATGAAAATCGAAATCCTTTGCCTTTTTACTTTTGCTAAAGAACGATTTATGATATCATAAGAAACGTAAGAAATGAGGAATTGGATGGAACTGAAACTGATTGATTTAGTAAAGAAAATGGAAGAGGATAATCCCGATCTTGTCTATTTTGAACAAGGCTCTTTTAACATGAAACCGGTATATCGCAAGCGCAGCAATGTTTTGCATATGGAATTGGCCTTACCTAAGCTATTGCCTTTTCAGGTATGGCATGTTTTTTGTATGCGTTTAGCAAAAATTACTCGTTGTAAAACCGAAGTATATCTTACCGTAGAAAACAGTGATACGTCGATCTTAGAAGTAAGTGAATATATCCAGCACTTTGTCAGTCTGCATCCAACGTTGCGTATTTTTCAGGACAGTCTGCCATCCTTAGAGAAAAAGTATCTGATTTATCATATTGCGAATGAAACTGATCGTGATATCGCAATTCAAAATAAACATCTGCTTGAAGAGTTTTTGAAAAACTGTGGCTTCCAATTGGCAATTACGGTTGAAGAAATGAAGGTCAGCGTAAAGATTCCAACGGTGAAGATGAAAGAGGAAGCGCCTAAGCCGACACAAGTATATGAAGAGAAAAAAGCCTATAGCTTTAAACCTAAAAAGAAAAAGGGCTTAGATGGGTATGTGCCCTTTTCCATTCATGATATTAGCGAAGAATGTCATGATATTCGCATCCATGGGAAGATCTTTGACAGTGAAGTAAGAACTTTACGAAATGGCAAGGATATTCAGACACTGTGGATTGCGGATGACGATGATGCCATCATCATGAAGCGTTTTGAACGTGGTTCTATCACAAAGGAAGTTCTTAATGAAATCGGTGCCGGAGATTGTGTCGTTGCATATGGACGAGTGGAGTTTGATTCCTATTCTCGTGAACTGGTCTTTATGCCGGATGTGATCCAGAAGGTACCTGAAGTCAAACGTGTGGATGAAGCAGAAGAAAAGCGTGTAGAGTTACACGTACATACGAAGCTATCTGAAATGGATGGGGTATGTGATATCAGCGAGTATATCAAAACAGCGAATGAATGGGGCTGGGATGCGATTGCGTTGACTGATCATCGTGTTGTTCAGGCATTTCCTACTGCACAGACGGTGGTTGATGGCATTAACAAGAAACGTGAAACACCGATGAAGATCTTATATGGTGTGGAAATGAATATGGTTGACCCTATGTTACAGATCGTGCGCAATGGGGATGACACGGAACTGGAAAAGGGAACCTATTGTGTATTCGACTTAGAAACGACCGGTTTATCTTCGCGCTTTGATCATATCATTGAGTTTGGCGGGCAGATCATGAAAGATCGCACCTGCATAAAAAGCTTACAGCTGTTTGTCAAACCACCGATTGCCTTAAGTGCATTCACAACTGAATTAACCAATATTTCAGAAGAAAACATGAAGAATGCCAAACCGTTTGCGGAATGTGTCGATGAGATTCTGGAATTTATCGGTGATAGTATCTTAGTTGCCCACAATGCCAGCTTTGACTATGGCTTCTTAAATGCGGAATTAGAACGTATCGGTCGTAAGCCATTAATGAATCCGGTCATTGATACCTTGGATCTGGCCCGCAGTATGATGGATCGCAAAGGTTATCGCTTGGGCAATCTGGCACGTCAGTATGGTATTCGCTATGATGAAGATGTAGCCCATCGTGCTGATTATGATGCTGAAGTGTTGGCTCAGGTCTTTATGCATATGTTAAATGATCTAAAGCATATCAAAACCTTGAAACAGTTACAAGATATGCAAGATCCTGATTGTTTTAATAAAGTCAGAGATAAGCATGTGACTATCCTTGCGAAAAACATGGCAGGTTTAAAGGAATTGTTTGAGCTGATTACACTCTCGCATACGGAATATTTAAGCTATAATCGTAAAAGTACAGCAAATGTTGTCGCAGAACCGCGCATCATTCGTAAAGAAATAGAAAAGCGCCGGATGAACGGCAATTTATTGATCGGCTCTTCCTGTGTGAATGGGGAAGTTTTCGACATGGCCCAGACGCGCAGTGAAAAAGAGTTAGCAGAGGTCATGCAGTTTTATGACTACATCGAAATACAGCCACTTGCCAACTATCGTTTCTTAGTAGAACGCAATTCCATCGTAGATGAAGCGCGGTTAAAAGAAATCTTAATGTCCATCGTGGAAAAGGCAGAAGAGATGGGAAAAATCGTCGTGGCAACCAGTGATGCGCATTATGTGCATCCTAATGAAAAGCTGATTCGTGACATTTATATCAATTCTCAGGCGATTGGCGGTATGCGTCATGCCTTATATATTTACAATCAGGAACGTCGCCGCAAGTTTAAAAGCCCGGATCAGCATTTGCGTACCACGGATGAAATGTTAAAAGAATATGCTTGGTTGGGCCAACAGCGTGCTTATGATATGGTCATTAAGAATACCAAGGCGATAGCGGATCAGATTGAAGTGATACGTCCGGTCAAGGATGCTTTATATCCACCGGATATTGAAGGTTCTGATCAAAAGCTAAGAGAAATTTGTTTTGAAAATGCCCATAAGAAATATGGACCTGTCTTACCGGATATCGTGGAGAAACGCTTAAATCGAGAATTGGATAGTATCATCGGCGCCGGTTATTATGTGGTTTACTATATTTCTCATTTATTGGTAAAGAAGAGCTTGGATGATGGATATCTGGTAGGTTCGCGAGGTTCGGTAGGATCTAGCTTTGTCGCTACGATGTCAGAGATTACTGAGGTAAATCCTTTAGCACCTCATTATGTCTGCCCGAAATGCCATTATGTAAAGTTCTTTACCGATGGCAGTGTGTTAAATGGCTATGATTTACCAGATATTGAATGTCCGAATTGTGGAGAAACAATTCGCGGTGATGGACACGATATTCCTTTTGAAACCTTCTTAGGTTTTGAAGGTGATAAGGTGCCGGATATCGACTTGAATTTCTCCGGTGATTATCAGCCCAATGCCCATGCCTATACCAAAGAAGTGTTTGGTGAAGACCATGTATATCGTGCCGGTACGATTGGTACGGTAGCCGAAAAAACGGCGTTTGGTTATGTGAAAGGCTATGAGGAAGAGATGGGAATTGAAGGCAGTATGCGCAATGCCCAGATCTTGCGTTTAGCAAAAGGTTGTGAAGGCGTCAAACGAACGACCGGTCAACATCCAGGTGGCATCGTCGTCGTCCCATTGGATTTAGATGTGCATGATTTTACACCGGTACAATATCCTGCCAATGACCCGTATGCGGAATGGAAGACGACGCATTTTGACTTCCATCAGATTCATGATAATATCTTGAAATTTGATATCCTTGGTCATGTGGATCCTACAGCGATGAAGATGTTGGAGCGTATGAGTGGAATTGATGTAACGACCATTCCTATGAACGATCCGGAAACCATGAGCATTTTCTCTAAGGTGGATGCGTTAAAAATAGATACTAGTAAGAATACCGAAGAAACTGGAGCTGCCGGCTTACCGGAGTTCGGTACACCGTTTGTTCGTGGAATTCTGGAGTTAACACGTCCAACCACATTTGATGAGTTATTGAAAATATCCGGTTTATCTCATGGTACAGATGTATGGTTAGGCAATGCCAAGGATCTGATTGATGATGGTATTTGTACATTAAAGAGCGTAATCGGATGTCGTGATGACATCATGGTGTATTTATTGCACAAGGGCTTGCGTCCAAAACTGGCCTTTACGATCATGGAAAGTGTTCGTAAAGGAAAAGGACTGAAGGATGAATGGATACCGGAGATGAAAGAAAACGGGGTGGAAGACTGGTATATTGAATCTTGTAAAAAGATCAAATACATGTTCCCGAAAGCCCATGCCGTTGCCTATGTCATGATGGCCATCCGCATTGCTTGGTTTAAGGTGCATGAACCGCAATATTACTACTGTATGTTCTTTAGTATTCGTTGTGATGCATATGATATTGAAACAATGATCAAGGGAGAACAATCCATTCGTAAAAAGATGCAGGAAATTGACTTTAAGTTGCATGACAACGCGCAGAAAAAGGATGTCACCAAGAAGGATAAGGATACTTATAATACTTTAGAGCTGGCATTGGAAATGACATTGCGTGGTTATTATTTCGCTAATATTGATTTAATGCGTTCCGCCAGTCGTGATTTTATTGTCGATCCAGAACGACCTAACTACATTATTCCTCCTTTCACCAGTATTGATGGCTTGGGAGAAAGTGTTGCGGATACTGTTGTGGAAGCTCGCAAGAATGGGGCATTCTTATCCAAAGAGGATTTACAGCGAAGAACCGCCTTGAGTGGTACGCTGATTAAGAAACTGGAGTCGATGGGGGTTTTAGAAGGCTTACAGGAAGAAAATCAGATGTCCTTATTTTAAAAAGCTGAATCATATACGATTAGAAACAAGCAACAACAGGAAAATCATAGAAAAGGCTTATCGCCACATATGATCGAATCAAAGTGTGTGGGATAAGTCTTTTTTGATGATAAGGAAAAGTTTTATGAGATATGTGTTCCTAAAGCACATTGCATAGGAGAAAAAGATTTGTATTTGTCACTATGTAAAGATAATGCTATACTTTTTATGTAATTGGAAAGAGGGAGTAACATGAAAAAGGAGAAGGGCAGTACTCGTCATATTTTAGAGAGTGAAGGAAATTTTAAATATGTGTTGATCATGGAAGGCTTGGCTTGTGGATTACTTGCCGGATTGATCGCCATTATCTATCGTTTGCTATTAGGCTATGCGGAACAGTTTATTGCCTTTATGGCATCCGTGATTTGGGATAACCTTCTCTATATTATAGGGTGGTTTCTCTTTTTGTTAGTGCTTGGTGTTTTGATTGGCTGGTGCCTAAAACAAGAACCATTGATTTCAGGAAGTGGTATCCCTCAGGTGGAAGGAGAAATCATTTCGTTTCTTGATCAAAAATGGTATAAAATATTGCCTTATAAAATTGTTGCTGGGACCTTATGCGCTTTTGGAGGGTTATCATTAGGGCGAGAAGGGCCAAGTATTCAATTAGGAGCTATGGGTGGCAAGGGTATGTCACGTATCTTTCATCGTGTAAAGATGGAAGAAAAATTATTATTGACTTGTGGTGCAGCGGCAGGACTTAGTGCGGCATTTAATGCGCCTTTGGCAGGTGTCATGTTTGCCTTGGAAGAGGTACATAAAAACTTTTCCGTTTCTGTTTTAGTTTCGGTCATGTGTGCCAGTGTTACCGGTGATTTTCTATCACAATATGTGTTTGGCTTAGAACCGGCATTTCATTTTGTAGTCACAGAAACTTTACCATTAGGCTATTATGGAAGCATTCTGTTGTTAGGCATCATTTGTGGTTTATGTGGTGTCCTATATAATAAGATGACGTTAAAGTTTCAGGATTGGTATGAAAAAGTGCCAAGACTAAAAGCCCATTATCGTGTTTTGATTCCTTTAATGATTGCCGGTGTGCTTATGCTCATCCTTCCTGAAGTGTTAGGCAGTGGGCATACGATGATCGAGATGTTAAGTGGAAAAGAGCCATTGCTCTTAAAAACCTTGATTTTATTGCTGGTAGTAAAATTTATCTTTTCTTTAGCTAGCTTTGGCAGTGGAGCACCCGGTGGCATCTTTTTCCCATTGTTGGTGCTCGGCAGTTTTGTAGGAGCCATTTATGGCCTTATCGCCATACAGTATTTTCAGATTCCTGAGATGTATCTGGCAAACTTTATTATCATGGCCATGGCTGCTTTCTTTGCGGCAATCGTACGAGCACCGATTACCGGTATTATTTTGATTGCGGAAATGAGTGGCACTTTGACGCATTTATTACCTTTAGCGCTAGTTTCCTTATGTGCTTACTTAACGGCCAATATATTGAATTGTGATCCCATTTATGAAAGTTTATTGCATAAGCTTTTATGGAAGAATGGTGTGAATTTAGATGCGTTTCAAGGAAAGAAACATATTGTTGAAGCCGCAATTGAAATCGGCAGCGAGGTATGTGAGAAAAAGGTCAGTGATATTGCCTGGCCGGGCAAATGTCTGATTATCAGCATTCATCGAGGAAATGCCGAAATTATTCCTAAGGGAGATACTGTCTTATTTACCGGAGATACATTAATGGCTTTGATCAATGATGAGGATGCTCCTTATGTGCAACATGCTTTAGAAAAATTATGTACTAGAAAGTTATCGTAATGGTTGTTACTTAGAAAACGAATAAAACTTAGTCGTTTTCTGTATATATCGATGTTATGGATTGTAGGAAGCATTAATTTTATGACCTATGAGGTGTTACATGATGTCTTGCTTACATCCTACCTTTTGCTGTTTTCTATATACCTTATACCTTGTCAATTTGGCGTTGTGTGGATTTGCTTATGCATTGCTGATGAAATATAATATTACTTTTTTTCCTAAATCGTTTTGTCGGAGAAAAAAGATGAAATGAAATAAAATGATAAAGTCATGGAACACCATGGCTTTTTTTTGCGGCGTTAAGCATAAGAAAAACAGAAATGTTGTTGAGAAGCAATTCGTTTTACAAATGATGTAAGAGGGAATTCATCTGCTTCTTGCGTATTTCAACTTATATGCCACATAAGATACTCAGAAAAAACTGGAAAGAAAGGAGATTTTGTAAGCATTTGTAAAAAAGCGACAAATAAAAGTTAGAAATTATCTATACAAATAGCATAAAAAGCGATATAATGGTGGAGTAAAGTAGCACAAAGTGGTGGAAAGTGGAGGTAAACGTCATGTTCATGGGTGAATACGCACACAATATTGATAAAAAAGGGCGTATCATCATTCCGGCAAAATTCCGTGAAGAACTTGGCGATACGCTCATCATCACACGCGGTTTAGACGGCTGCTTAAGTATTTATACAAAGGAACAATGGCAGCTCATTTATGAACAGCTGATGAAATTGCCATCCACCAAGAAAGATGCCCGCATGTTTGTACGTATGATGACAAGCAAAGCGGCAGAATGTGAAATTGATGCACAGGGAAGGATCTTAATCCCATCCTCATTAATCAAACTTGCGGATCTGACAAAAGAATGCCGTATCATCGGTGCTGCTAACCATGTGGAAATCTGGTCCAAAGAGCGCTGGGAACCACTGGATGAAGATGGTGATGCTGCATTTGAAGAGATTGCGGAAAATCTTACGGAGTTTCTATTATGAACAAACATTACAGTGTCTTGCTGCAGGAAAGCATAGAAGGACTACATATACAACATGATGGCATTTATGTGGATGGAACGCTGGGTCGAGGAGGACACAGTTGTGAGATCTTGAAACAAATTCCTGACGGTCATTTATATGCATTTGACCGTGATGCCAGTGCGATTGAAGAATCGACACCAAGACTATTGCAGGTGGCAGATAACTTCACATGCATCCATAGCCCATTCTCTCATCTGAAAGAAGAACTTTCGGCTTATGGTGTAAATAGAATTGATGGTTTGGTACTAGATTTAGGAGTAAGTTCTCCCCAATTCGATGAAGCAGAACGCGGCTTTTCTTATCGTTTTGATGCTCCATTGGATATGCGAATGGATCAAAGTCAGGCATTAAATGCTTATGAGATCGTAAACACTTGGAGCTATCAAGATTTAGTAAAGATTTTTTATACCTATGGAGAAGAGACGTTTGCTAAACAGATTGCGCGCAATATTGAAAAGAAACGCATAGATAAACCAATTCGTACAACCTTTGAATTGGTAGATGTTATTAAGGCATCACTTCCGGCAAAGGTACTGAATAAGAAAGGACATCCTGCGAAAAAGGTGTTTCAAGCGATACGGATTGCCGTAAACGATGAATTACGGGAATTAGAAGAAGTGTTGCAAGAGGCCTTGCAAATGCTGAATCCTCATGGACGAATTTGCGTGATCAGTTTTCAGTCGTTGGAAGATCGTATCGTAAAAGAGGCTTTCCAAACAGCAAGTCGTCCTAAGCAATATGACAAGCGCATTCCTATCTTACCAAGTGATATGGAAGAAGCGCCCTATAAACTCATCAACAAAAAACCAATTACCGCGCAAGAAGAAGAACTGATGGAGAACAACCGCAGTCATTCAGCGAAATTAAGAATTATAGAAAGGATAAGGTAAGTAACAATGGCAAAGGCGAAATTAGTAAAACGTAAAAGAAGATTCCGTATCGAAGGTGTGGCAACACTGCTGTTGACACTGGCAGTGCTGTTATTTTTAGGTGCGCGTATTGGATTGAAATCGTATAACTATAACCTTTCCATTGAAGCTAGTAAGGTAGAAGAAAAAGCAACAACCTTAAAAGAAACTGTTAGTAGTCTAGAAAACGAAGTAAATAAATTAGAAAATCGTGAACGTGTATTAGGCATGGCAGAAAAAGATGGCATTAAAACGAATCAGGATCAGGTCGTTGTCATGGGGGATGAGGACAAGAAGAACAATGAGTAAAGGTGGATGACTATGAATCCTAGAAGAAGTAATCGTACATTGGCAGGATTGCTGATCATCATGATGGTAATAGCAACACTCATTTTATCAAATGTGCTTTTTACTATGGTGACGCAGAAGCATTTTCGTAGTGGTGTCAATGTAAAAGATTTTAAAGAACCCGATATCTCTAACACAACGGTATTAAAAGGAAACCGGGGAACGATTTATGATCGCGGTGGAGAAGTAATCGCACAGGATGAAGATACCTATACGCTTGTTGCGATTTTGGATAAAAGTCGCAAAGGAATCGGCAATGTGCCGGCATATGTAAAAAATGTGGATAAGACGGCGCGTTTACTAGCACCAAAGCTAGATATGAAGGAAGATTCTATACGTGATATCTTACAAAATGCAATTGATAATAAACAATATCAGACTGAACTAGGAACAAAAGGAAAAAATCTTTCCAAAAGTGTAAAAGAGAGCATTGAAGCATTAGAATTACCTGGTATTACATTTACCAAGTCAGTGGAACGCAGTTATCCTACGGGCACATTTGCTTCGCATTTAATCGGTTATGCACAATATAATGAACAAAGCGGTCAAATCGAAGGACAGATGGGATTGGAAAAATCGTTGAATACTTTTTTACAAGGAGAAGACGGTATAGAGGTTTACCAAAAAGATGCCAATGGCAATATTTTACCAGGAACAAAATATACGAAAAAATATGCGAAGAATGGAAATGATGTGTATCTTACCCTAGATCGCAATGTACAACTTGCTTTACAAAGCAGTCTGAAAAAAACGATGAAAGAAGTTAAAGCCGATCGTGGTTGGGGACTGGTCATGGAAGTGGAAACAGGTAAGGTGCTAGGCTGGGCTGGTTTACCGAGTTTTGACTTAAATAAGCGCGATATAAAAGATTATCTGGATGTACCAAGTCAATACTTATATGAACCAGGTTCGGTTATGAAAGGCATTACTTACGCAGCCGCATTAGATAGCGGTAATTATCCATATAATAAAAAATATGATAGTGGGGTCTTTTATTTTGGTACAGATGAAAAAGGAAAAATTTATCGAAGTGCTACAAAAGTAGGCGGTATTCAGCCGATTTATGATGCATTAAACAAGAATTATGGCACGATTTCATTTGATAAAGGTTTTATTGTATCCAGTAATATCGCTATATGTGAACTGCTTACTAAATATATGGATCCAAGCATCTATCAGGATTATGTATTGAATAAATTTAAATTTAATCAAAAAGTTGATATTCCTTTTGTGGAAAACAGTAAAGGAAATATGAACTTTACTTATGCTTCAGAAAAGCTGAATACTGGTTTTGGTCAAGGTATTTCTGTAACAGCTTTGCAAATGGCACAGGCTTATACAGCAATTTTAAATGATGGCAAGATGGTGCGGCCATATGTAGTGGAACGTATTATTGATGCCAGCAGTGGCAAAACGATTCAACAGTATGACACAAAGCAAGTAGGACAGCCAATCTCAAAAAAGAGTGCAGATTATGTAAAGAAACTTATGAAACAGGTAATTGACGATAAAATGGGAACTGGTCATATACGTTATAAGATGGACGATGTTTCTATTGTCGCAAAGACCGGTACTGGACAGATTGCCAATGAACACGGGCAGTATGGTGATATTTATACGAACTCTGTTATGGCAGCGGCGCCGGCAGATGATCCTAAAGTCATGGTTTATTATGCGTTTGAAAGTTCTGAGTATTTAAGCTATTCCGGTGATCCTTTTAAAGAAGTGATGAAGGCTGCTTTAGTTGCGGAAAACATTACAGGGGAAGAGGGACAGAATCAGGAAACAAAAAAACAAAATCATGTGGAATGGAAAGAGTATACAATGCCATCTTTAGTGAATCACACATTGCGTTATGCAAAACAGAAATTAAAGGAAATGGATATAGATACCGTTGTTATTGGCAATGGAAATAGTATCGTAGCACAATTTCCGAAAGCTGGAGATGCTATTATGAGTAATCAACGTATGTTTTTGCTGAGTGATGGGGCGAAAATCGCTATGCCTAATATGAAAGGTTGGACAAAAAAAGATATTACTGCCTTTTGGAATCTGACTCATATTGAGGTACAGATGGAAGGAAGCGGCAGTGTGCATTCTCAGAATGTTAAGATGGGGAAAACCATTAGTAAGGATACGATCATTAAAGTCAAGATGAAATAAAAAATAGTGATTTCTCTTTGGAAAAGATTTATCTATGTAAATCGTTAAAAGAGGAATCACTGTTTTTAATGTTTGAAACAGAAACAAATGATAAAGAAAGAATATGGCTATCGGCTATGTTTCACCTTCATCATGTTTAGCATAGATGCTGTTGCAGGATTGGTAAGTTTTGAACTGTATCATGCAAGATGGTACTAAGAGCACATAGTTACATAAGGGTGCATGAAAATGCGATATGGTTAAGAAGGTAAAACAACAAAGACATGTTTTTGCTGAAATAGGCATACACTGCAATGAGGTGAGTGTATGATACGAGGAAAGGTCAAAACAAGGATTTCCATCATCTTTCTATGCGCTCTAGTAATTTTTGGCTGCATCCTTGGAAAACTGGGCTATGAACAGATCTTTCATCATACGGATATCATGGAGAAGGCATTGGATTTATGGGAACGTGATTTTACCGTTGCCGGTTTGCGGGGTTCTATCTTAGACAAACAAGGGAAGGTATTGGCCCATGATATACCATCGACATCGGTTATGGTCGTACCGGCACAGATTAAGCATCCTGATGAAACCGCAAAACAATTAGCACAAGTGTTAAACGCAGACGAAAAAACCATAAAAACAAAAATTACGAAACATGTCTCAACACAGAAAATCCAACCAGAAGGTCGGTTGATTAGTGATGAGAAAGCACGCAAGTTAGAGGCCATGGATTTGGAAGGTGTCTATCTGGTACAAGATTCTTTGCGTAACTATCCGAATAATAACTATTTGGCTCAGGTATTGGGGTTTACCGGTATTGATAATCAGGGGCTGGCAGGCTTGGAATTACAATATAATGATATTTTATCAGCCAAAAGTGGAGGATTGAATATTCCTTTTGATGCGAAAGGTCATAAAGTAGAACTGTATCAGGAAACTTATGAAGCTCCCGGTAGGGGCATGGATGTACAATTGA
>PPYF01130115.1_pt1 | contig 15316 bp, 13 predicted proteins | sample 1559871 | NCBI WGS metagenome assembly PPYF01 (sample SAMN08240021, study PRJNA423297) | Human gut metagenome, whole genome shotgun sequencing project. | reverse complement strand
TCCCTGTCCGACGTCGAAAAAAAGAATTTCCAGTCCGCCTGGCCGGCCCACCCAGGTAAAAAGCAAACAGCAGGCGGTCAAGATACATACGGCCCGGCGTTTCCGCTTTCTCCCATAGCAAAAAATCAACAACAGGCTATAATACCAAAGGAAAAACTGCCAAGAAGGCGACGCTGTCGTAAAGGCGGATAATGGCGCCGGCAGCCGCTTTCCCGGTATTGTCAGGCCGTTCAGAAACTCAGCCGGAACCGTCAGCAGCGGCGAGGCAAATGGAATCAACCGGCGAAGGAACGGCAGCAGCGACAAAACGAACAACGCATAACCTCCGATGCAAAGCCAGCTGGCCAGCGGCAAAGCCAGAAGATTCAGGAACAGACCCAATATGGAAAATCGATTGAAGAAATAAAGAAGCAAAGGAAGCAAGCCAAGATTCACGGCCAAGCCGGATGTCAGCCCCGCCAGCCATCGGGATTCTCCTATTTGCTCCGCCCGGACACGGCCCAATCGATTGGCCAGATTCCGGAATGCTTTTCTACAAGGTTTCCCTAAAAGCAGTAGAGATAGAACGGCTCCGTAAGACAGCAGAAAACCGGTTTGATAGAGCAGGTACGGCCTTCCGGCAAGCTGAATACAACCGGAAAAACCCAGTGCATTCAAAGCGTCGCAGCGCCGCCTTCCCGCTTGGGCAAACAAAGAAAAAGCAGTCATAATAACGGCCCGCAGCACCGACGGAGTACCACCGGCCAAGAAGGCAAAAAAAACAAGGGGAAAGATTAGCAGCGCGTTTCGAACAGCCAGGGAAAGCCGGCGTCTCCCCACCAATTTACGAAAAGGAAGCAAAAAAAACAGGACATGCGTTCCGGAAACAGCCATCAAATGAGAAAATCCCGCGTCGCGTATGGCCTCTTTGGTGTCCGCCTCCAAGCCAGCCGTATCTCCTGTCATAACAGCCAAAACCAGCATACCGGTTTCCCTGCCAAGAGCCTGAACGAGAACGGAACGAATCTGAGACCGGATCCGGGCGGCAAACAAAACAGGATGGAACGACTGGTCCTCTGCCAAAACAATATCCTTCTCCTGCGGAACAGCGTAATACAAAACGTTTTTACCAAGGAGATACTGCTGATAATCCATTTCGCCGGGATTGGAAGCGCTCTGTGGAAGATAGAGGGATGTATTCAGCACAACCCTCACTCCTTTCCCAAACAAATCCTTTTGTTCCTGAGATAAATGAATTCCTTTTATCAAGATCAATCCTTGCCGATCCCGATACAGCAAATCCCCTTCCTGATTCCAGACCGCCCGATAAAGCAGACCTTCTCCAGAAAATTGCCGCTGCTCCGCCGCACCCTCCCGCCACGGTCGGAACCACAGCAAAAGCGCAGAAAAAAATGATAGAATACCAAACAGAAAAAAGAAAGGTCTGCTTTTCATTCTACCATTTTACTGATTATTATCTTTTTGTCAAAATTTGGAATTCATTCCCCGGGAAATATTAGGAGGAACTTTTGCTTTTGGGTTTGGAAACAAACGAGGCGATCAATGCGAAAAACACCGCCATCACCAGTCCGGCCGCCACAGCCGGCAATCCGCCGGTAAGGGCTCCCAGAATCCCTTTTTCATCCACCGCGCGGAATACACCCTTACATAAAGAAAATCCAAAACCGGTCAGCGGAATGGTAGCACCGCAATGTCCCCATTCCACGATTTTTTCATAAATTCCGATGCCGGTTAAAAAGACGCCGGCCACCACATAAATCACCAGTATTCTGGCGGATGTGAGTTTTGTTTTGTCAATCAATATCTGCGCGATAACACAAAGCAATCCGCCGATGACAAAAGCGCTCACGTACCGAAGTAAAATATCCATATTCATTCTCCTCGCTTAACTGTTCTCGATAGCAATCGCATGCGCGATCCCCAAAATAGAATCACCCTGCTTTACCGAAACCGGGCTCATCAGCGCTCCCGTTGCCACAAAAAGAAGCTTGTTGATTGCGGCGTTTTTTAGAAGATCCATGAGATATCCCGCCAATACCACAGCGCTGCAGCCACAGCCGCTCCCACCGGAACAGGTCTCCTGGGTTTCCGGGTCAAAAATCAGCGCACCGCAATCCTGATAGAAAATGTCACATTCCTGATCGATCGGAGATGGCAGCTTTCCTTTCCGATTTTTATCCCGCGTGTTTACGCCATGGATTTTCAGAATGTCAAAACAGAGTCCGCTTCCATGTATCCCCAAATCGCCTGTTACAATCAAATCGTAATAGGTCGGGTCTCTCTGGGTATCCTGTAAATGAGCCAGGATGGTAGACGCCGCGGCCGGAGCCATCGCAGCACCCATGTTGTTCGCATCCGTTACTTTGTAATCGCAAATGATACCAGGGGTAACGGAGGTAATCACAGGTCCGGTTCCGCCGGAGGACAGAATAACGCCGCCGGCTCCGGTAACGGTCCATTGTGACGTGGGCGGACGCTGGGAACCAAGCTCCAAAGGAAAGCGGAATTGTTTTTCTGCGGAACAGAAATTACTGGACGTCATGCATATGACATTTTGCATACCGCCGCCATCGATGAGAAGAGAACCCAGAAGCAAGCTTTCCGCCATGGTGGAACAAGCGCCAAAGATGCCCAAATAGGGCCTGCCGCTGCATTTTATACCTCCGGCGGAAGCCGTACATTGATTCAGCAAATCGCCTGATAAAATGCAGTCAATCAGATTTTCTTCCAAATTGCTTCCGGCCAGTAATTTATGATAGGCAGCTTCGACATAGCGTGCTTCCGCTTTTTCCCATGTATCTTCTCCAAAATCGTCTTCTTCGCTTTGATCAAAGAACGCTGCCAAAGGGCCCTCTTTTTCTTTGGTTCCGACGATGCAGGCACTGTGCCGCAGCATGACACGTTTATCCAATATAAAGGTTTGATTTCCAATTTTATGCGCCATAATAAATTTTCTCCTCTTTTATCCGTGAGTTACAAAATAGTAGATGACACCGGCGATAACGGAAGCTGCGGTTCCATACACGATAACCGGCCCTGCTACCACAAACATTTGAGCTCCAACGCCAAGAATATGGCCTTCGCTCCGGAATTCCATAGCCGGAGAAGTAATAGAGTTGGCAAAGCCGGTAATTGGGACAATGCTTCCTGCGCCGGCTACTTTCCCAATGTTGTCGTAAACATTCAGAGCGGTTAACAGTACGCCAAGAAATACCATAAAAACCGAGGTATGAGCCGCCGCGGCCTCTTGAGAAACCTCGCCGAATACATTCTCTGCCATGTTTGACGTAATGAGGTCATGATACCCCTGGCCGATAATACAAATCAGTCCGCCAATCAAAAAAGCAAAGAGACAATTGCGTCCAAGATTGGAAGGCTTTGCCTGCTTCTCCGTCATCATGGTATATTGTTTTTGGCTTAAATTCTTTAGATTGTCTTCCATTTTTCATCCTCCATTCCATTGCCGGGAAAGCGGCAATCCACAACTGAACTTTCCTGGTATCCGTATTTTGGCTTTTTGGTGGTAGTTTTATGCAAAAATCCGCACTGCCGCGTCATCAGAAAATTTTTCGTTTTCCCTGACATGCTTACGGCAGCAGAATAGCAGAATATAGGATTAAATAAATGGCGGGACATAGCGGGATCAGGCTGATGACAGTACACAGAGAGATCCGCAGAAAAAAATTTGTTTGCCAATCGTGTCGTTACGGATGGGAATTTCCCGGATCTCGTTCAAACGGGTCCGCCGCTGTCGGAAGATGGTCAGAAAAGGCGCCGTATTGCTTCCGGCGCCCCGCTTTGTTTTTTCTGGCCTATCATCTGCTTGAGAAAAACAATATTTCTCAGATCAATTCCCGCATTTTTTTCAGAATGCGTTTTTCAAGACGGGATACCTGCACCTGGGATATCCCCATAATATCGGCAATCCGTGCCTGTGTCATTTCGTGGTAATACCGTAGCGTAATGATTTGCTGTTCCTCCGGATTCAGTGCCTGTATTGCTTTCTTAACGGTCAATTTATCCAAAATATGGTCAAATAGACGTTCCCCATTTTCCGATGACTCTTCTCCGTTTCCCGCGTTTTGCGCCAGACGGTCGATCAAATAAATGGGAGACGAATCGTTTTCGTTCACCACACTGTAAAGCGATTCCGGAACCTGATTGGAATCCAGCGCCAGCGCCAATTCCTCCGGTTCCACCTGTAGGCGCTTGGCTAATTCTCCAACTGACGGTTCTCTGCCCAATTCCCTTTGCATGGTATCTTTCATGTTTCTGGCTTTACTATAAAGCTCCTTAATCGTACGGGATACCTTAACGGGCCCGTCGTCTCGCAGGAAGCGTTTGATTTCACCAGCGATCATGGGAACGGCATAGGTAGAAAAGCACACGTCAAAAGAAGTGTTAAAATTCTTGATTGCTTTAATTAGTCCAATGGACCCAATCTGGAACAAATCATCCGCTTCCGTTCCCCGGTTGGTAAAGCGCCTCACCACGCTCCAGACCAGTCCCATGTTTTTCTCCACCAAGGCGCTGACCGCACTGGAATCACCATTTTGCGCCTTCAAAAGGAGTTCTTTGGAAGACGCATCGTTGTATTCTTTCATGACGGTCACCTCTGGGACAAGGATCCGAAGGTCTTGAACAACTTTACGGTTGTTCCCAGTCCTACTTCCGAATGCACCTCCAATTTGTCCATAAATGATTCCATGATCGTAAATCCCATACCAGAACGTTCCAGTTCCGGAGCAGAAGTATACATAGGCTGCTTTGCTTGCTCAATATCGGAAATACCGCATCCGTAGTCCGTAATACTGATTTCGATTCCATCCTGATAAAGAAGACATTCCATTTTGATGGTTCCATAGGATTCTACCGGCTGATCTTCTATCGAAGAAGAGGAAGCCGATTCTCGGTATCCGTGGATGATCGCGTTGGTTACAGCCTCGCTCACCGCAGTCTTCAAATCTGACAATTCATCCAGATTCGGATCCAGCTGAACCGCAAAAGCTGACACTACCGCTCTTGCTAACGCTTCGTTTTCTGATTTTGCCGGAAACTCCACCTCTAACCGGTTTGTTGCATTCATTTGATCACCCCTGACTTTCTGTCCTTCTGACTGGATGCGCGCAGCTCTTCCACCAATGCCGCACAGTCCTCATAACGCTTAAAATATTGAAAAATCCCCGCCATTTCCAAAATCTTTTCTATGGCCGCACTGTGACAAACAATCCAAGCTTGCCCGCCAAGGTATTTGATCACACGGTACCGCCCCATCAGCATCCCGATACCGGAACTGTCCATAAAAGAAAGCTCCGAAAAATCAAAAATAACATGGTTGATTTGTACACTCATCAGTTCCCTGTCGATGCGGCGTCTGATTTCATCTGCGCAGTGGTGGTCCAATTCACCGGTAATTTGTACAACGAGAATGGTGTCGGTTTTCTTTAAATCCAACTGCATAGTAATAACCCCCTTAGTAAAGTTAAATTTCGTCTTCAAGGATCTATACTACATTATTTCCCAAAAAAATTGGCGATTTGGGAAATAACCGGCGGATTTTTTCCAACCGGCAAACGCTAACAGACGAACAGCATAGCGCAAACAAAAACCGGTCCGGGCAGCTTCTGCGTATTGCCCGGACCGGTTTTCTCAATTCTTTCAGCAGGATTTCTCTGCTCCGTTACCAACGGCCACCGCCGCCCGGCCTCATTCCGCCTCCGCCGGAGCTGCCTGCTACAGTGGAACGAGAAGATATGGTGATCTCCGTAATTTGGGATCCGCCCGCCAATTGACCTCCGGAAGAAAATCCATTTTCGTCCATTTCCGCGATACTGCCTCCTATTATGATGCGATAGGTACTTCCCTGTTCCAGCGCAGGAGAGCTGACGATCAGGTTCCGGTAATTTTTCCCCGGCAGGAAGGAAGCAAGCACCGTTCCATCCTCATCCGTCAAACAGACCAGATCCTGTCCGCTCTGGGCAGAAGAAAATGTGTACATAATGGAATTTTGTGAGGAAGAGGAAGAAAATGTCTGTGCCATGCCGGCGCTTCCCGTACAAATCAGGATACCGCCGGAAATTTCCGCTGTCCGATCATAATCCAGAGAACCGTCTCCATCGCTGGCAGGACCGCACACCAAAATGGTACCTCCTGTAATATACAGAGACCCGTTCACATCAATACCGTCGCCTGACGCGTTCACCAAAATATACCCGCCGGATATTCTGCAATAAGAAGTGCTTTCGGACTGAAAACTATTTTGACCGGGCCGGCCATTCACCGAGGATCCGTCGTTTCCGCCGGCGGCATTGATACCATCGTCACTTGCCGTCAACGATATGCTGCCTCCGGAAATTTTAATACGATTCCCCTCGATTCCTTCATAGCTTTTGCGAATTTCCAAGTTTCCGCCTTGGATGGACACCAGCGCATCCGCGTGGATGCCGTCGTCACCGGACGCCAGGAAAAAATCCCCCGCTTGAATGCCAACATCTCCGTTGGAATGGATGCTGTCATCCGAAGAATCAATCACAAAGCTTCCGGATAGGATCTGAATACCCGTGCCGGCCTTCAGGCCTTTTGCGCTTATTTCATCGGACTGGGATACACCTCCGCCGCCCCAGCCGCCCCAGCCGGGCCGCATGGAACCGTCGCTATGGGAACTGGCATTGGCGCTGCCGCCGCCTGTCTGAAGGGTAATATCCGCATTTTCAACCCGCAGTACGGTTGCCGCCTGAATGCCATCCTGCTGCGCCGTAACGGAAAACACACCGCCGCTGAAAAAGATATAACCCTTTGTTTCGTCATCCTCCCGGTTGGAACGGATCCCGTCTCCCCCCGCCTGAATGGTAAAATAGCCGTCGGATATTTTGACACAGTCCTTTCCCTGCAAGCCGTCTCCCACCGCGGTAATCTGGATTTCGCCTCCGGTAATCACCAAATTGTTTTTCGATACGATTCCATGATTGCAATTCGCCTGAACGGTCAATCTTCCCGTACCATTGACCGTCAAATTCGCCCGGCTGAAAAGAGCGCCGTCCACATTGCTCTCATCCTCTGCCAATCGATAAGACGTTCCATCCCGCAGTACGTTCTCCGATCCGTCAGCCAATGTGAGAAAAACCTTGTCCGCCGCTTTGATGAAGACCGGCGCATGGTCGGAGCAGAAAATCTGAACGCCGGAAAAAACGAGCTGAATTTTTGCCGTCTTCGGCGCATCCACCACCAATCGGCCATCTTGCAGCGTACCGGAAAGGACATACACCCCTTCCTGCTGAATTGTGACGACGGTTCCGGACACGCTGGCTCCTTCTCCGGTTATCAGAACCCGGTTGTCCTGGAAAACGATAGCGGTACCGTCCTCTGCGTTCCAAGTGTCATTCAGGTCCCGATCCGTATAGCTGAAATTCATTCCCTCCGTGGAAATACTCTCTTCCCCGGATACTTCCGGCGGCATGGTACTCTGCCCCGGCTCCGTTCCGTCCGCCCGCCTGCCGCAGCCGGAAAACGCGCAGCAGAAAACGACAAGAGACAATAAAGCAATCCGTTTCCACATCCGAAATACCTCCTTTATAATTCCTCTTTCTGATTGTCCGCAATCTTTCCGCAGACGATATCCAAATTTCCGTTCCGGCACCGAATTTCATCCAGCAGCTCTTTTTCCCGCGTCACATCCTTAAATTCAATTCGGTAGTACAACTTGATACAAGCTTCCCAGATTCGTGGTTTTTACCCGCATCAGCTCCGCCTTCCGGGTATATTCAGCAAACAAATCGTCAAACACCCCGCTGTAGTCCAAACTTTCTGGTATGGTGATCTTCAGTTCTTTTTCTGCCTGCGACCGTTCCGCTAGGGGAAGCAAGGAATACAACATCCACAACAAGCTTAACAAAACCGTGACAATCGCGGCAATCCCCAGATAACCCATTCCGGTTGCCAGTCCTACCGCCATGGCCAGAAACAGGCTGCCGATTTCCCGCGCTGTTCCGGGAATAGAACGGAAACGCACCAGGCTAAATGCGCCCATCACTGCCACGCCGGTACCCAGATTGCCATTTACCAACGTGATAATAATCTGGACCATGGCGGGGAGCAGCGCCAATGTCATCACAAAACTCTTGGTGCAGCGGCTGCGAACCAGATATGCCGATGCGATCACGGCTCCCAGTACAAGGGAGACAGCGGTACAAAGCAAGAAGCTCCCTCCATCAAGAGAGGTATCCATAATACTGCTAAACAACCAACTTGGCATAATCAAACTCTCCTTTCTTCCCCGCGTCAGTCCGGCATTCCCCGCACAAACGCTGGTATGCTTTTCCGTATTTGGAATAAGAAGTCGGATAAATCGCCAGGGAATCCAGCAATGCCGCTAGCCAGACAGGCATCGCTCCCGGCAGTTTCCACTCCAATAAGCAATCGCCCGGATTCAGCAGCGGCTGTCCATCCAATCCTCCGTCCAGCAAAGACAGGCGTGCCTCCCTCCAAACGAGGTTGTGGTCAAACGTGACCCGCAGGCGCGGGTCCTCTTTTCCAATATAGGCGGTCCGTTCATAAGACAGGAGCATCGCCGGAGCCAATCCCGGATAAAAAGATAGGAACCAATGAATTTCCCGCAAAATCTGGCTGGCTTGGGCGGGCAATTCTCTTTCCTGTAAAAAACGGCAAGCATCTTCATATGGCATTCGCTCCCGCCTTTTGAATACCGTCCCCCGGTATTTCTTTTTCAGTTCCACAAAAACAGGTGTCTCCCGATTCGGCAAGTCATAACTCCTCAATCGCAATTTTTCCTTATATATCGGTTTTTCCAGCGACTGTCGGATCAACCGGTAGGATGGGGTGTCATAATAGACGCTGCAAATGGTACTTTTCCCATACCGATCCGGACAGACATGCTCCCGCAGCCGCTTCATCAGCTGCTGTTCCTGTACTTCGCTCAGGAGATATTTGATTTCCGCCCGCTGAAAAACAGTTTCATTCGATATCATCGTTCCTTCCTCCTTACTGTTCGAAACGTCCTTGCCATCGTTGCAGACATAGGATACAATACTTTTCTGAAAAGCAACTGAAAAAAACGTTTCAGCTATTTTTCAGGAAAATGCGTTATACTGCAATTGGTAAGGGAAGTACAAGAAACGGGAGGCAGTTCGATGAGAGTTTTGATCGTGGAAGACGAAATCCGTCTGGCAGATGCGCTGCAGCACATCCTATCCTCCAACAAGTATATGACCGATCTGGCCTACAACGGCCAAGACGGGTTGGACTATGCCCAAAGCGGCATCTACGATATCATCCTGCTGGATGTGATGCTGCCGCAGCGAAACGGGTACGAGGTCGCCGCAGAACTGCGCCGGCAGAAAGTCCAAACGCCGATTTTGATGCTGACTGCCAAGGACACGGTACCAGATAAAGTAGCAGGACTGGATTGCGGGGCGGACGATTATATGACAAAGCCGTTTGCTCCGGAAGAACTGCTGGCACGGATTCGTGCGCTTACCAGGCGGCAAGGCGATGTGGTTCTGGAAGAGATGACCTTTGAGGATCTGAGTCTTCGGCTTTCTGCCTGTGAACTGCATTGTGGTATTCGTTCCGTTCACCTCAATTACAAGGAATTTGAAATTCTCAAGCTGTTGATGACCTCGCCAAAAGCGGTCGCGACAAAAGAAACCCTGCTAGTCAAAGTGTGGGGGTACGAATCGGGCGCGGAAGACAACAACGTGGAAGCATACATTTCCTTTTTACGTAAAAAATTCTATTATCTTGGTTCCAAAGTAGGAATTCAGTCCCTGCGCAAAATCGGATACCGGCTGGAAGGGACCGAACCATGCTGACTCAACTACGTAAAAAATTCATTTTAATCAATATGGGATTCGTCGGACTGGTGCTGCTTTGCGTATTCGCCTCGGTCTGTACCTCGTCCTATCAATCCTGGAAAACAGACATTGAGAAATCCTTGCAGCTGGCGCTTACCGTAAAAAAGGACCCGGTAAATAAGCCTCCTCAGCAAGAGCAGCCGGAACCGGAGCACTGGGAGAAGGCGCCCTACACAAAATTCGCCTCGATCTGCGCCGTTTTGGCCGATAAGGAAGGAAATCTGCTGCAAATCGTACAAGAAAGCGATCTTCTAACGGAAAGCGAACTGGAACAGGCCGCATTGTCGGCATTTTCTGCCGTTCCGGCCTTTGGCAAGCTGGACAGCTGGAATCTTTATTACAGGAAACAAAACACGCCGGATGGAATCCGCATTGCCTTCGCCGATTCCAGTTATTTGGCTCATTCTTTGCGGAACCTGCTGATTACATCGTTGCTGATCGGCCTGTGCAGCATGGTAGCGATGTTCTTTATCAGCCTGTTTCTATCCAAATGGGCCCTTCGTCCGGTAGAAAAAGCCTGGAAACAGCAGCAGCAATTCGTTGCCGACGCCTCTCACGAGCTGAAGACGCCCCTTACTGTCATTTTGGCGAACAACAACATTCTTTTTTCCCATCCGGAGAAGACGGTTGCGCAGCAGCGAAAGTGGCTGGAAAGCACGGCAGAAGAAGCCACCCACATGAAAAAGCTAGTGGACGACTTGCTCTTTCTCGCCCAGTCGGATGACCAGCAAACCACGCAGCGCCATATGGAGGAGTTGGATTGGAGCGAACTGACTTGGAACATGCTGCTGCAATGGGAACCCATTGCGTATGAAAAACAGATCCATCTGACGTCCGAGATTCAGCCTGGCTGTATCATTGAGGGGGATGTCACACAGATCCGGCAGCTGATCCACATTCTGCTGGACAACGCCTGCAAATACGCTGGCGGAAACGGTTCCGTCTCTCTCCAGCTTACCGCGCAGCAAAACACGGCCCAGCTATCCTTGCTCAACTCCGGGCCATTGATCGCAGCGGAAGACCTGCCGCATCTATTTGAACGATTCTACCGTTCCGATAAAGCCAGGACCAGGGACGGCGGCTTTGGACTGGGACTTTCGATTGCCAAAAATATCGTGGACAGCCATCACGGAACCATCACTGCCGAAAGCACGGAAGCGCTGAACGGCACACGTTTTACCGTGCAGTTCAGTAGGCTTGGTAAAAAAACATAGGGAACGTTCTCCCCATAAGCGCGCCCTGCTGTCTGCGATTCCGGCGTATGGTTACTGATACGTTTCCATCGTTACCATCTCTATGAAAATTAATTTGCAGAACAGCGCAGGAGATGATCCGGAATATACTCTCTTGTCAAAATATCATAACTTACCCCACCTGTATGTTCGCCGGTATCCGTAATCCCAAAATATTTCCGAGCTACTTGTACTCGCTGGGTCGTTCCTTGAAAATCCGAAACGGAAAGGCTTCGAGATTGATCCGCTTCGAATGTTATTACAAATTTAAGCTCATCCACCGGAAGCTGATTGCGAAACACATAGCGGTAAGCGGCTTGATTACCGGTCAGCTGAAATGTCGTGTTAGCATTTTTCAACAGACAGCCGTTATGGTATACGGAAACCTTTGCCGTCGCATTCCCCTTTCCCGTATATTGCGCGGCAAAGGTAATTTCTGCTTGATCCCCATACTGAAAATTTTTGACTTGTGCGGTATGGGTATTGTTCGCTTCTTCAAATTCTAGTCGAAAAACATTTACGCGAGAATGAAATGGCACCAAATAAACGGTACCTTCCCAAGACCCATCGGTGTTTATGGATTTTAATAATCCATTCTGGTGATCGCCGCTTCCGATTTGAACAATTTGATATTGTTTCTTATTCTGAACAATGCCTTTTATGGATTCGGTACCTCCCGCATAACCTGGACGTGGAATAGTTTGATCTCGTAATTTGCTAATTGCGTTCAGATCGTACTCATAAAAATGTTCATATCCCGATCCGGATGGAAACAACATCACATTCACATAGCGGACGCCGTTTTGGTATAGATACTGCATTTGTTCCCATGCGAGATGTTCATCGTCAACCAAGGAAGCGTATTCTCCGATTGATATATTTTTATGTCCGGATGTTTTGGCAAGAGCCAAAAAGTTTTTACCGTCTTCCCACCAACAGCCGAATCGCGTGGCGCCAAAGGCTGTTCCGCCCGATAACAATGCGTCGATGGGAGAAAGCCGCTCATCCGCTTGTCCGACCAATCCTGTTATTGCGTCCCCTTCCGGGATCGCGTGGCTGCTAATGGCCTCCGGCGGGAAGCCTGCCAAAAGCGATTCCCGGAAGGCTTCGAGTATACGTTTATTGAGGATATACCGGTTATACAAAGACCATTGGGTAAAATACGCGCCTTCATACAAATCCCATTCTCCACGGTCGCCCATCTCGCCGTTCCGGGGCGGGTCAATCTCGTCAACGGAGGAAAAAGGAGTCTCAAATATGGTATTGATATTTTCCAGTGTTCCGTATAGTTCCAATAAATAAACACGAAAGCCACGGATCATTTGAATGTTATAATCGCCCACCGAACCGGGAACAGAAATCTCGCTTTCATGGATCGGCTCCAACACAGCCAGCTTATCCGGTTCACCGGTTTCGGTGGAACGGAATTCCACCGCCAGCTCCTGTAAAAAACGGCGAAGAGGATAAATTCTAGCTTTTTCCAATTCCAATATACCATCTGCATAGGTACCGTTTTCAAAAACAGACTCAAACTCTTGGTATACAACGGGCTGTGAATCTCTTCCTACAGCAATATAACGATACTCGCCATCCTCTTTATAGTTTGACAACAATGTTGCAGCGTTTCCCATCCAACGATGGGTATAACACGGTTCCCACCAATGATAGCTGCTGTGGTAGGATCTTTTCAATCCTGCAGTAACAGATAACGAAGCTTTATCATAATCATGGAAGGTACGCTCTTTGAAATTTTCAATGGGATCGTTCTTTCCTCTTGAAGTAACGAATGTTTCGAACATAGGAATATCTGTGCGAATGTGATTTCCTACCGCGTAACGCACATAAGCATCTTCCGGTTCATTCCGGATTCTATAACGATTATCGGATCTACCCCAAAAGAACATATTTTCTCTGCGCCCTACGTCAAGCAGCGCGTCCTGCAGCTCCTCTTGGAAAACGAATTGAAGGAACGACAGGTCCTTCCTATCCGAAACTTCTGCCAGCGTAACAACATAATTTCCGGGCTCCGTCCCGTTCGGGTAAACGCCTGTAGCCTCTTCCGCTACCGCAACATCCACGGTAACAATGGAACCCTGTTCTGGAACGCCTTCCATAATCAAGCGAGATTCCGAAAAGAAAAAAATAACGCGATCTGTGCCATTCAACGTTTCACGAACCGATAGCTTGATGGAATCGCTGGGCTTCGCCTCCTGGCAAGCAAGAGAAAAAGTCTTTATTGTTTCCCCATTTTCCAATGAATAAATACCGCAATGCAATTTGCCTTTTACGGGGCGGGATACCGCTAACAAATACTCTTCGCCGCTGCCTTCCACAAAATGCCCTGTGGTGATCGCGTACGGCGCTGCCTGGTAAAATGACGGCGTGATTTTCATGCACAAGTTTCCCATGGAATCAAACACCCGTATTTTTTTCGATTCGGCCGAACTTGCCTCAAAGGCGGCTGCGGCGATCCGCACGACCCTACCGCCGTCCCGTACGGTCTCTCCTGCCGCTACCTGTACCCCTCCCAGCACATCTGCCGGAAATGCCAAAAATTGTGAAATACAGGTTTGCTGCCGGTTAAAAACCCGGACAATAGAGTGATTATCCGGATGGTGTCCTTCCCCTGCTACAATAGCCGGACCCAAATCCACCTGACTGGCGGATTCCCCCAGCAGTTTCGAATACAGTTCGGTTTGCAATCCCAAGTCTAAATCCGGCGCACTGTAATAAACCGCCTGATTGCTGTTATTTGTTACCAGATTCGGCAATTGAATAAACGCATTTGTGAAATCCTCTGTATCGGCTTCCTTCAGCTTCAAACTGAGATATTCCAGAGTGTAAAAATCCCGGAACGTATCAAACAGGTTGTCTTGTTCGGTAAAAATTATCATCTTTTTTTCGAACACAATTACGTGTAAGCCCAATTGTTCGGCGGCTTCTTCCGGAGTCAGATCCGACGAAAAATCACGTCCGAAGATGTTAGACAATCCATCTTGTGAAACAAGCAACGATCCATCTTCTTGCTTCTCTAAAATAGTGCCGCATTCCATTCTTTCGTATTGACCATTCCGGAGAATGAGATTGCTGCCTGCCTGTATCGCCACCGCGCCACTATCTTCCATTTTAGAAAGATACACCGTTTCGGGTAAATAAGCCTCCCAATTCACTTCTCCACCCGGTTCATACAACACCGCACCTACAGAAAGCTTCCCTTCTGTAATGTGTCTCACCGTAACAAACATTCCCACCGCGGCTATGACGATGCCAATGACAATTAGAATATTCTTTTTCTTTTTCACCGTGATTCTCCCATACGCAGCATCAGCAAAAGATTACTTTTCCTAGAACATTTTCTATCGGCACAACGCCAATGTCTCTGGAATCCTGACTGTCTTCCCGGTTGTCTCCCATTACAAAAATCATTCCTTTTTTTATTCGAAACGAAAAATCGTCGGGGTATTCATATTCCGGGTTCAGAACATATTCCTCTTCCAGCAATTCACCGTTTCGGTACAATTTCCCTTCCTGCGCGGAAATGATGTCGCCCTCTATGCCGATCACACGCTTGATCCAAAATTTATGCTCCTGCGTCATGCCGAGAAGCTTTTGCGAAAAGAGGTTATATTGCAACGAATCGGTTATGTCGTTCATCAAGCCTCGTTTTTGCAGGGAGGTTACTGCTTCTTTGTCTAAAATGACAACATCCCCTCTCTTGGGCGAGGCAAACAAATACGGTAATCTCGACTGAAACACCGTATCGCCTCCCTGAAAGTTCGGCTGCATGGAGGAACCGTTTATGATCGAAATACGAAATACGTAGATATGGATAATAAGAGCCGCTGCGAAAAGCAATGATGCGGTTACGATCCAACGCAGTATTCTGTTCCACCATTTTTGAGGCGCGAATTCATCCGGCATGTCCTATCTCCCTATTCTTTCATTACCTTAACAGATTCCATAGCCCGGGGGATGCAGACGGTTTGAGGACGAGGTGTTCTCATGACCAAGCATCCTAAGAACACCTCGGGGCGATCCGTATATAATCGGATTTTTCAATTCCCATTTTCTGCTTTTATCCATTGCGCTTCCTGTTGTTGATCCCATGCTTAGCAAACTTGAACGGGAAAGAAAGCTTAGTTGTTTTTGATATACTTCTGGATGGCCTCATAATAAATGGTAGTATATCGACCATATTTCCAATCTCCCCCTCGA
>PPYF01103211.1_pt1 | contig 15316 bp, 18 predicted proteins | sample 1559871 | NCBI WGS metagenome assembly PPYF01 (sample SAMN08240021, study PRJNA423297) | Human gut metagenome, whole genome shotgun sequencing project. | reverse complement strand
AGCTGTGGCTTATTCACTGAGATATGAAAGGTTGAAAAACCTTGAATTTTCAATAGAAAACACTTGATTATATGAGGAGAGAAAATTTGTGACTATATTTATGAGGATATCAAACCATATAATAAGTATGGCCTTGCTGCGGTAAAGAGAGATGGAAAATGGGGATTTATTGATGCAAATGGAAAAGAAGTTATTCCATGTCAATATGAAGATGTAGGCTTATTTGGAAGTTCCGGACTTGCAGCGTTTTGTAAAAATGGAAAATGGGGATATATTGACAGAAAGGGAAAGAAGGTTATAAAGCCCGTCTATGAAGAGGCAGAATTGTTCGGTGATAATGGTCTCGCTGCAGTAAAAAGAAACGGAAAATGGGGCTACATTATGGAGACAGGTGAGGTATTTATTGAACCTGTTTATGACAGTGCTACATTGTTTGATGATTTCGGATTTGCAGCAGTCACACTGGACGGGGAGCAGATGTGGATCAACGAAAACAATATGCCGATAGTGGAGGAGATTGAGGGAGGAATTGTACAGAGTGCAGATTCCGAAGGTTTTGCTATCATTTGTTCAGATGGAAAATATGGTCTGACAGATTATACGGGAAATATGATTCAGGAGTGCATTTATGACAGTCTGGAGGCAATTCCTGGTTATAAAGGTCTGTACAAAGCGGGGAAAGACGGAAAATACGGGCTTATAGATAAAAATGGAAATATAGTGATTGACATCCAATATGACAATTTTAATTTCTTTGATGAGGAACATCTCGGAAGAGAACAATTGGAACTTGGAGATGAACAGCTGAAGGATCTGGATTATGAGAAAGCACTTGGATATTATCAGGGTGTTTTGAAGCTGGAAGGAAAAGAAGCAGAGGCTTACGAACATATTGCCAGCCTGTATATCATGCAAGGTGAATATCAGGAAGCCTGGAAAACAATAGAGGAAGCAATTCAGAAGCTTTCGGAAAAGAAGGAAGAGTCTAAAGACAGACTGGATCTGTTTTCTGATATAACAGAGAAGCATCTGGAACAGGAGAAGAAAGAGGAAAAATCAGGAACTAATTTATATCCTGTTTTTGAAAATGGAAAATGGGGATTTAAAGATAAAGAGGATAAGATTCTGGCAGAGCCTGTTTATGACAGCATTAAAGAATATCATTCCCAGGGACTTGCTCCGGTTCAGAAAGACGGAAAATGGGGATTTATTGATGAGAAGGGCAAAGAGGTTATCTCCTGTCAGTATGAAGATGTAAAACTGTTTGATGATCAGGGATATGCAGCATTTTGTGAAAATGGAAAATGGGGATATATGGATATTTCCGGAAAAGTTATCGTGAAGGCCCAGTATGAAGATGCTGGAGAATTCAGTGTAAATGGACTTGCCGCTGTGAAGAAAGATGGCAAATGGGGATGGATTAATGAGAGTGGCAAGGTAGTTGTTGAACCAATTTATGAAATGGTTTCCGGGTTTGATCAGAAAGGTCTGGCAGTGGTTACACTTGATGGCATTCAGACCTGGATTAATGAAAGTGGAGCAGAGTTAAGTAAAGGCGAAAAGAATTCGATTCTCAGTCAGGATGAAGATGGATATGCCATTGTAAAAAAAGGCAAAAAATACGTTGTGGAAGATTTCCAGGGAAATACCTTGTTAAAAGGAAAGTATGATTCCATAGAGAAGATTCCATGCTGGCCGGATTTGTATAAGGTTAGTAAAAAGGGCAAATATGGATGTATAGATAAGGATGGAAATGTGATATTAGAGTTGAAATATGATGATTTCACATACTATGATAAGGATCATCTGGCATATTTTGAGAAGGATGAGAATGGAAATATTGTGGGGATGAGGTATGAAGGAGAAGAGGAAGAAGTAAAAACGATAGAAGGCAGTTACGAATTTACTGAAGATGCATCAGGTGATGGAATATCAGCTGAAGAAACTTATATTTTGTATTTTCATGCAGATGGAACTTTGAATGCTCATAGAATTTTTAAACTTATGTCATCAGATGGAAAATGTGGGGTTCAATGGGAACCAGGGTATAGAGTTATGCTTTCACCAGGTGAATCATCAGAATACGACGATCCAATGATATATGAATATATCATTGAGGATGGATGCATTAATGCTTTTGGACAGGTAATACCGGTGAGTGCAATTACCCAGAACTAAAAATACCAAATCTAATATCGAGGGAATATAAATATGTTAAAACCAGGTGACATAATTGATGACCTTTATCGGATAGACAGTGAAATCGGTGAGGGTGGAGCCGGGATTATTTATCTGGGGTATCATTTGCGATTACATAAGCAGATTGTAATCAAAAAAATTAAAGACGATTACATTGGAATGATGCAGGAGCGCAGCGAAGCTGACATTCTGAAACAGCTTCATCACCCAAGTCTGCCCCAGGTATATGACTTTATACAGAGGGACAATGAAATATTTACAGTTATGGATTATATCCAGGGAAAGGACCTGGGATATTTTATACAGAATAAAATAAAGCCGGAGGAAAGAGAAATTTTCCTCTGGCTAAAGCAGCTTTGTGAAGTACTTGTATATCTTCATTCCAGAAAGCCGGTAATTATACATAATGATATTAAACCACAGAACATTATCCTCAGACCGGATGGCTCCGTTTGCTTAGTAGATTTTAATGTGTCTTTTGATAAAGAAAATAAAATCATATATGGATATAGTAAAAAATATGCTTCTCCTGAGCTGATCCAAAGCGCTATTGCCTGTCAGAATGGGCAGGAAAGAGATGTAATACAGATAGATGAGCGCAGTGATATTTATAGTCTGGGAGCGACAATGCATTATCTTATTGACGGTGCAGATTGTTCTGAAGAACTATTGCGCATCATTTCAAAAGCAATGAATCCTGTGCCAGAGCAGAGATATAAATCGGCAGCAGACATGCTTTCTGATATTCAGAATATCAGAACCCGGGATAAAGATTTCCGAAGATTAAAAAGAACGCAAAGGATATACTACGGAGTCAGCGCACTGCTGTTGATTTCTGGTGGGGCTGGTATCTTTTACGGATGGAGAACTGTGACTGGTGAGGAATTTCTGAAGGAATATCAGTTTTTTGCGCAGGCAGCTTCGGGTGATGACCATGCGGAAATTATAAAAGAAGGAATGGAATTACTGAACAATAAAAAGTATCAGCTTGTTTCTGAAAATTTTGATAAAGAAGTGTCGGATATTTTCTATATAATCGCAAATTGCTATTTCGAGGAAAAACAATACCAGGAAGCCGGAAACTATTATCAGAAAGCCATTGACCTGACTGGTGATAACAGCAATTATTACAGAGATTATGCTATTTCAGAGGCAAGACTGAAAGATACAAAAAAGGCAGAAGAGATTCTGAAGAAGGCAGAAAAACAGGGAATGGAGACAGACGGGATCAGTCTTGTGCGAGCGGAAATCGCACTGTCGGATAAGGAATATGATACAGCGGAAGAATTTTTTAGACAGTCAATTGATGCTTCGGATGATGATTATCTGAAAGTAAGAGCGTATCTTTTATATGCGAGATCCCTAAGGGAAAGTGGGGATATAGAAAAAGAAATTCAGGTACTGGAAGAAGCGCAGGATAATATAACAGAGGCTGATAAGATTCCAGTTGTCAGGGCACTGGGAAGTGCTTATATACGAAAGAGCAGTCTATCAAAAGATGATGCCTGCGAGAAAAAGGCAATGCATTGTTATGAGACAATTGATAAGGCTGGTGAATCTTCCCTAAATGATTCTTTAAATCTGGCATTCCTTTATCAGAGACAAAAAGAATTTAAAGAGGGGAAAGATATCCTTTTTAAATTAAAGAAAGAGTTTCCTGATGAATATAGAGTTTATATGCGTCTGGCATTTCTTTGCTGTACAGAAGAAGGCGAAAAAGAAAATGATAAAAGAGATTACAGTGATGCAGAGCAGTATTATAAAACAGCAGAAGGATTATACCAACAGAAGATAAACAATGGAGCAGATGATGCAGAGATGAAGAAACTGGAAGATACTATGGAGCGGCTTTATGAGAAAGGATGGCTGGAGAAATGACATATGGACAAGTTTTTTTGTACGGCGGAATAGGGTTGACAGTGGTTGGAGCTGTGATGATTGTGGCTGGATCGGTTTATTTTAGAAAAAAGAAGAAGTATTTAAAAGAAAAGTTATACGATAAATATGGAGAATAAGAAAATCTATGATTAATAAAGGACGGAAAGTTAGATGAAGAGCTTTCCGTCCTTTTATGTATAAACAGGCATGAACGTACATTATAATATAATCCTTAAGTAGCAATCGCTAAGGAGTTTGGTTAACCAGCTGGATAGTGACATTTGGGTTGTAAACAGTTTGGGGCTGTGTTAGACTGTAATTACTTGATGAAACAGGATTGAGAGCAAGATTGCTGAAGGGAAAAACAGTGAGTAAACATTGTTTTAAATGTATGAAAGAGATAAAAGAGGACATCTCTCTGTGTCCTTATTGCGGCTTTGATAATGAACATATAGATGCTCCGGAATATGCCATGAAACCGGGGACGATTTTACATGGACAGTATTTGATTGGTACAGTTCTTGGACAGGGTGGTTTTGGAATTACTTATGTGGGTTATGATACTTTTCTGAAATTGAAGGTGTGCATTAAGGAATAGTATCCGATGGGGCAGGTTTCAAGAAGCAGTGAGATTTCCAATACTGTAAACTGGAACAGGACTCAGATTACACGGGAACAGTGGGAAAGCAGCCGCTGGAATTTTATCCAGGAGGCGCAGAAGGTAGAACGGGTCTTTACACTTCCGGGAATTGTGCGGATCAGAAATACGTTCTTTGAAAATGATTCAGCTTATATTGTGATGGACTATATAGACGGAATTACTCTTAAGGATAAGTTGAAACAGGATGGGCCGATGACTTTTGATGAGTGCAGACGATTATTTGTACCATTGATGAAAAGCATAGTAATTAACTGATATAAAATCAATAGATATATATTTCGAGGTAATAAAATGGGAGCATTTGATAATATAAAAAATGCATTAGGCTTAACAAAAAAGAAGAAAAATACACCACAGGGATATTCTGATGGAAAGGGAAATGTCCAGAATTCTCAGAACAAAAGATATCAGATCGATGAAATAGAGAGAACTGTAATTCAAAGAAGAGATGCAGACGAAGAGAAAACTACTATGATCTGGACACCGAAGAATCATAAGTAAGGAGGGGCAGCGAATGAGTGTTGTACTGTCTGTATACAGCCAGAGCGCATACAAGGAATTTGTACTTCCTGCAATTCATAATGCAGAAACAGTTTTGGTCATTGACCGGAGAGTTTTTCACTTAAAGGATAGCATCGAACTCAGACTGGAGGAAATGGACGGTAATTGGACATTCCTGCAGTCTTCTCATTATGAGATTACAGAGAATTCAGAGATAGATTCTGGCAGCAGGCTGAAAGATCAGGCGACCTACATTCTGAAATCCGAACAGGACGATTATCTTCCGGTTATTGTTCAGATGAAAGAGACCTCATTCACAAACTATATTAAATACGATATTTCAAATATTGGAGAAGTTACGGTAGGAAGTAAAGATACATCTAATATTTGGTATTCTTATCGATATGCGGACAGACAGTATATTTCCAAGCAGCATCTGATTCTGCACAGAACCGGGAACGGAATAGTCTTAAAAGATACCAGTACAAATGGAGTATTTGTTAATGATATCCGCGTGGATAAAGAGAAGAAACTGGTATTTGGAGACCAGATTCACCTCTGGGGACTGGATATGGTGTTCCTTGGAAATATTCTTGCTGTACGAAAAGGAAAAAATCTGAAGGTCAGCGACAGAATTCCGGGATGGAACAGTGACAGCCTGAGAATTTCAGAGGATGAAGAAAAGAAATCAGAGATTAAAATTTATCATAGGGCTCCGAGAAATCTGCAAGAGCTGGAAACAGGGGAAATTGTAATAGAAGATTTTCCAGATATGGAAAATCAGCAGGGAAATGGATTTCTGATGGCAGCAGGTCCGGCTATGGTTATGGCGGTACCTTCTGCCTTAAACTGTATTATGGCGGTTACAGAGGCAGGAATTACAGGAATTCCAATGGAACAGTTTATGCATGCAGGAATGATAGCTTCTGTTAGTTCGGTGGGGATTGGTGCCGCATGGATCATGTACAATATTATTCATGACAGATTCCGGATATTTCAGAGCAAAAAGAGTACATTCAAAAGATATGAAGAATATCTGGAGAAATGTGAAAAGGAAATCCGGCAGAAATATATACATAATGCAGAAGCACTGGAGGAGATGTATCCATCTGCGGAGGAATGTGTATCTGCTGATTTTCAGAACCAGAACCGGATGTGGAACAGAAACAGCACACATAAAGATTTTTTGCTTTACAGATTGGGAAAAGGAGAAATTCCTTTTCAAATTGATATCCAGATACCAAAAGAAAGGTTTCAGCTGACAGACAAAGCTCTCGTATCAGTGCCGGGAGAAATGAAAAAGAAATATCAGTATCTGCATAATGTACCGATCTGTCTGGATCTGTCCAAGGAAAGAATGATTGGAATCACAGGAGGAAAAGATCTGGAAGGAGCATATCCGGTTGTACGTGAACTGGTGGCTCAGATTGCGGCACAGAACTGCTATACAGATGTAAAAATGGGTTTTGCATATCAGGAGGAACAGGGAGAGAAAAGTGACAGGTGGGGGTTTGCCAGATGGCTGCCACATACCTGGGCACCGGACAAGAAAATCCGATATGTTGCTTCAGATAAAAACAGTGCCAGCGATATTTTTTATGAGCTGACAAAAGTATTGCGTATGCGTCGTGAAAAACAGAAAACGTCAGAAAAACAGGAGAATTTTTGCAAACCATATTATATTCTTTTTGTAGAAAAACAGGAGTATCTGGATGGTGAACTCCTCGCGAATTATATCTATGATGAGGAAGCAAATCTTGGATTTACAGTGGTGTTACTGGCAGAACAGTGTGAGGATCTGCCAAATAGCTGTGAATGTATTATTCAGAATGATGAACAGTTTAGCGGCAGGTATGATGTCAGAACGGGAAAAAGAACACCAATCATTTTTGATGAGGTCAGCCGTTATGATCTGGATAAGATGGCGAGACGCCAGGCAGATACAGAAGTAAAAGAAGTTGAAGTTGGAAGTGAAGTTCCTGAACAGGTTACATTTATGGAGATGTATAAAGTTTCACAGCCGAAAGACTTACACATAGAAGAGCGCTGGAAAAAGAATCGAACATACAGAAGTATGAAAACTTTTATCGGTCAGAAGGCGGGTGGAAGAGAATGTTATCTGGATGTTCATGAAAAATACCATGGTCCTCATGGGTTAATCGCAGGAACGACCGGTTCTGGAAAATCTGAAATTCTGCAGACTTATATGCTTTCTCTTGCTGTAAATTTCAGCCCGGATGATGTAGCTTTCCTAATCATTGACTATAAAGGCGGTGGAATGGCAAAGCTTTTTGAAGGAATGCCGCATATTGTCGGGAAAATATCGAATTTATCCGGAAGCCAGGTACATCGTGCCATGGTTTCTATCAAGAGTGAAAACAGACGCCGTCAGCGCTTGTTTAATAAGCAGGGAGTTAATCATATAGATGCATATACGATACTGTATAAGAATGGTGAGACAGATATACCTTTGCCGCATTTATTTATTATCGTGGATGAATTTGCTGAATTGAAAAGGGAAGAAGAGGGATTTCTTAAAGAACTGATTAGTGTGGCGCAGGTCGGAAGAAGCCTTGGTGTTCATCTGATTTTGGCAACACAGAAACCAGAAGGCACGGTTGATGAGAATATTTGGAGCAATTCCAGATTTCGCATTTGCCTGCGAGTACAGGATAGTAAAGACAGTATGTATATGCTGCATAAGGCAGATGCTGCTTATCTGACTCAGACAGGGAGGGCTTATCTTCAGGTAGGAAATAATGAGATTTATGAATTATTTCAGTCTGGCTGGAGCGGCGCGTCTTATGATGAAAATGATGATATAAACAGAACTCATGCGAGAATGCTGGATGAAACCGGAAGGGCTGCACTTGTCGGAAATTATGCAAAAAGAAGAACAAACGAAACAGGACAGAATTTTGAAAGCAAAAATCGGACACAGCTTGATGTTACTGTTAAATATCTGGCACAGGCAGCAGAACAGGAAGGGTATCGTAAACCACAACAATTGTGGCTTCCTGTTTTATCAGAAAGTATTACGCTGGAAAATCTGATAAAATATGCAAAAGAGCCGTTTAATGAATCGAGATTATTAATGGACTCTAAATCTTCTGAGGATGATGTTGACAGTAAAAATATTATTGATGGAAAAGGTATTCAAACAATAATAGGACTCTGGGATGATCCGGAAAATCAGGAACAGAAACTGCTGGTGCTGGATTTTACGAAAAAAGGGAATTATGCAGTCTGTGGAATGCCTATGAGTGGAAGAAGTACGTTGCTTCAGACAACAGTATACGGGCTGATTCACAGGTATACACCGGAAGAATTGAATATTTATATTCTCGATTTTTCTAATAAGATATTGGGTGTATTTGAAGGTGAAGCGCATATTGGCGGTATTTTATATGAAAATGATGATGACGGAGTTGAAAGATTTTTCCATATGCTGGAACAGATGCTTGATGAGAGAAAAGAATTATTTGGCGGTGGGAATTATCAGCAGTATACTGCGATGCATACGGAGAAGTATCCTGCGGTATTGATCGTTATTGATAATCTTGCAGGGTTCAGGGAAAAAACGGAGTTTAAGTATGATGAAAAATTAATCCGGATTTCCAGAGAGTGTGCATCTTATGGAATTTATATGATTATTACAGGCAGCGGTATGAAAAATGCGGAATTTCCAATGCGTATGCGTGACAATTTTCATCAGATCATCTGCCTGGAGCTGCCAGACAGAATTGCATACGGAGAGTGCCTGGGCAGCATGAAAGAATGTACGTTGCCTGAACAGGGAATCAGAGGAAGAGGGCTTGTTCAAATCGATGGAAGGAACCTGGAATTTCAGACAGCATTGGCGGTAGAGGCACCGGACGATTACCAGAGAGGTGAAAAAATACGCAGAGAATGTGCCGTATTAAATAAAAACTGGAGCGGCAGACCGGCCAGACAGATTCCAAAGATTCCACAAAATCCAGAATGGAATGATTTTCAAAGCCGGGAGGATCTGCAGAAGTATGTCGAAAGTGACAGATATCTGCCGGTAGGATATGATGCAATATCAGCAGAAATTTTTTCACTGGATCTGTCAAAAATGTATTGCTTCCTGGTTTCAGGTAAGCCCAGAACCGGAAAACGTAATTGCTTAAAGATAATGATGAACAGTGCGAAGAAAAAAGGTGGAGAACTGGTTGTTGTCGAATTCAATGGATGGAAGTTAAAGAAAACGGCAGAGGATGTACAGGCATTATATATTGATTCTTATGAAAAATATATGGATTTTATGAGTGGATTTGTGCCAGTATTCCAGTCCAGAAATCGTCTGAAGAAATCATTAATGAATCAGGGAATGGACGAGGAACAAGTCTATGCGCAGATGTGCAAGGAAAAATCGTATTATATTTTTATTGCAGATCTGGCAGAGTATACCAAAATTATTCATAGCGAACAGGGAATAAAGGATAATCTCTGTGGTGCGATGGCGAATCTTTTTGAAAAAGGATTTCTACATAATATCTATTTCTTTGCCTGCATGAATCAGGATCAGAGAACGGACGTTATGGGAAAAGATGTATTTGAGAAATTTATCAGTGGAAAAGCAGGGATTCATATGGGCGGAAATGTTGCTGCACAGAGGATACTGGAATTTACAGATATGCCGTTTGGGGAGCAGACAAGAAGTGAGAAACCGGGTATCGGAATTCTTGCATCTGCAAACGGACACAAATACCGCAGAATTGTAATTCCGTTAGTGAGGGGAACAGTTATATTATGATTACATTTTTATCAGTTGCTTCTAAAAAAGAAGAGAATAATCTGATGCGAGAATCGGTCAGAGAACAGGCGGCTCTGCGGACAGATGAGATGTGGAAATTTCATATGTTTGAGCAGATATCCAGGACAGAAGAGTTTTTGAAAGATATACCGGTGCTGGACATCATAAGCTGGGACGTAACAATGAACCACTCTGTAGGGAGCCTGGAAAAAGTACGTCAGGATTATAAGCAGGCCTATCTTATGGTAGTTGCGGATGGAAGCATTTCGCCTATGATGTATCTGCGTCCGGGAATCATGCCATCTTCTCTTTTGCTGAAACCTGTCAGCAGAGAAAATTTGGTTATGGTTGTGAATGAGATGATGGATGCCTTTACAGAGAAATTTGACAGCAAAGATGTGCAAGAGTCTTTTGTGATTGAAAGCAGAGAAGGGAAGCAATATATTCCATTAAGTCAGATTTATTATATAGAAGCAAGAGAAAAGAAGATATTTATCAGGACAAAGCAGGAGGAGTATGGATTCTATGACACTATAGAGAATATGGAGAAAAAACTTCCGGAGAACTTTTTGCGTTGTCATAGAAGTTATATTGTAAATATGTCCAAAGTGACTGCAGTGAAACTATCGCAGAGTCTGATTGAGATACAGAATGAACTGCAGGTACCATTATCAAGAAGCTATAAGAAGACTGTGAAAGAATATAACAAAAAGTAAATGACAGGGGGATAAAAAATATATGGAGAAGTCTTACTATTTCAGTAAAAATGAATTGGTGCTTTTACTTGGGATAGGAAATGTCAATGAAATTTATGGATTTGAGATGCCGTCTGAGAAGGAATTTGACGAAAACACATTTACAATGTCATTGTACCAGCTTGCGAAGAACGGACATATAAAAATCGGGCATGAGCCGGAACTTTCAGAAGAGGTGAAGGGAATAGCAGAAGTTCTCAGGGCATGTGAGAGTGTGTTATCGATCGTGTCTGCAGAAGGCTGCGAGCAGAAGTGCTTCTATCTGGCTGAGTCGGGCGTGGTGGTTATGGAATTGCCGACACTTAGCGAAGCAATCAGAGTACGAATGATTTCCCAGGAGGAAGTTGGCAAAGAGATTTTGGAAGGAACAGGCCTGCCGGAGAATCCGTTGGAAAACGAGGCAGCAGGCAGAAAGATAGAAGATTTTCAGCCAGGCATAAAGAAAGAAGGAAAAGAATTTATGGAGAATCTTTCCGTAAATATGGAGATTTCCCCTAAAGAGATACTTGAACTGAAAAATGTAAAAGGTATGAAAAATATGGTCGGTGTCTGGGACATGATAGATATGAAAGAACATGCTCCTGTGAAGAGGTTTGTGTTTGCGGAAGAAAGTCTTGGATACAGGGTGATGATTCTTTCTGGCAAAGGCAGAAAAGTTGTATTTGATAGCATGGAATTTCGCAAAGATTTTTTGAATTCTTTGTTATAAGGAGCGTAGTAATGATTATCGTAGATGTGGTTGTACCCTCTATTGGAAGAAAATATAATTTCAGCCTGAATGAGAAAAGTTCTGTTGTGATATTAACGGAAGAAATATCAGAGGCGATTTGTCAGAAAGAAAACTGCACGCTGGATGGTGAAAAAGAGAAGCTCAATTTATGCAGTATGGAACTGGAAAAAATTTTGCCTTCAGATTCCACATTAGAGCAGAATGGAATTACAAATGGCAGTCTGCTGATGTTGGTATAAATCCTGTATATCGCGAAAAGTAATGTTGGACATGGAATAAACAGTAACAGGTTATTCATCATGTTAGAATAGCTGTTTGTCAGAAAGTAAAAGTATAAGAAAAGTATCTGATATAATCGGATTACAGATTAAGGAGAAAAAGATGTTTAAGGCAAGTTTGGAAACTATGACAGAAGTAACATATGACTTGCATGGAAATTTGGTGAAAATAGATGAGTGCATTGATAAGTTAAGCAGAATAAGCAGTACTCTGAGAGAAATTCCTTATCTGGATGAGGTTTCGCAGCGAGTCAGCACGGAAAATCAAAAACTGGAGCAGGCTTTTTCGGGAACTGTACAGCTTGAGAGAACTTTATATATGGCACAGAAGCTATATAGCCGTACAGATAGAAAAGTGGCAGATCACTGCGAAAATGTACAGGCCGCGAAACGTATGGAGACAGTAAGTTTCCATGACCTGAACTGGATTGTTCAGATGGTAAGAAATAAATTTGCAGGAAATCGAAAGGAAGAGTGAGCACAGTGGCAGTAAATGAAGTAGAAGTAAATATAAATGCTTTATCCGAAGACATTGACAAGCTTCAGGCAGCTGTGCAGCAGATGGATGAGAAGATAAAAGATGTGTTTGATGCAGTTGGTGAACTCGGAAAGATGTGGGAAGGGCCGGAAAAGGCTGAATTTTTGCAGCAGATAGAAAGTGATTATGGATCCTGCCAGGAAATGTGTGGGATTCTTCGTGATTTAATCAGTGGACTGACTTATGCAAAAGAAGAATACCAGGAGTGCGAGCAGAGAGTTAAAGATCTGATTGAAGCTGTCCAGATATAATATAGAGGTAAGCGGATGGAAATAAATAGTAAAGATATAAAAATGAATGTTCAGCCAGAAGAACTGGATACAAAAGCGCAGGAAGCTGCGAAAGCGCTTCATGAAATGGAGCAGTTGCTGGGTGCTGTGCAGGATACGGTTAACAGAACGGAATATTACTGGAATGGAGAAGCTGCGGAACTCAACCGTAAGGTTTTTCTGGAACAGAAGGATGATATGGAAGAAATTCTTATCAGGTTAAAAGAATATCCGAAAACGCTTCAGAAGGTTGCAAATATTTACCGTGAAACAGAAGAGAAACAGAAGGCGGTACCGTGGTCCAGTAATTTGATTGAATAACTGCGGAGCGGGATCATCTGAGACTTAAAGAAAGGGGAAGAGGTCATGTATGACAGACAGGAAATACAATATAATTTTCAACAGGTGTTGACACAGGCGGATAAGCTGGATGATGTAGCTGATTGTCTGAGCAGAATTTCAGAAAATTCTATGGAGGAATCCATGAAAACACTGGCTTCTGCCTGGAATGGTGAAAGTGCAATAGCATTCCTGGGGAAGGAGGATATATTGAAGAACAACATCAAAGATATTGCGGTAAATATACGCTACATCGCAGACGACCTCAGACACCAGGCAAGGAATGTTTATAATGCGGAGATGGAAAAATGGGGGGAGGTGAATCGGAGAGGAAAATAAGTGGGAGAAAAATATTGGAAGATAATACATAGGGAGGAAAAGGATGGAGAAAATTAGGAAAAGATTAATTGCATTGGTATTGATGGCAGTTATGGTAGTTTGCTTACTGCCGATGAATGTACAGGCTGGGGAAGGACAGGCTCCCAATTTATATTGTTTAAAAGAAGGGGATGTATGCTCATTATATGATTTAGATGGCGATGGAAAAAATGATAATATTAAATATACAAAGACGAATTCATACATTTATATGTACGTAAATAATCAAATGACACATATACAAAAAAAACATAGATCTAATCCATCCGCGGTTACAATTATTTAAGGTGGAAAATGATAGAACATATTTGATTATGTCTACATTTTCTTCCAAAAGTGTATCTACAGAAGCCTTTTATTACAGAGGAGGAAAATTAAAAAAAATCACAGCTATTACGAATTACGGAAAAGTAAGATTCAAAAAAATGTTTGCGTATGCAACAAATGGTTGTTGGCTTTATATGAGTTCTATTGATGCAGATAAAGAAAACACTGGAGGATTACTTTCATCATTTCGAGGGACACAGGAAAGGATTCAGCTACATGTAGCATTTAGATTTAGAACAAATGAAGCATCTACGATGTATTTAAATGGAAAAAGTCAGAAAATACTGGCTATTCATCAGCCAGACTTTATTTATGCAATGCAGGAAAAGAAGGTATTTTTTTAATACTTGTTTATGGAAGAGGGCAGTGTCAGGTGCTGACATATAAAAATGGTAAGTTTGAAACAATTTATGATTTTGGGAATTTTTCTTGGGGAGAAATTTTCCCAGTAAAATATGAAAATAACATATTGTACATGAAAACAATAGGTTATTATAAAAATAGAAATCCATTGTCGTTTACACAGGCAGGAAAAGTTGATATGTATGCAACTTACAAATTTTGCTTAAAAAAAGGAAAGGTGAAGCTTGCTTCTAAATATGCTACAGTGAAAGATATGTCAAATATCAGAATTGCGATGAATTCATTTACGACCAGTAGCACATGTAATTTAAAAGATAAAAAGGTCCTAAAGTAGCAAGGAATAACAAAGTAATTGTTAAGAAATTCTATAAAGGAAATCAGGGATATGATGACTGGAGATTTTTGATTTCTGTTAAAGGAAAAACAGGATGGTTTAAAAGTTCAAATGATATTCAGCTTTATTGATAAAGTAATTCGAAGATGGATTAATAAATGATCAGTTATTCGATATGAAACAGATGATTGTTGAATTTAAAATAAAAAATGCTCTGCCTTGAGGAAGATGAGAAAAACTCGTTTTGCTTAGAGCGGGGCGCTTTTTATATGAGAGAAGGGTTATTTGTTCAATAAAACAGATATTTTGCCATGAAATCAGACAAAATTATAGAAGTATGATAATATATTTTTATCAAAGAAAGGAGATCTTATAAAATGAAAAGGAAAAAAGTAAGAATGATCGCCAGTATACTGGCAGCAGTTTTAACAGTTTCTATGAGTGGCTGTACAGTATCCGTAAGTTTTGAAAACAAGAATAAAAAAACAGCAGAGACGACAGAGACTGCTGAGAAGAAAGAAGAAACAGAGAAAACGGAAAAAAAAGAGGTAACGAAAAAAGCAAAACCGACAGCAACACCAACACCAGAACCAACGGCAACTCCAGTACCTCAGAAAGTGGAACAGGCAGTGCCGCAGAATCAGTATTCAACTTATTATGTAGTAAACTGTAAACAAAGTATTACTTTACGTCCGCAACCGGATGTGAATTCAGGGGAAATTCTTCAGATACCATTAGGATCAGCGGTAAGTTATATTGAGACAGCACAGAATGGATTCTATAAAGTTATTTATAATGGAAGTACAGGGTATGCACTGGCATCTTATTTGTCTTCTACAAAACCAGCAGAAACTGCGGCAGCTGCTCTGGCGCAGACGAATGTAGCAAATTATGAGACTTATTATGTAGTAAAGTACAGTTTACAAGGGACTACACAGGGTAGGTATCTGACGGGAGGGGTGCCGCCAGTCAGATTTTCCATGTGATGT
>PPYF01305267.1_pt1 | contig 15318 bp, 11 predicted proteins | sample 1559871 | NCBI WGS metagenome assembly PPYF01 (sample SAMN08240021, study PRJNA423297) | Human gut metagenome, whole genome shotgun sequencing project. | reverse complement strand
AACCGGAAGCATCCTTGCTTTCCGCCTCACCGTTTCCAGCATGGCCGGGCGCTTGCCCTGTCTGCAGGACGGTGATTTCCTGCGGTGCAGCGTCCAGGATTGGATTTTCCGGCTCGGCCGACCGCATGCCCATGAGCGGCAGCCAGATACTCAGCAGCAGCGCGCAGACGAGCACGCCGCAGCCGGCCTGCTGCGCCCATGGGAACCTTTCAAAGAATTTCTTCATGTCTGTTCGCCCTCCGGGAAAAGGGCTTCCCCCTTCAAAAGTCTGCTTTTTGTGCAGTTTATTCGTATGTTCAAAACTTCTCTTAAACGCACGAATACGCCGCACGGTTCCACGCCGTTTTTTCGGCGTGGAACCGCCCAGCTTGGGTGGTTATCCAATATTCAATTCAGAACGTTGGACTGCGTGTTTCATTTTGCGATGTTCTGCATGAAACGCATGAGGATCGCGGCGGTTTCTGCGCGGGTAGCCTTACCCTGCGGGTCGAGCATGCTGTTGCTCTTGCCGTTGATCAGGCTCTCTGCGTTGGCCCACTGCATTGCTTCCACGGCCCAGGACGAAACCTTGTCCGCATCCTTGAAGCTGTCCAGCTTGTTGGACTTGGAGGTGTCGTAGCCCTTGAGCTTTGCGTAGCGATACAGGATGGCCGCCAGCTGCTCACGCGTGACCTCGACGACCATGTTCGTGCCGTCGGAAATGCCGTTGTCCATCGCCCACTTCTGACCTGCCGCGTACCACGGCGTGCCGTTCGTGTTGACCCCCTCGACACGGGCAAGGATCGTGACGATCATGCCGCGCGTGGTAGTGGCGTTCGGGCTGAAGCCGTTCTTGGAGGTGCCGTTCATCAAGCCCTTTTCAGAGACATAATTCACAGCATCTTCATACCAGCTGCCGCTCGGAACATCCGTGAACGAAGAACCCGTGGTGGGCTTGTCGTCCTTCGGCTTGCTCGGCGTAGTGGGCTTCGACGGAGTGGGAGGTGTAGGCGGCGTAGGCGGAGTCGGCTTGTCGTTCAGCTTGTCATACGCTTCCTTGCAGGCAACGAGCTTGTGGTGATTCTCGACATAACCCTTTGCCGCTTCGGACAGATCATCGTATGCCTTCATTGCCGCGTCGATAGCAGCCTTATCGCGAAGGGTGATCTTGTCGGGATCGGGCAGTGCGGCGATCATTGCCTCGACCTCTGCGGCAGCCTTCTTGGCAGCTTCGGTGTCCTTGATCTGCTCGTATGCCTTTTCCGCAGTTTCGAGCGCCTCGAGGTACTCCGGATATGCCTTGCCAAAGAGCTTCTTCTGTTCCTCGGTCAGAGCGTCGTAAGCTTTGCGGGCTTCTTCGATCTTCGGGCCGCTTTCAGCTGTGACCTCGCCGTCCTTCACGAGCTTGCCGTTCTCGAGCTTGACGGTGCCGATGGCAAGGATCTTGTCCGTGACAGCCGTGAGCGCATCCGCGTTTTTAAGCTCGGCTGCAACCAGATCGAGGTCTGCGACCGCCGCGTCCAGCTTTGCCTGATTGGCAAGCGGGTCGCACAGAACGCCGTCAAAGACGTTCATGTAGATGCGGCTCGTTTCCAGCTTGTCATCGCCGGATTTGTAGGTCTTGTCGGCGGAGGCATCCTTGTATTCCTCACGCATCTGCGCGATCTTGTAGGTCAGCGCAGTCTTGTCGCCGGAATCGCCGGTGATGCTGGCGCTGCCCCATTCGGAGTTGTCTGCGTTCAGGTCAGAACCGTAGCCGTAGACCGTGAACTGCCAGCGCATGACTTCACCGTCGCGCATTCTCCAGCCCGCAGCACCAACGCCGGGGAAGGAGGGCAGCTTGCTGTCGCCAATGTTGCTGACGGAGTACATCCAGCCGGACATATTGTAGTAGTCGAACTCGCCGAGGTACTTGCCCTGCTTGTCGCTTTCAACCTGCGTCTCGGAGATCTTGTCGCCGCAGACATCAAGGATATACTGTGCAATCTGCGCGTTCGTCTGATTCGGCCAGTAGACCTGTGCCAGATAGAAGTCTGTGCGCGTCGTACCGGTATTCATATAAGCGTATGTTCCGGCCGGTTCGCTCTCGTGATAAGTCGCGTAGCCATCCAGTGTAAGGCCATACTTTTCACGGATATTCTGCTTGATCATATCCGTGATGACCACGCTGGCCTGCGTGTACTTGGTGGTATGCACAATGGTCGGCTTGATCATGTAGCCAAGGCCAATGGTCTGCGCATCCATTGAAACGACAACGTCGATCGGCGGAAGAACAAGCACCGGGATGGCATTCATACGGTCGATTGCTGTGTTCAGCGCGGCATAGATCGTATCCTGCACAGCCTTGTTGATGACACTGACATCTTCGCTTGTGGGCTGCGGGTCGGCGATGGCGATGGCGTACTTGCCGTTTTCATATTCGACCAGCACGCGCTGCCAGTTGGCATCGCTGTAGTCGCCCTTGTCCATACGTTCCAGCGCATTGTCGAGCTGCTTCAGTGCCTTTTCGCGGTCTTCCGCCCAGCGGTCGGCGCTTGTCTCCGTCCACTTGGCGTAGAGCGTCAGGTTTGCGGCGGGGATGACGGGGTTGGTATAAAGCCGGGTCAGACCCTCGTCTGTATACCAGCCTGCAAAGCTCATGCCGCTCTTCGTCGGAATCGGCATCACGAAGCTGCTCCACGCCTGTCCAGAGATCGAGTTGACGGCGCTGCCGCCGTTGGAATTGAAAGTCACGGTGTAGTTCTGCGCCTGCAGGTACAATGAACCCTTGCTGCCGTAGAACAGGGACACGCCTTCACCCAGACTTGCAATGTAGGTCGGGGTCGTCGGGCGCTTTTCCATTTCGTTGGTGCCGCCGACATCGAATGCCTCGACTGTATCCATCAGCGTCCAGCTTTCGCCGTCCGCGCGGACAACGTAATTACGGCCAGTACCGCGTACCAGTGCGTAGACGTTGCCGTCGCCGCCAAAACCGACCGTTTCTACAATAGAAGCGCCACTCGTATGGGGCTTGAACGCGCCGCCCTGTGTCCACACGTCGCCGAAGATATCTGGTGTAATCTCCGGGTAAGTGGCAGCCGTCGTGCCGTTTGCGTTCAGAATGGCGTAGCCGCCGTTCGTTAGCTTGACTGCCAGTGCGCCGTCATAACGGGAACCGAGCAGCTTGCCGCCGAGATCGACCTGCGTCCAGGAATCCGACACACCGTTGCGCACCGTATTCAGCTTATAGACCGTACCATTGGTCGCGGTGGCATAGGCCGTGGTGGAATTGACCTTCTCGAAGGTATTGAAGCTGTAGCCATAGTCGCTCAGCAGCGTCCATTTCGTGCCGTCGTAGTAGGCGTTTTCCGTCCAGATCTCATCCGAACCCAGGATGAGAACTTTGTTGACCGCGCCGTTGGTGCTGGGGCGCATGTCCTTCGGGAGGGAGCTTACGGTGATCCACTTGCCTTTTTCCGCGTTATACCAGCGGACTTCATAGGAAACCGTGCCGCCCTGATCGCCGCCGAGGGCATGAAAGACCTTGACAAGCGAGGTCAGGTCGTCCGCTGTGCCGCCCACGCCGAGCGCGACGCTGACGAGCGCGAGGTTATCACCGGAGGTGTTCAGGTCTTCCATGCCAGGCATACGCACGAAGTCGGTCGTGCCATTGCTGCCGACATACTGATACACGCCGCCGATACCGGCCACATACAGCTCCATCTCGCCGGTTTCAGCGTTCTGAACAGCTGCTGCGCCGTAGATGTCCGGTCCAACCGGATCAAGCTCTGTGGCGGAGGTCACGCTGTTGCGCGGAGAAGTCAGATAGGACAGGTCAAGGCCGTCCGCACTGGAGGTCGTCTGCACGTTGATGGTGCTGTAATGCTTTTCACAGCCCTCTGTGTAGGCAACCGCTGTGAGCTGCGTGACATCTGCCGGCCACGGGTCGACCCTGATGACCGGTCTGCCCTCAAAGGCAGTATCGCGCTGGCCATCCTCACCCTCACGCTGACCCAGCAGCTTGGCAGTTCCGGCCTTTACTTCGGCTTCACTGCCTTCATACAGCTGGATCCAGCTGCGCGGCAGAGAGCCATTCTGCTGAATTTCGATATAGACATCCACGCCTGTACCGACGATCAGCGGCTTGCTGCCAGCTTCCGCAGCGGGGGTCGTCGAGCTGGCGCCTGCACGCACGCTCTTGATACCGGTGATCTGCCACGGCAGATAGTGTGCGACAAAATGGCGATCCTCGGTCAGCGTCACATCAAGCGTACTTTTGTCCGAGGTGAAGCTGGCATCCTCAGCACAGCTCCAATAGGAGAATGTGTAGCCTGCAATTGCCAGCGCATCCAGTGTCCAGGTGTCGTCCAATTTTCGTGTCGCGGTGGCCGCAATTTTTCCGGTGGATGTCATTGCACCATCCGGATCACTGGATACCGTTGCCTGTTTCCACTCACGGAAATAAGCAGTATAGGTTTCATTGGACGTCAATGTGACAGTGTATGGGTTTTCCTTAATTTCTGCCTTTGTGCTTTCAACAAGCCAATGGTCGAAAGAATACCCCGGAAGCGCATTTGCAGTCAGCTCGTACTCGCTTGTTGCTTTCTCAGTACGGGCAACGCTGCCTTTCGTTTCATCACTGGTTTGTACCGTTGCTGTATACCCTTTTTCGGCAAGTACAGGCTTAATTGTCAGATCACAGGCAGGCGACTTCCTTGAAACAACAATTTTAACCGACATTCTCTCAAATGTCGCGCGCGTATACTTCGATGTGTTTCCTGCCGCTCTGTAGCTGGTACCATTTTCTTTTGTCTGTCCATTGGCAAGCCATGATGATGCAGCCGCGCTTTCATTCAACGTTACGGTAATCGTATCACTCACATTTTTTGTTGTGCTGTAGGTAAATTGAACCGTATTATCTGATGCCGGAACTGTTCTTGTCGTTGGCTCGCCCGAGCCATGTTTCTCTGCTACTTCAACAGAGTATGCATAATCGCTTAAATCAATCGTTATTACAATTTCATCAGCGGCATAGGCCGTTACAGAAATTAACGACAACAGCAGAGCCAGTATTATCGTAATCAGTAAAATTTTCTTCTTCATCATACTTTTCATAAAAGTAGCTCTCCATAAGCAGTTTCCTGCTTATGGAGCGCTAAGTAAATCATTTCACTACGTACAGATGATCATAGTCGTTGCCGAAAACAATGATCCCATTATCACAGGCCATGCCGCCCAGCGCGTAGGTATCTGCCGTGGTAGACCAGACCGAAGCCTTGGTGGATGCGTTATAGCAATAGCCTGCACCGCCGCTGGCATTGGTATTGAAGTAGACATAGCCGTTGCTGTACAGGATGGAGCACTGTACCGGGAAACCAGATGCGACAGTCGTAACATCACTACTAGTCGGTGTTGCGCCATTCGCATAGGTCGTTACCTGCACGCCGCCTGCGCTAAAACCACTGTAGTAGCCAGTATAGATGCTGGTCGTGCCGTCGCTGTTCTGAACAAGCGTCGGGGTCGACGTGGACGTACCGGCCAGCTGAACGTGCCACTGGTATACGGGAACACCGTTGGCATCCGGCTGATAGCACCAGAGGTATTTGCCCTGGCTGGTGAAATACAGATTGGTGCCGTCCGTCATGATGGTAGAACGGACATTACCAGCATCGCCTGCCTTTTCTGTAAGCTCAACATAGTTATCTGCTACACCGAACTCACCCGCGCTCTGATAATACAGATAGCCGGAATCTCCGCCAAAGTAGATATAATCCACTGCATCATCACCAGTGCCAATCGTTACAGAAGCTGCACCAGCCCAGTAGAAGCCTGCTTTGCCAGTATAGGTAACAGCATCAAAACCAGTTCCGCTGATATCTACCTGATAATACTGCATCGCGGAATTGCCGCTCCAAGTGCCGAAGTAGATATAATCACCGTAGCGAGTAATCGGGGTATTGATCTGGCCGTTGACCGAGCTAACGACCGAGGTCAGAGTCACGCCACTGGCATCCGTGCTGTCAATGCCGGTAACCTTGGTGACAGCGCCCTTGTTGGCGAACATGCTGACGGAAGTGATCGAGCCGGTACCGTTCAGCGTGACGCTGATGGAGAGGGTCGCGTTGGTCAGGCTGGACGCCGTGACGCTGTGGTTGATGTAGTAATAGTAGTCGTAGCCGTTGACCGTGCCGGTGGCATCATAGGTTGCCTGCTCGTAGATCTTGTAGGTCGTGCCGCTGCTGGCCTGCGTGGTGCTCAGGGTCAGGTTGACTGCCGTGCCGCCGCCCAGCTGGATAGTCGCAGTGCCCTCAGTGGTGAGGGTGCCGCGGTCAGCAACGCTGGTGTGGCCGACGTAGACCGGAACGGAAACGCGGTTGGCAGCCGTCAGAAGGCTCAGGCCGCCAATGGTCACTGTACCGGCCGTGCCAGCGGTCAGTGCAACCGGGCTGGAGATTGCAACGTTGTTGTAGACAGACGCGTTCGAAGCGCCGATGTAGATCGCGCGGTTCGTGGTATCCAGATACGGAGTGGACAGCTGGAAACCAGCCGCAGCAGAAACCTGTTTGCGCCAGACAACATAGGGCGTTGCCGCGCTGCAGTTGATCTTGGCCAGCTGGCCGCCGTAGCTGCTGTAGCCATCATAGAGGACATAGGCATAGGTCGTTCCGTTGACTGTTTCCATAACCGGAACGTTGTCAATGCCGTCCCAACCGCTGCCGCCATTGGAGAGGTCAATGGACGTTACCGAGGGATTTGCGTTCGTCGGCGCGCCGCTTACCACAGAATTGTGGTTGGCATTGCCGCCGTAGACATCCCATGCTGCGAATGCCGTTACGCTGAGCAGCATGGCGAGCGCCAGAAGGATTGCTAAAACTCTGCTTGTTCGTTTCATGCCTGAAACTCCTTTCGTTTTTCGCAAAGATTCGTTTCTCACGTTCTCCCGATACAGCCGAGAAACAGCGCTGCACCGGGTTTTATGTCACAGCAGGAATAGGTCTGCTGTAAACACCAGTTTTTCTGCACCACAGATACGATACGGCTTCCTGCGCTCCCGCCCCGCCTAGACGTAGACCGCGTTATCCGTCCCTTGGCGCGCTCGTTTCGCCGCGTCGCTTCCCCAGGACAGTATGCATTCTCGCTGTGGCTATTCAGTTGTCGATGCGATTCATCTTATTGGGACGGGCGAAGGCCCGCTGGTTTCTTGAAAGGGGGTTCCCCGGCTCTGTGTTCCCAGTTCAGAGTCGGGGCCTTGCGTCATGCTGACGCACAAAGTGCATGTCTCAGGGGGATGAGACGCACATCTATCTGCAAATCTGTCCGTTTCAGATCAGCATACAATAGTTCTTGGCTCTCCCTCCGGGAGAGCTGTCGCCGCAGGCGACTGAGAGGGTCTGCTGCCTGTTACCCTCTCCGTCCTCGCTGCGCTCGGCCACCTCTCCCAAAGGGAGAGGCAAGGAGACGGCTTTTACTTGGCTTTTCGTTCAGCCTTTTCCTGCCGCATTTTTTCTTTGTTCGCAGCCTTCTTCTGCCGCTTTTCCAGTATATCCTGTTCCCGCTGGTGTTCGTACTCCTGCTGGAAGAGCATGGTCTTCTCCAGCGCGGGATGGAACCGCTTGACGGCAAGCTCCTTTGAAACACCGCTGGCGCACAGCGCGTTCACCCAGCCGCGAAACCGCAGCTCGATATAATCGCCGCCGATCACCTCTGTCCGGCCGGGGATATGCCCGCACCACCTGCGGCACTTGCACAGGTACTCGGCCAGCTCGTCCAGCGACGCATTCTGGTTCTTCAATACAAATTCAACATTCTTGTTTGCAATCGCAATAAGTGTCCGCTGGGTCAAAACTTTTTTCAGTGCGCTCATGTTCTCTTCCGTGCTTCTGTACGGGTTCATCGCTGCACCTCCTCGCCGGAGGTTCCAGCTGCGTCTTTCTCGGCCATCCGTCTTTGCGCTAATTCGCACAGGTCACGGACGATCTTGCGTTCTTTGAATGGGGGCGGATTCTTGATGTTGGTCATCTTGCCGCTGTAGAAAGAGCGGACGGCTGTTTGCCATGTGCCAAAACGATAGATGATGTAGTCCGCACCGATCACCTCGACCGGCGCAGGAGGATGCCCGATGTCCTCCATGCAGCTCTGCAAGTATGCCGAGAGCTGCTCCAAAGTGTCATTTTGATGCTCAAGGATGAACTGCACGTTTTTGTAGGCGATCACGCGCTTAATGCGGCTGTAGATGATCTGATCCTGCCGGGACTGCTGCTCAGCGTAGTTCTGATCCATAACGTTCCTCCATCTCATTTCCGAAATAAAGGGCCGTCCTCCCTCACACCATGTACCGCGTGAGAGACATACGCCCCCCTTATCCCATAGATGCGAAAAGACGCCAATTTTATCACAAAATCGTCGTCCCTGCTTCCGGCCTGAGTTCGATAGAAGGTGGTTCGTCCTAAAACCTCAGCATCACCCTGTCAGGCAGACGGTGTCGTTCCAACATGAGGACAGCGATTTTTCTGACTTGTGATCTGGCGGGCAGTTTCCTGCTCGCCGCGTCCGCTTCTTACCTTCTCATGGGGAAATCCCCACAATGGCGCCCTTTCGGGCAGGCGACCTTTCAGCCGCTTCAGAAGCGTCCTCTCACGCACAGCTCCGGGCGAATAGCTTGGCGCACCATGTACGCATTACCTTTACTCTTTCACCGCAAGCCCGGTCCCAGCGGCCGTGACTTACGATTACAAATCCTCGGATGATGATGTATTAAATTGTAAATTTGAACAGTATAGCGTTCGTTCCCCGTGCCATACTAAAATAGAAAATACGGCGTTCGCATTTCCCAAAGTGTAGCACTTTGAAACCAGACAAGTTCCATAACTTTCGTCTTATTTCACTCATATTATACAGCAAGGCAGAAAATTGTCAATCTGATTCCCGCTCATTTTCAAGTAAAACGATAAAAAAATATTGGATAGACAAATGTTTGTTCGTCAATTTCAGGGAATTTGTTGGTTTCGTGGTTTGCAAAAAAGTCGATTCGCCGTCAGCATTCTGGTAACAGTATTTTGTTGGGGAGGAGGATTCTCTTGTCAAACACAGGTGAGAACATTTATGAGCGTCGAGATGGGCGCTGGGAAGGCCGTTATATCTGCGGCAGGAAGCCGGACGGGCGCGCGCAATATGTATCCGTTTATGGACGGAGCTGCTCAGACGTTCGGAATAAGATCCGCGAGCGGCTTCGAGCGTGTACGCCGGAACCTGCGCCGCGCAGCACCGGGGCATCCGTTTTGACGGTAAATCAGCTTTTTGAATCGTTTCTAAGTCATGCGGATGTGAAGCCGTCCACGTATGCCCGCTATAAAACCGTCATTGACCTTCACATTCTTCCAAAGCTCGGCAAGCGACGTGTCGCAGGTTTGACGGCGAAAGAACTTTCTGGGTATCTGGCTGAGAAACGGAAGTGTGGAAATCTGCGCACCGGCGGCCCGCTCTCTGAAAAGAGTGTACGAGACCTGGCTGTACTGCTTAAAAGTGCACTCCGCTTTGCGCAGAAAGAGTTTCACATTTACACGGATGCGCTGAATATGCCACTGCCGTCATGCAAACAAAAGCGTGTGCGCGTCTTTTCAGATCAGGAGGTGCAGTTGATGGCAAGGAAGATTCAAGATGTGTCCAATCAAAAGAACACCGGCATTCTGCTGGCCTTGTGCGCCGGGATGCGGATCGGCGAGATCTGTGCGCTGAAGGTATCTGATATCGACTTTTTAGCCGGTACGATAGACATTTCACGCGCCGTGCAGCGAGTTCAGGCGGGCAAGAAAACGGAACTGCTGGTGCAAACGCCGAAAAGCGACGCTTCGGAGCGCGTGATCCCGCTCACATCGGACTTGCTTTGCTATCTGAAAACCGCAGTCCGTGGATTGCCGGAGCACGCGTATATTCTGACCGGCCGGACAGATAAACCAATGGAGCCACGAACGCTTCGTTACTATTTCAGCGGTTTCCTGAAGCGATGCAACATCCGATACCGAAATTTCCATGTGCTGCGGCACACATTCGCGACACGCTGCATCGAAACCGGCATGGACATCAAAAGTCTGAGCGAGTTGTTGGGTCATGCAGACGTTCGCACCACTCTAAAGTTGTATGTGCATCCGTCTTTGGAATCCAAGCGGCGTGCAATTCAGAAAATCGCGCTTCTGGATATCTGCTCGTAAAGGTTATTCGCCGTCAGGCATTCTGGTCAGTGCGGCGAAAGCCCCTGAAATTACGGAGAAATCCATCCGATGATCCCCGAGTGCTACACTTTGGGAAAAGTTTTCAAAGCATTTATCCACTATTTATACTGCTATGTATTGCGGCTGGGTGGATTTCATTTGCGTACCTGTTATATGAAAAGAAGGATGCCCCAAATAGAGGCATCCTTCCTGTCTAGACATGATTAAATACGGAATTTCCGAATGCAAAGAAACAGCTGCAGACAAAGCTCTGATACAGATCTTCATCGAGCGCCCCATCAAGGACAGATTCCTTCACCAAAATAGGCTGATACATCGTCAGGATGCGTTCAGCAGCTTCGTTGTCTCCGGCTTTGGCACAAATCAGCAGTTCCAGGAAGTTCATTTCCGTTCCTCCAATTCTTTCTTGATTCGCTGGATTGTGCGGTAATAAATCGCGGCTACTCCTTTATAGCCTATATGAAATTCGTCGGCCAACTCTGCAAATGAGCGTTCTTTTAACGCTCTGGAAAGAAATATCAGCCTGTCGCGCTCCTGAAGCTTTTCCAGAAGTCGCATCAGTGCGGCATATTCGGTCTGCAGATCAAGCGCCCGGCATACTGCGTCTTCCATGTCATAAGCGGACGCAAATACATTGTCGCTTGATTCTATAGGCTGTTCATGCTGCTGGTGGCTATCGCGGTGGGAAAGAACGGCACTCTTTCTTCGCCGCAGCGCCACCAGCAAATATGTGGTAAACCGGTTCTGAATCACATGTTCTTCGCTTGTTCCGCTGTTTCTATATTGCATGGCATCCTCCGTATTGATCTGTTCTGTTGTTCGGACAAAACAGACGGATACGGAGGATTTCTGCACCGAGGAAAGATTTGATGCGGCGGGGCCTGAGAATTTATAGATGCTGTAACAGCGGATATACACGGGTAAGCTGGTATTTGCGGGATCATTGCTCACGGTCTGTGTTTACGCCTCCGGACTTTGCTGGGTATGGTTGCTTTTCCACCGTTGACCGCACCGCTGTGAAAAGCAAATGCCCGCTCAAATGAACGGGCATTGGGGATCAGTATTTTATTCTCTGTCAGCCTGCGCAATATCTCTGCAAACGCGCAGCATAAGGTTGCGGCTTTTCTCCGAGCAGCCGTAGGCAATCTCCGAAAACTGACTGGCAAGACTGAGCTTTTGCGGATTATCTGCACTACTCTGCACAGCATTTTCCATGCAGCCGCTGATCAAATCTTCCAGCGGTACATTCAGCAGCACACTGATCTGAGCCAAACGTTCCAGATTCGCACGACATTCACCGCGCTCGATCTTTCCGTAATACGTATCAGACATATTCAGTTGTTCTGCGACATCCCGTTGCGTCAATTTCATTCGTTTTCTCGCTTCTTGAATATGCCGGCCAATTACTTTGTACGATACGGACATATGCCTACCTCAGCTTCTAAAGAGTGCTGCTTATATTTTAACTGGCACTTTTGAAATGATACAGAAATGTATAGAGGCAGATATACCATTATATATTCATGCCACCTTAAATTTTTTATACTGACAAGTGCAATCCAGCTTCATAGGTTCCAGAGCACTTACTTATTCGCTGGGTTTCTATATCCACAAAAGGCCCCGCAGAAGATCATGCAAAATCTTCTGCGGGGTCTGTAACTGCCTATCTGCGGAATGCTTTCAGCGTGCCCGCAATCGTATTGAGGTTTTCTTCTGTTAAGAATGTGTCCGGTGTCGCATTGGAGCGCACCTCGCTTTCTGCTGGCGCTCCAACCGCCTGGCTTGACCGTGGAATATTTTCCAGTATGGAACGGACGATCGTTTCAAGCTCGGCCCGCGAGGGTGCGCCGCCGTTGTTTTCGATTCCAACGTAATGCAGAATAGCGTTTGTCAGAAACTGGGCTTTCAGGCGTCCTTGGGCGTTCAATTCCTCGACAGCCCTCTTTTGTCTTGGGTCGGCCATGCAGAAGCGGATCGTGAATTTTCCGGGGTCTTTTTTAATATCCATTGTGTCTACCGATCCGTTCCGCCTGATAGAGCAGCTGATAACCTTTCACGTTTGCGGCAATGTCCTCAATGAAAACAGGCTCGCGCACCTTGTCCGACGCTTCGATCTGCTTCCGGAGCAGAACGGCCCCACCGCCAGTGAAGATTACCTTCCCGCTTTTCAATTCCAGCATCCGCTCCCGCAGTGAACTGAGCAGGTCACTGACAAATTCCTGTGCCTGCTGCCGCACGATCTGCGATACTGCATCAGACTGTCCGCTGTCCCTGCCGAGCAGGATCGCGTCGATCTCCGTCTCATCCAGCAGCAAATCCTGTTCGGCTGCGACGCGCGATTTAATCCGGTTGTAGAGCAGGATCACGCCGTTCTCCAACGAATCGCAGACGCTCAGGTCGCCCTCGCCGTTCCGGAGCAGCAGATAGTCCGCCGTAAAGCCGCCGATGTCAATGATAAGCGCTCTGGGACTGCTCTGCAGCGTCTGGAATACGGTAATGGCTGCGGCGTAGGACTGCGGATAGCAGCTCACCTCGTCGATCAGAACCTCATACGGCCTGTCGTGCAGCGTGAAGCTGACCGTGCCCCGAGTCAGAAAGTATTCTGCAAACCGTTTCTGCTGCGCGCCATAATGTGCCGGCGGAAGCCCGACCGCAAGCTGCACCCGCACCGGGCCCGCTCCGTAGAAAGATGCAGCTTCCAGCTCATACGCGATTGCAAAGAGCGTCAGCACAAAGAAGCGCTCGTCCTCCGTCTTGTCCCGGCGGTATGGAATCCGCTGGTCGGTGAGCGTATAATACCGCCCCTGATAGGTCAGCGTTTCGCCGCCAAATGGCCGTACCTCGCTGCATACCAGTCCAGATGTGAACGGCGCATGGTGGATCGTTTTTACCTGTTTGTTCCCATGATCGATAGAAATTAGCATTGTATTTTACCTCCCGTACTTCTCTTATACGCATGGAGTACGGCAGGTTCAACAAAAGGCACACAAAAAACCGGCAGCACATGTTGAAGTGTACTGCCGGTTCGGTTCCTGCTTACATTGCGCACAGACGCTCATAATTCTGCCAGACGAACTGGGCAACGTAGTCTCTGCGGATCTCTGCGTCTGGCATGGTTTCGTTTGCGATACGCCCCAACGTCTCTTTTGTCAGCTTTGGAACAGGATATTGGATACTTTTCTCTTGCAGCAGCTCCCGGAACTGCCCAATGAGCGGATTTGCGATGTTACTCAGGTCGCTCGCATAGCCTCTGGAGATCAGTGCCATGTTATTATCAAAGTTCGGCGCCATCGAAAGAATTTCGCCCGTCTCACGGGAGCGGAGCAGACCATAGTTCTGTGTATGACGGTCAACGTTGAATACCAGCGCGTCCATAAACAGAATGTCCAGATAGGGTCGCAGAAGCAACGGATTCAACTTTTGCAGGACATTATAGTTGAAATCGTATTCTTCATTGTCCTGCACCAGATTTGCCATCGGCTCAAAATTCAGCTGCCCCTCCGTGAAATCCTTTGAAATGACATACTCGCCGCTCAGCGCATACTCTGCCATATCGAAGCCAAGATACTTGCCGAGCGCTGCCGTGAAAATCTCGGAAAAATGTTCCTCTGGCGTTCCGCTTTTCACCATAACCCAATGGCCATCCTGCTGCCGCCAGCACTTTTCATAGCTGCCGATGTTCGTCAGCTCCGGCGTTGCTGTGCGCAGTTCCTCCGGCGTATAGTTTTTTGCGATACTGCTGAACCGGCCGCTGAGCGCGAGGTCGGCAAAATAATTCTCGCGGAAACCAACGTCTGCCCATGTAAGACCGGCTTCGTCCTCCGTTTTGACCCAGTAATTATCTGTGATCGTTGCGCCATGCACATGAAGCGCCGTGTTCAGATCGGATGTATCGCCGAGGCGCAGAATGCGCTTTAGAATTCTGCCATTGGGTCGCTTCCGGTCAATCGCACGAGACTTTAGCCACGAAACAATATCGCCTCCACATTGAAAGCATAGCGGACAGTGCTCCGGCAGAAGCGGCAAAACAATATTGTCACGAATGGAGGCGGCGACTATATCTCCGCTCATGATCCATCCGTTTACCATCGTTCCGCCTCCTTCACATTTTTAATTATTATATCAGAAGAATGCCCGCCCTGCAAGCAGACGGATACCTGTTTGCATGGCACCTAGTATTACCCAGCCGCACGTTCCTGCTCCAACAGGCGCATGGCTTCCTCCATTTCTATGGTCTTGTATTCTTTCGCTTGCCCCGCCTGATATGTAGCAGCAGAGCCGTCCATGCAGAATGCTTCCGCGTCCCGGATATGTACCATGCGGTCACATTCCTCAAGATAGAGATAAATTCTGCCGCCTATATCCATAAAATATCCGCGGCCGTCGGCAATATTCTGATGATTGATCCGGACAATATGCGCGTCAGACAATGCAATGAGCCGTTTCCGCTGCAAATCGTTTGGTTCACCCAGCTTTCTTGTCGTAAACCTCTGCGTGTAAGAAAACTGTTCTGTTTTCGTTTGCAGGAGTTTCGCTATGCGGCCGATCAACTCCTCCACCTTGTCCAACCGGACATATTCTCCCGGCTGGTGCGCGTGGTAATAGCCGGTGCTGAGGTTGACCGCGGCAAGATTCAGATGCGGCGCCAAAATGGAAATGTCGCTGAAGCTTCCGAACGCTGTCTGGAAGCCAAAGCTGTTGATATGTCGCTCGAACTGCCGGTTGCGGCATTGATAGAATACCGCGTCGTTGCTGCCCGTGCGATCCAACTCCACGATATAATTGACGTCCGGTTTGATTCCGGACTTTGTAAAGGCACGTGCCCCGTGTCCGCCGGTTTCCTCATCCTCACAGAACAGTACGTGACAATGACAGCTCTGGATCAGACGCAGGATCATATACACGCCCGCCCGGTCATCGCCGCCAATTCCCTGCGGCGACATCATGACCGTGCCGCCTGCGGAATAACAGATTGTTTCCGGTTGGGTGCGATGGACGGTGTCCAAATGCGCAACCAGCAGGACAGGCACCGTCCCTTCCGCGTACAAAAAGCCTCGTTGCTTCCGCACGGCATATCCGTTCTCAATCAACTCTGTTTCTAACGCCTGCTTGAGACGTTCCTGTGAAAACT
>PPYF01411562.1_pt1 | contig 15321 bp, 10 predicted proteins | sample 1559871 | NCBI WGS metagenome assembly PPYF01 (sample SAMN08240021, study PRJNA423297) | Human gut metagenome, whole genome shotgun sequencing project. | reverse complement strand
CGCCATAGCTCCTGATGAACGAAGATAGTACCAACTGTTGCCAACATAAGCCCAACCTGTCTTCATATCACCATTTTGACCATCTAGATAATACCAAGTTGAACCATCTTTCACCCAACCTGTTGCCATGGAACCTGATGAACGGAGATAGTACCAGTTATTACCTAGATATTGCCATCCTGTTTGCATCGTAGCAGTTGTTGGATCGAGATAGTACCAAGCTGAACCATCATTTATCCAACCTGTACGTCTTTCACCACCAATATAGTTTTCTCCATTAATTTCTGTTTTAGCTAGATAATACCAGTTAGACTGATCATAAAGCCAACCTGTCTCTAAAGAATGATTCTGATTAAAGTAATAGTTCGTGTAATAACGCTTCTCTTCTTTGTCTTCACGTTTTTCCCCGTACTTTCTTCCAACACTGTCTTTAGTTTTAACCTCTAATGCTTTCCAACCAACAAACTCTTGTAGCACTCCATTTTTGTCAAAGTAGTACCATTCTGGCATTGGGGAACCTTCTAATCTTATACCATTAGGGTAAGGACCAATTGTATATCCTTTAACTGGCATTGGAATGTACTGCCAACCAACAACCATTTCGCCATTATAATCAAAATAATAGGTCTTGCCATCAATCACTCGCCAGTCCGTTTCTTTGATGTCACCCTTCTTGTAGTAGGTTCTACCATTTTCTTGGACAAACTGCCATCCTTCTGAATCAGCATCGTCCGCAAATACCGTACTTGTTGCTAACAGACCAAAAAAGAATACTGTTAGACCGACTTGCATCATTTTTTTCAAAAATTTCATTCTTGTTTCCTCCAAAATGATTATAGCAAAGACAATACCATATGTCAATATATAATAATTTCAAAAAAAGCAGTCACATAACTGCAACTGCTTTTCTATTCCTGCATGGTATACCCAACACCACGCACAGTTTTGATGTAGCTCTTTTGACCTTTTACGTCAAGTTTGCTACGTAGATAACGGATATAAACATCCACGATATTGGTTTCGGTCGCACTCTCATACTTCCAAACACTTTCCAGCAACTGCTCACGAGTTAAGACCTTTTTGCTTCCCATAAGAGTTGCTAAAAGATCATACTCACGCCGAGTCAAAGCGATCATCTCATCTCCACGATAGACAGTGTGGTTTTCTAAATCCATACGCAGATTGCGATAGGATGTTGGAACCTTCATCTGACTACAATGTTGATCAATGAAGTCCCGCCCTCGGAAAATCGCTGCAATACGACTGACCAAATCATCGATAATGACTGGTTTATAGATATACGAAACAGCGAAACGCTGGATTGTTTCAACTTGATCTTGCAATTCTTCTCGATGGTCCAAGACCATGATAACCGAAGCTGGCTTGGTCCGACTCAACTTATCTGCAAAATCCTGGGCTGTCATATCCCCTAGATGAGCATTCAGTAAAATCAAGTCATAGTCTGTCTGAAGAGCCATGGAGAGGGCTTTTTGACCCTCTTCTACCTGATCAACTCGGTATTGCTCTTTTTGGAGTTCCAGACTTAAAAAATGAGCTAGATTTCTTTCTTTCTCAAGTAATAAAATCCGTTTCCCCATGGCTGACCTACTTATTTTTCGTCATACCAAGAGTAGTGGAATGTTCCTTCTTTATCCTTACGTTGGTAAGTGTGGGCACCAAAGTAGTCACGTTGCGCTTGAATCAAGTTCGCTGGAAGATCAGCTGAACGGTAACTATCAAAGTAAGTAATGGCTGCTGAGAATGTTGGTACTGGTACACCAGCTTGAACAGCAAGAGCTACGATATCACGAACTGATTGTTGGTACTTAGCAGTGACATCTAAGAAGTACTCATCCAAAAGAAGGTTAGCAAGATCTGCATCACGGTTGTATGCATCTGTGATCTTTTGCAAGAAACGAGAACGGATGATACATCCATCGCGCCAGATAGAAGCGATATCTGCAAATGGCAAGTTCCAGTTGTTTTCTTTAGAAGCTACACGCAATTGCGCAAAACCTTGTGCGTATGAGATGATTTTTGAGAAGTAAAGGGCTTGACGGATCTTTTCGATCAACTCAGCCTTGTCTCCATCAAACTTGAAGGTAGCTGGTTTTGGAAGAACCTTGCTTGCATGCACACGTTCTTCTTTGCAAGTTGAAATGTAACGTGCAAATACTGACTCAGTGATGAGTGACAATGGCACACCAAGGTCAAGAGCTGATTGGCTAGTCCATTTACCAGTTCCTTTGTTTCCTGCAGCATCCAAGATGTAGTCTACGATTGGTCCATCTTGACCTTCATCATCTTTACGGCTTAAAATATCAGCTGTGATTTCAATCAAGTAGCTGTCCAATTCACCCTTGTTCCACTCAGTAAAGATTTCAGCCATGTCTTCTGCTGAAAGACCGAGCAAGTGTTGCATCAAGTCATAGCTTTCTGCGATCAATTGCATATCACCATACTCGATACCATTGTGGACCATTTTCACGTAGTGACCTGCTCCATCAGGACCGATGTAAGTCACACATGGTTTTCCATCTTCTGGAGCTTTTGCAGAGATTTCTTCAAGAACGTCAGCTACCAAGTCATAAGCTTCTTTTTGTCCACCAGGCATGATAGATGGTCCTTCAAGGGCACCTTTTTCACCACCAGATACACCTGTACCGATAAAGTTGATACCTGAGTTTGCCAACTCTTCATTACGACGGATAGTATCTTTATAGAAAGTGTTCCCTCCATCAATCAAGATATCACCTTTGTCCAAGTGTGGAAGAAGGGCTTGGATCGTTGCATCTGTACCAGGTCCTGCTTGAACCATAAGCATGATACGGCGTGGTCTTTCGATTGAGTTTACGAAGCTTTCAATATCGTAGCTTGGCACGAATTTTTTATCAGGGTGACAAGCAATCACATCTTCAGTTTTTTCTTTACTACGGTTATAAATCGCAACTGTATAACCACGAGATTCAATATTAAGGGCAAGGTTACGACCCATTACGGCCATACCAACAACACCAAAGTTAGCTTTTGTCATGTGACACTCCTCTTATTTAATATGTTTTATTTTATCATGTTTATCTGTGAAAAGAAAGAATTTTATAACAATTTGACTAGTAGTCTAAATCATCAGCATGGCCAGAACCATTCCCTACAAAGTAACCTGTCTTACAGTTAAGGGTGAAGAGATAAGTTCCATCTGGTTTATAAAGGTTGTAATAACCATTACCATTAACGATATTTACACGTTCCAAAATATATTGGTTTCCAGTGATGTAGCCACGCGCACGTGATGTCTCAAGAATTTGTTCAAGAACACCATCAGCAAATGTCCAGGCAGGGTTACTGCTATCATTTACAGCTGATTGATTGTACGGTACTCGGCTAACGCTTCTTTGCAAATTAACACCTTCGCTTGACAAGCCTCCATTAGTTGTAGCAGCAGTCTCGTTTGTTGAAGTCGATGGACTACTGCTTTCAGTAGTTGGACTTGATGCTTCCTGGCTCGCGGCTGTTGTTGAAGCTGTTGTTGTCGTACTTGCTAATTGGCTCTTACCGAGGCTGATTGCCTTATTTAGAAGTTTGTCAATTTCTGTATTTCCAGTCTTGATATCTGTGAATTTCGCATCTGCTTTGATTTTTGCATTTGTATCCAAGACACCGTCTGTAATAGCTGGAGTTTCAAATTGTGAATTTACTTCTTGGATAGCTTTTATCTGTGTTTCTAAGCTATCATATTTTGATTTAGCTAGAGTATATTCTCTTGCTCCCTCAAGTTTATCTAAGATTTCTTTCAACTGATTCAGTTGACTAAACTGGCTATTTTTAAGAGCTGTTTTGTTTTCATCAGTATAGAATGTATCGTAGAGCGTATTAAATTGTTCCAAAACTGACTGATTGCTTACCAGACCTGAATCTGCCGCTTGCGTTTGAATTTCTTGAGAAGAACGAGAAATTTGGCGATAAACGTAATAGGCACCTCCAAAAACCAAGAGGAACCCTAAAATAATGGCTGATAAAATTGCCCATTTCTTTTTATTTACAGGTTGATCATCAACTTGAGCAGAACGAGACAAAGGTTGTACTTGTTCTTCATTTTCTTCAGCAACTACTGCACCTTGAGAGTTATCGGCCTCAGCCATTTCAACGGCTTCCAATTCATCCTTAAAAGGTTGCTCAAGAACTCTTGTTTCCTCGATATCAACTTCTTGAGCTACAATCTCTGTAGTTTCGGCAGCAACTGCATCTGCAATTACTTGCTCTTCTGAACTTGATGCATTTTCTTGTTCAGTCGTTTCTCTCACTTCCTGGATCATCTCATCCAAGCTTTGAGTTGGTTGGTCTTTTTGGGTTTGTATATTTTCAAACTTATCAGCTTCGATTTCTTCACGGTGTTGTTTGATATATTTGTCCAAGATTGTATCATCTGGAGTTACACCTGCTTCAACTTCCTCGTTCTTACGAATGGCTTGACCAACCGTTAAATCTTTAGCTTCTTCGAATTCGAATTTAGATTCTTGCTCACCCTTATGATGACGATCGCGTCTTTTCTTACTCATCTGCATTCCTTTCTGTTTTAACATCTTGTCTTTTCACTCGTTGACCAAAATATTGATATAAATCAACTTTCAAAGTACCGTTATAGAGTTTCCGTTTTTTATCTGCCTGACTACCATATTTACTTTCAAAAGCTTCATCGCTAGTCAGGATAAATTTACTCCATGTTTTAAGCGGGGCAAAAACTTCTCCCATCTCAGAATAGAGCTTGGTGACTCCTGCATCATCTGACAAGCGTTCTCCATATGGTGGATTAGAGATAATAACTCCATTAATCTTGTCCGTACGCAAATCCTGCACGCGCATCTGTTTAAAGAGGATGTCTTTAGAAACTCCTGCTGCCTGAGCATTTGCCTTGGCAATTGCTACCATGCGACCATCAATATCGCAGCCCATGATATCTAGTTCAATCTCACGATTAATTTTTTTACTTGCTTCTGTGCGGACTTCCTGAATCAAACGGTCACTAACCCAGTTCCAATCCTCAAAAGCAAAGGAACGGCGCAAGCCTGGTGCCATATTACGGGCAATCATAGCCGCTTCGATACAGAAAGTTCCAGAACCACAGGTTGGATCAATCAGAGGTTTATCTGGATACCAGTTAGACAATTGCAGGATAGCCGCTGCCATGTTTTCCTTGATTGGAGCACCACCCTTTTCTGTTCGATACCCACGTTTGAAAAGACTAGAGCCACTTGTATCAATCAGAACTGTCGCCACATCTTTAAGAATCGAAACCTCGATTTTAAACTCTGGTCCATTCTCCATTAATGGGACACCTTCTGGCCTTGTATAATGTTTCTGCAATTTCTTGACAACAGCCTTTTTAGAAATAGCTTGGACACTCGGTTCATTATGAAGTTTTGATTTGACACACTTAGCCCTAGAGATTGGGAAACCAGCTCCGAGCGGAAGATAGTTTTCCCAATCAAGAGCAAATACTCCCTGAAAAAGTTCTTCAAATGTTTTTGCAGGAAAAGTTCCAACAACAATCTTAATTCTATCCGCAGCTCTTAGCCACAGATTGCTTTCAATAATTGTCTTCACATCTCCTTCAAAGCGAACTCGACCATTCTCAACTTGACAGTCGTAGCCTAGTGCACGCACTTCTCGACCTACCACCGCCTCTAAACCTGCCGCAGCAGTCGCAATTAAATTAAATGTTTGTTTCATGTCAGTCTCTAAAGACCTTTCTCTTGTTCACTTTTAAAAAATGAGGTTGAGAAAGATTTCTCAGCCCCAACCTATATGCAATTTTCTATAAGCCATGTTTTGTTCCAGAAGCGACTAGGACCACTTCCTTCGATAATCATCTGTCTACCACTAACAACCAGAAGTTGCTAGTAGTCAGAGTACTACGTTCGTTTCCGCGCACTCCATGCCCCGACCAAAATTTGGGTTGCTAGCTTGAGGGGTTTACCGCGTTCCACTCTATCTGTTTCCAGAAAGACTACGTCACTGTGGCACTTTCAGAGCTACTAAAACATATCCGAAAACTTAGTCTATTCACTCGCCGTAACGATTTCTCGTCCCTAGGCTTATGGTTTCGCCTAGCACAAACACTACAGGCATCACAGCCTGTGCTAGCATGGACTTTCCTCATAAAAAGATAAACTCTTCACGCGATTATCCAAAAATTGCACAACTGTATGATTCTTAGAAATCAGAGTTTTCTACGATTTGTTTTCCAAATACTTCTTTTTCAAGACGATTCAAACGTTTCAAAATATCAAAGTTGGTCATAGAAGTTGTGCTTCCAAGATCTGCAGGTTCAGAAGCAACAGATACAGGTGCTACTTGAGGTTTATTTGCTAATTCTTCTTTTAATTCTGCGATTTCCAAGCGAAGGGATTTCACGAGGGCCGCATAGGTTTCATAATCCTTGATAACATCATCTAAGAATTCATCAACCTCTGCTTTACTGTATCCACGTACTTCTCTTCCAAAATCTTGTTCAAAAATATCCTTTGCTGTAAAAATAATACTTGCCATGTCTCTCTCCATTCTCAGTTACTAGTATTATTATATAAAAAAAGGCAAACAAAAAGCAAGGTCAAAGCCTCAATTTTCGGAAAAATTTTCGGCTACTTCATTTAAATCCTCAAATGTTAATATTTTTGTAATATAGTTGTCTTTCTTTTTCATCCGTTCGTAAAAAAATCTCAGTTTTGTTTCATTTTCTTCGTCATAAAAAAGGTAGGCACCATCTGTATTTTCGAGCAAAAAAATCTGATAATCTCTCAATTGACCTTTATGCTCATAAGCAGGGTAAGCATACTTAATAAAATCAACCTGTTTAAAATCACTCAATTTAGCTTGATTGGCCTCATTCCAATTTGATCCATGTGTTTCAAAATCAAAAATAGTCGCTAATTGAAATCCATAGTCTTCTTTCATCTCCTTAGCAACTTCTAAAACCCAATGTTCAAATCCAAGAGTCCCCGTAAACACTAGCCATTTCAATCCTTCTTCAGCTAATCTTTCCAAATCTCTACGGATAGCTTTTTTGATGATTTTTAAACGGATATCCTTTTCATTAAATAATCCCAAATCAAAAGCTGAGTATCCCAAAACCAAGGCTGTATGCATTTTTTCACCCTTTCTAAAGACCTTTATGGTATAATAGAGTGATGTTATTGTACCAATAAGGAGGATTATGGTCAACTATCCACATAAACTTTCATCTAAATCAAGCAAAACTTCCCTACCTCAAACTAAAAATTTCGCAAATCGGGGAATGAGTTTTGAAAAGATGATCAACGCTACGAACGACTACTATCTCTCACACGGAATGGCAGTCATTCATAAAAAGCCAACCCCGATTCAAATTGTACGAGTCGACTATCCTCAACGGAGTCGTGCTAAAATTGTCGAAGCCTATTTTAGACAGGCATCAACAACTGACTACTCGGGTGTTTATGAAGGATTTTATATCGATTTCGAAGCCAAGGAAACCAAACAAAAAAAAGCTTTTCCGATGAAGAATTTCCACTCTCATCAGATTCAGCATATGGAACAGGTCCTTGAACAAAAAGGAATTTGCTTCGTCTTAATCCATTTTTCTTCTTATCAGGAAACGTATTTATTACCGGCAATTGACCTCATCCGTTTTTATCGTCAGGATATGGGAAAAAAATCAATGCCGCTTGATTATATTCGAGAGCACGGTTTTGTGATTGAACAACAAGCCTTTCCTCAAATACCGTATCTCGATATCGTCAAACAACATTTACTAGGTGGTAAAACAATATGAATAAACAACTTATCTGGCGCATTGCTAAATATCTAGGAATTGGAATCTTAGCTGCCTTTATCGCTTCGATACTAATCGGTGGAAGTGTCTTCTTCTATTATGCATCTAAAGCGCCTGAACTTACGGAAAGCAAACTAGTCGCAACAACTTCAAGTAAAATTTACGACAGTAAGAATGAATTGATTGCGGACTTAGGAGCGGAACGTCGGGTAAATGCTCAAAGCAATGAAATCCCAACAGACCTTGTTAATGCAATCGTCTCTATTGAGGACCATCGCTTTTTCAACCACAGAGGGATTGATAGCATTCGTATCATGGGCGCCTTCTTACGAAATCTTCGAAGCAATGGTCTCCAAGGTGGTTCAACATTGACCCAGCAGTTGATTAAATTAACTTATTTCTCAACATCTTCGTCAGATCAAACAATCTCTCGTAAGGCTCAGGAAGCTTGGCTAGCTATTCAGCTAGAAAGAACAGCTACCAAACAAGAAATCTTGACATATTACATCAATAAGGTATACATGTCAAATGGTAACTATGGTATGCAGACTGCAGCGCAAAACTACTATGGTAAAGACTTAAAAGATTTGTCTATTCCACAACTTGCACTGCTCGCTGGAATGCCTCAAGCACCTAACCAATACGACCCTTATTCTCACCCAGAAGAAGCCACTGAACGTCGCAATCTAGTCCTATCAGAGATGCAAAATCAAGGCTATCTCACATCCGAGCAATACGAAACAGCTATCAACACACCGATTACTGATGGTTTACAAAGCCTCAAAGGAAGTAACAGCTACCCTCCTTACTTAGACAATTACCTCAAAGAAGTCATTGAACAAGTTGAAAACGAAACAGGTTACAACCTCTTGACTACTGGTATGGATGTCTACACCAATGTGGATCAAGATGTTCAAAAACGACTCTGGGATGTATACAACACAGATGAGTATGTAGATTATCCTGATGATGAAATCCAAGCTGCTTCTACTATCGTTGACGTTACAAATGGTAAAGTTATCGCTCAGCTTGGTTCTAGACACCAATCAAGTAATGTTTCCTTCGGTATTAACCAAGCCGTTGAAACAAACCGTGACTGGGGTTCTACTATGAAACCTATCACAGATTACGCTCCTGCACTTGAGTACGGAATTTTCGACTCTACTGCAGCAATGATTAATGATGCCCCTTATAACTATCCTGGAACAGATATTCCTGTCTATAACTGGGATAAAGCCTACTACGGAAATATCACACTCCAGTATGCAATTCAGCAATCTCGTAACGTACCAGCTGTTAAAACACTTGAAAAAGTTGGTTTAGACCAAGCCAAGACTTTCCTAAATGGAATCGGTATTGACTATCCGGATATGCACTATGCCAACGCTATTTCAAGTAACACGACTGAGTCAAACAAAAAGTACGGAGCAAGTAGTGAAAAAATGGCTGTTGCCTATGCTGCCTTTGCCAACGGTGGTATTTACCACAAACCAATGTATATCAATAAAGTTGTCTTTAGTGACGGAACTTCGAAAGAATTCTCTGACCCAGGTTCACGCGCTATGAAGGAAACTACAGCTTACATGATGACAGAAATGATGAAAACCGTATTAACCTACGGAACAGGTCGTGGAGCTTACATGTCATGGTTATCACAAGCTGGTAAGACTGGTACATCTAACTATACAGATGATGAAATTGAAAATTACATTAAGAGATACGATTATGTCGCACCTGATGAAATGTTTGTAGGATATACCCGCAAATATTCAATGGCTGTTTGGACAGGTTATTCAAACCGTCTCACTCCTATCGAAGGTGATGGATTTAGAGTAGCTGCAAATATCTACCGCTCAATGATGGGATATCTTTCAGAAGATGATAATCCTGGTGATTGGACAATGCCTGAAGGTTTGTACCGCAATGGTGAATACATCTTTAAAAACGGTGCTCGTAATAGCTGGGTTCCTCAAACAACCCAGCAGGTTACAACAACAGAAACACCTGCTAGTACGACTACTGAAAATCAAACTACAGTAGCTGAAACTACTAGTCCAAATACAGCACAGAATCCAAATACTCCAAATACAAATCAAAATCCTCAACAAAATCCAAATCCTCAAGGACAACAATAATCAAAAAGACCTAGGAAAATCTTCCTAGGTCTTTTAATGTTAAAAAAGTGGAGTTAATCACTAACTCCACTTTCTTTTATTTGACATGGTTTGCAAGATCTTCTTGCGCTTTTTTATTGGATTCTTCTTTTTCTTTCTTCCATTTATCTTGAGCTTTTTGATATTCATCAGCAGTTACTGGTTTATCTTGAAGTTCAAGGTATTTGTACAAGAGAGGTTCAGTTGTTCCCTTGTTACCTGAGTAAGCAAATGGAAGCGTAAATGGTACCATCTTAGACAACATTGGACGTCCAGTTTGAGAAGATGTTGGAATAATCAAAGCGCTATCTGTCAACCAAGCTTGAGCTGCAGCATATTTGTCATAACGTTTTGAAACGTCAGTGTTTTCATTTCCAGCTTCAACAACCATCTTTTCGTAGTCTTCCAAACCAACTTGTTTGGCAGCAGCATTATTTGTTCCTGCATCAAATCCTAGGTAAGTTTTAGTGTTTTCACCGACTGATGGTTTGATGATATCAAGGTAAGTAGATGGGTCTGCAAAGTCTGGGGTCCAACCAACGTTATCTGAAAGGTCCCAATCTTCCCCAGCAGCTGATTCTGCAAAGTAAGTGACATTGAGAACTTCATCTTTTGGAAGTTGTTGGATATCAACGACTACGTTATCAGTTCCTAATGTTGCTTCAAGTGATTGTTTCAATGATTGAACACGTTGTACTTTTGTAGTACTTGTTTGGTCAACCGGCATATCCAAGTGAATTGGGAATTGAACACCTTCTGCTTGGAGAGCTGTCTTAGCTTTAGCAAATTCTGCTTTTGCTTTTTCTGGACTGTAAAGACCGTCTTGAGCATCGTCTAGGTTAACATCTTTCCACTCGTCACCATAGGTCACCAATTTTTCCTTAACTAACTCACCAAAGTTTTTACCATCTGCTTGAACAAATGTTGGTGGTACGAACAAGTTACGAAGAAGTTTTGTTGCTCCACTTTCTCCATTGATTTGAGAAGTATAAGCTGTTCTATCAATACCGAAGGCAATCGATTGACGGAAGTCTTTGTTAAGGAGAGCTTTCTTAGTTGAAGTTTTTTGCTCATCTGTAGTCTTAGAAGTATATTTATAAGACTGACGATCAATATTGGTACCAATTAAGTAAGTTGAAGAATCTTGTGGTGTATAAACGATATTGTCTTTAAACTCTTTTTCAGTTTCAGGATAACTTGCACTTGTTGGGAATAGACGAGCCGTTGAGAAACCACCAGACTTAAAGGTTTCTGCAGGTTTGTTTGTATCTTGACCATCCCAGAATGAGAGTTTTACTTTATCAATATGAACATTGTCCTTATCCCAGTAATTTGGATTCTTTTCAAATTCTACTGAAGATTTAGCTACCAATGATTTCAACAAGTACGGACCGTTATAAAGGATACTACTTGGATCAGTTGCTTTGGCAAAGTTACTTCCTTGTGAAGTAAGGAATTCTTCATTGACCGGTGCAAGAACACCCATAGTTGTTTTAGAGTTCCAGAAGCTTTCAGGTTTGTTCAAAGTGTATTGAACTGTCTGATCATCAATTGCCTTGATTCCAACTTCAGAAAAGTCTTTAACTTCACCTTTCACATATGCATCAAGACCCTTAATAGAATCTTGAACGAGATAAAGTGCTTCTGATTTATTGTCAGCTGCATATTTAAGACCTGTTACAAAGTCTTGAGCTTTCACAGCTGCGTACTCTTCACCTTCAGAAGTATACCATTTAGCATCTTTACGGATTGTGTAAGTGTAAGTCAAACCATCTTGAGATACAGACCAATCTTCTGCCATTGATGGCACAAAGTTTCCGTAGCGGTCATTTTCCATCAAACCGTCAATGACGTTACTAGTGATATTAGCAGTTGCTGCTTTACCAGTTGTCAAATAGTTGAGGTTGTCTGGGTCGGTTTCATACGTGTAAGAAAAAGTTTTCTCACCTTTTGCGCTCGAACCTGAACAAGCCGCCAAAACACCTGACGCTAACAGAGTCACTCCTGCTAGGGCCATTACTTTTGAAAATTTCATAATAAACTCCTTTATGACTTTTTATACATTATAGTCCCTTTTTTGCTAAGTGTCAATACAATTTTCAGAATTTTTCAAATTGATTTGAAAATATTTTTTTCTATTTCTAACTTTTCAATAAACATCTGATACAAAGTTCTTTTTTTGACAATTATCAAATAAATCTTTATGATATAATGAAAGAAGAAAGTTGAAAGGAAATACTATGTCAAAAGAAGTTATTGTTGAAAGTTTTGAACTTGACCACACCATTGTTAAAGCACCTTATGTCCGTTTAATCGGAGAAGAAACAGGTCCTAAAGGAGATATCATTTCTAACTTTGATATCCGCTTGGTTCAACCAAATGAGGACTCTATCCCTACTGCCGGCCTCCATACAATTGAGCACCTCTTAGCTAAGCTCATCCGTACTCGCATTGATGGTATGATTGATTGTTCCCCATTTGGTTGTCGTACAGGTTTCCATATGATTATGTGGGGACAGCATACTAGCGCTGAAATCGCATCTGTTATCAAAGATTCGCTGAAAGAAATTGCAGAGACAACAACTTGGGAAGATGTCCCAGGGACTACCATTGAATCTTGTGGCAACTACAAGGATCACAGCCTATTTTCAGCTAAGGAGTGGGCTAAATTGATTCTTGAACAAGGAATTTCAGATGATGCCTTTGAACGTCACGTTATTTAACAATAAAAAAAGAACCAGCTTTTCAACTGGTTCCTTTTTTATTCTCAAAACTTTGATTTAGGCTTTTTCACGAATGACCAAGACACCATCTTCCATGTCGGCTTCAAGGTGTTTAGCATCAAGATTATCCAAATGGAAGTCTGTTACTTTGTCACGGATTTGTTGTTCAACCACACGACGGAGAGGACGAACACCCATGACTTCATCATAACCTTCTTCAGTCATGTATTCTTTGGCTGCATCGCTCACTGCCAAGTCGATTTCTTTCTTAGAAAGAGTCTTATTGACATCAATCAACATCAAATCAACAATCTTAGAAAGATCTTCCTTACTCAAGTGTGAGAATTCAATCACAGCGTTGAAACGGTTCAAGAATTCTGGACGGAAGTAAGGTTTCAAACGATCCATCAATTCTGGTTTATCCGCATCTTCTGTCAAGTTCGCTTCATAACCAAAGCCAGCGTTCGAAGTAGCAATGATTACAGTATTCTTGAAGTTTACAGTGTTACCTTGACCATCTGTCAAACGACCATCATCCAATACTTGAAGAAGAAGAGTGATTACTTGTGGATCAGCTTTTTCGATTTCATCAAGAAGGACGATTGAGTATGGATTGCGACGAACACGTTCAGTCAAAGTATTGTTGTTGTCGTCGTAACCAACATAACCTGCTGTTGTACCAATCAATTTAGAAACGGCTGTGCGGTCGCTGTATTCAGACATGTCCAAACGGATGATTGCATCTTTAGTTCCGAACATATCAAGAGCCAATTGTTTAGCCAACTCAGTTTTACCAACACCAGTAGGACCTACAAAGAGGAAGCTACCGATTGGGCGATTTCCTTCGTCAAAACCTGCACGGTTCCGACGAATCGCACGTGCTACTGCTTCAACAGCCTTATCTTGGCCGATAACCTTAGTTTGCAAACGGTGGCCCATATCTTTCAAACGTTCAATATCAGTTGCACCCATTTGTGAAACAGGAATACCTGTCATACGTTCTACAGACTCAGCTACGTCATTTACAGTCGCTGTAACCTTGTGATCTTCTGTATGGTTAGCAATTTGCTTTTCAAGTTCTTCGATACGAACTTTTGCATTTAAAGCTGCTTCATAGTCTTCTTTAGCAGCTGCAGCCTCTTGTTTAGCTTTTTCTTCTTCAATTTCATGTTCCACAGCATGGACATCTGTTACTGGGTGTTGTGCAGCCAAGTGAGCAGCTGTCACATCGACAAGGTCGATAGCCTTATCAGGCAAGCTACGTTGTGGAATGTATTGAACAGAGTAATCAACAGCTGCTTTCAATACTTCATCTGGCAAAATGACGTTGTGATGTTGTTGATAAAGATCACGAATACCTTGGAGAATTTTGAAAGTATCTTCAGCAGATGGAGCATTAACTTTTACTTCGTTGAAACGACGAGCAAGGGCAGCGTTTTTCAAGATTGTATTACGGTATTCATCTTGAGTTGTTGCACCAATCACTGTCAATTCTCCACGTGAAAGAGCTGGTTTCAAGATATCAGCAAGACCTTTAGATCCTTGACCATCCCCTGTGCTACCTGCACCAAGGATTTGGTGGATTTCATCGAAGAAGAGGATAATATTCCCAGCTTCCTTGACTTCGTTTACCAAGTTTTGAATATTTTCTTCAAAGCTACCACGGTATTGAGTACCAGCTTCAAGTCCAGAAATATCAATTGAAATGATTTCTTTGTTCTTGATTGCTGCTGGAACATCACCATTCACAATAGCTTGGGCAAGACCTTCTACTACTGCCGTTTTACCAACACCAGCATCACCGACAAGAACCGGGTTATTCTTTGTACGACGAGAAAGGATTTCAGAAGTTTCTTGAATTTCCTTGTTACGTCCAATAACCGGATCTAATTTACCTTCACGAGCTTCTGCTGTTAAATTACGTCCAAGTTTTGAAAGAATACCGTCTTGTTTCATACCTTTCCCTTGAACGTACTGAGCTTGATCACTTCCTTCGCTTGGAAGTTGACCTGTTTGACGGTAAATCGCGAATTCTTCAGGTGTTACTTCACGACCGTTAATCAAGTAACGACGATTTTCAGAACTGTATCCACGCATACCACCCATCAATTGGTTAAACAAATCATCCATGTTGTTAAAGTTATTAAAGTTGTTATTCATATTTCATACCTCGTTTATTTTCAAAATTAGTTAGTTAAATAACTTTGACTTTCTCTGACCTTTGTTTTAAAAAATTTAGACTAGCTATTTGCTACTCTACGTATAATTTCTGGTTTTTCTTTATCCAATACAGGTTTTGTAATTGGATTTCTAAAAATACTAATGGTATTCATAGGTTGTACCTCATTTCTAGGTTTTACCCATTTTTGATTTTAAGATTAGATTCATAATCACCTTAAAATCAATGCTTTCTAAGGATTTTCTCATCCTTATGCTCTTAGTATATCACTTTGGTCAGGATTAGTCAAGAATTTTGACCAAAATTGACCAAATTTTTTTAAATATTTTTTGTAAGAATAAAAAACCAGTCAAAATGACTGGTTTTCGATTTACTATTTATGAATCTTAGCTCAATGCATCATCCATTGAAAGAACTTCGTGGAAGACACGTTGTGTCAATTCAGTTTTTTGTTCTGGA
>PPYF01024803.1_pt1 | contig 15322 bp, 17 predicted proteins | sample 1559871 | NCBI WGS metagenome assembly PPYF01 (sample SAMN08240021, study PRJNA423297) | Human gut metagenome, whole genome shotgun sequencing project. | reverse complement strand
TGGGATCTTAGCTCAGCTGGGAGAGCATCTGCCTTACAAGCAGAGGGTCACAGGTTCGAGCCCTGTAGGTCCCATTCATGCCGGCGTGGCGGAACTGGCAGACGCGCAGGACTTAAAATCCTGTTGTGGTGACACAGTACCGGTTCGATTCCGGTCGCCGGCATTACACTATGATTTATAGTGTTAAGTAAATATGTGTGCGTAGCTCAGCTGGATAGAGCACTTGGCTACGGACCAAGGTGTCGGGGGTTCGAATCCTCTCGCGCACGTATGAAAAGGAGCAAGACGTAAGTCTTACTCCTTTTTTAGTATTCCAGGACGTAAAAGTTCAAATATAAAAGAAAATGACGGGAGAAAAATATGCTTACTTACAATCTGGAACAGAGAAATGATGAACCGAAATATTATTATATATATAAAATGATCCGGCGGGATATTGCGCGTGGAAAACTGAAAAAAGGAGAAAAACTTCCATCCAAGAGAAGTCTGGCGGAACATCTCGGAATCAGTCTGATCACGGTTGAGAATGCGTATCAGATGTTAAAAGATGAAGGGTATATAGAACCAAGAGAACGCAGTGGATATTATGTATGTGAAATACATGTAATCGGAGAAATGAAAGAGCAGAATCAGCAACTGCATATGCTTCCCGAGATACCGGAAGAAATCGAAGATGGACGATTGCAGAATGCAGCACTTTCCAGCTTTCCATATTCCCTGTATTTTAAGACCGTGCGAAGTGTTATTACAGAATATGGAGAAGAATTGCTGTATCGTTCACCAAATGAGGGCTGTGCGATTCTGCGAAACAGTATTGCATCCTATCTGCTGCGTTATCGTGGATTATTTGCACAGCCGGAACAGATTATTATCGGATCGGGAGCGGAACATCTGTATGGTACGGTTGTGCGTATTCTTGGAGCGGATAAGATTTATGGGATTGAAGATCCGTCCTATCATCAGATCCGGAAAGTCTATGAGGGAACGGGTGCGGTCTGTGAAATGCTGCCTATGGGGGAAGATGGAATCAGGAGTGATGTGCTGGCACAGACAAGGGCGGATGTGCTGCACGTGACACCGTTTCACAGTTTTCCGTCCGGGGTTACGGCAACCATAGGGAAGCGATACGAATATCTTGAATGGGCAAGAGAAAAACATCATTTTATTGTGGAAGATGATTTTGACAGTGAGTTCTTCATGCCTGGTAAGCCGGTAGAGACATTGTTTATGCTGGGTGACAGCAGTTCGGTCATATATATCAATACATTTTCTAAAAGTTTGTCACCGTCCATTCGTATGGGATATATGATTTTGCCGGAGAGACTGATGGAACGTTACAAAAAAACTTCCGGCGGATTTTCCTGTACCGTACCGGTATTGGAACAGTATGCGCTGGCAGAATTTATCAATAAAGGATATTTTGAACAGCATCTGAGCCGGGTACGGAGAAAACAAAATCATAAAATGGAAGTATAGGGTTGACAAATATATGTATATACTGTATATATAACATATGAACAGTTGAGGCAGTAAGGACAGGTGAAAAGATGAAAATTTTGCAAAACTCGGGAGAACCGATATATATGCAGATTGCCAATCAGTTTCGGACAGATATCCTGGCCGGTAAATATGCACAGGGAGAATATCTTCCATCCATCCGAAGACTGGCAAAGGATTTGAAGATCAGTGTCATTACAACGATGAAAGCATATGAGGAACTGGCGGAGGAGGGACTGGTCACAGCGGTACAGGGAAAGGGATTTTATGTGAATGCGCAGGACAGTGAGATGTTGCAGGAACAGCATTTGCGAAAAGTGGAAGAATCCCTGACGGATGCAATTCATGCGGCAAAGGTTGCAGGCATGGGGCAGGAAGAACTGGTGCATATGCTGCAGACACTTCTTGCTGTAGAAGATGTGTAAAAAAAGGAGATTGAAATGGATTTGAAATGTGTGATCGAGGGGAGAAATATTACAAAAAACTTCCGGGGATTTGAATTGGATATTCCGATGCTGCAGATTCCACAGGGATTTGCGACTGCACTGATCGGAGAAAACGGTGCCGGAAAAACAACGTTGATGAATATTCTTGCAGGAATTCGCCTGGATTATAAAGGAGATATCCGATATTTTAATACTTACAATGATAAGGACAGAGAAGATCATTCGCAGGTCAAAGAAGCGATCGGTTATACCGGACCTGGAGCCTATTATCTTCCACAATGGAAAGTAAAACAGGTGGAACAGGTCAGTGAGCTGTTGTTTTCCAATTTTCACAAAGACAGATTTGAAAACTGGCTGAAAGAACTGGAAGTGGGAGCCGATACAAAAGATCTGGGAAAGAAAGTCAGTTCTCTTTCCGATGGAAACAGAATGAAGTTGATGATTGCAGGTGTGCTTGCCAGAGACACCAGAATGCTTTTAATGGATGAACCGGCCTCTCCGCTGGATCCTCTGATGCGGGATAAACTGTGTGATCTGATCCGGGAGTATCTGCTGGAGGATGAGGGAAACCGGAGCGTATTTTTTTCCACACACAATATTGCGGATATGGAAAATGTGACAGATTATGCCATTATCATGGCGGATGGAAAAATTGCAGAAGAGGGATTTGTGGAGAATCTGAAAGAAAAATACGTGATGGTCAAAGGCGAGTGCAAGGATCTTGCCTGTGCCTCAAAAATATTATATTCGATACATTCCAATCCATATGGATATGAAGGAATCTGTCTGGCGGAACATCTGGATCAGATGGCAGGCTGTGATATCAGTGTAGAGACTCCGACATTGTCCCAGATTAGCGTTGCGGTTATGAAACATCATAAACAGCAGGAGGAAACCCGATGAAAACAACGTGGAAGAGCTATTTCGTATTTTTATCTACATCCTATAAAATATGGGGAATGATCGTTTTTCCAGTGGTGATACTGGGAATCACAGAACTGTTTATTTATGCCAATCGTCTGGGGGCAGGAATTGCGATTCCTGTTTTTGCGGGCTATGTTGTGGCGTATGAAGTGTTAGCCGATTATTGGAGTTTCGGAGGAATATGTGAAAAAGATACCCGGAGCATGGAATATATGAAGACATCATTAAGAGGAGAGCATGTATTACAGCATGCGCTTATCGGGGATTGCATACGAAGAGCGTTCTATCTTGGAATTTTATTTCTTGCCATTACAGTTCAGACTGGCGAACTCTCGTATGTGACCGCAGGATTTTGGGCAGATACGGTAATTGTGATCACCCTGATCATTATGCGTCATCTGAATTGTACAGCTATGGTACAGCTGGCGGCAGGATGTCTGGCAGGGATTGTTTATGGAATGATTTGTCTGGGAATAAAAAACCTGACGACAGTATTTCCGGCAGAAAGTGCATTGTGGCCGGTAAGTGGAGTCCTGATGCTTCTGGTAAATGTATGCGCTGTAAATCATGTGGTAAAATGTATGAGGGAAAGTTATTATGAAAGAACAGTTAAGTAAAGGTTGGAAACTGAGAGGGTACGGACTGGGAGCAAAAACCCAGAGAGCATTTTGTATTATATTTTTAATCGTGGGTACACTTTTCAAACTGTCTCCGCTGGAAACGGAGTACATGGGAATTGATGTGGGAGCTGTGTTTTTGTTTTCTTCGGCAATGTTTCCGGCACAGTTGGTAATGTCACTGAATATGTCGCAGATGGTGCAGGCATCTCCGTATAAGAAAAAACTTCAGACTTCGATTCCGGCAAAGATGACTACGGCAGGGGTTATGATTATGCTTGGATGGAGCATTTTTCTGCAGGTGATTTCCTGCATGATTTCCGGAAAAAATTTTGCGGATCAGGGAGTAAAACTTCTTATGACCGGTATGTGGGCATTTGTGATTTTACTTTTTACCGGGGTATGTTATAAATTTTTTGTGGTATCGATGATTGTTATGTACATTTTTATATTTGGAGCCGGAATGCCTTTGGAAATCGGACTGCATTTTTTTATCCCAAAGGGATTCATTCATCCACTGGTGGCTATTGTGGCAGATATTGTACTGGTTCTGACCGGAGGAGTGATACAGTATGGACTTATGAAGCTGTTCTATAAGTTCCCGCTGTCAAAAGCAGCCTTTGGTGCAGCTGCAAAACGGGGAATGAATGCATAAATATAAATGAAAGCATATGAAGAAAGTAAAAGAGCCGGTCGTCTGACCGGCTCTTTTGAGGGGAGTATAAATAATTAATAAGAGGTATAACATTGAAAAGAAGAAAAAACTTCTTTTCAAAAGTTATTATAATGGATTGCGGTATGGATTGCAATCAAATAATGAATATTTTCTCGAAAAGTTGAGAAACTATTCCTGTACTAAATAATTGTATTCGTTGAACCATGCAGTTTTTGGGGAAACGTTAAAGGAGGAAAAAGTATGTCAAAAAACAGTACAGGAACAAACAGTGCAACAAATCGCAGTGGGAGCAATCGTGTCTCTGATTGTTATTCCAACAAGTCTGAAAACAGAACATCCAATAAATCTGTGAATAAGACATCAGACAAGACAGAAGACAGGGTATCAGATAAGGCAGGAGATGTGTCTGGTTCTGCGTCTGATAATATGCGATAGGCAGAAACAAAATGCATAAAATTGCATAATATAATAAAAAACAGATTACACGAAGGATAGCGTGTAATCTGTTTTTTAATGAAAACGGCATATTCTGGAGGATATTGTGAAAGATTTTGAACTGATTTATGCATCGCAGCTGAGGGCAAAACAAAGGGAGAGCAGGGCACTGGTGATTGATATCCGTGATCGGAAAGAGTATGAAAGGGAACACTGGCCGGGAGCCGTCAGCTACCCGTATGATCAGCTGGAACAAAAAACTGCCCGTCTGCCGAAAAACCGTAAGCTGATTTTGTATTGTGACCACGGGGGAGGAAGTATGCAGATGGCGCGTATGCTGGGGGAACAGGGGTATCATGTGGCAAGTGTGGTTGGCGGTTATGACGCGATGAAAAAAATTTCGAAAAACTATTTTAAAAATCGTGAGAATATGTAACAATAGAACTGCAGACCATGCAATACATTATAGTAGAAAAGAGAGCATTTATGGATACATATGAATTGGTTGTGCCGTGTCATTTTGGACTCGAGGCAGTAACAAAAAGAGAAATTTATGATTTAGGATATGAAATTACAAGAGTAGAAGATGGCAGAGTGACATTTGCGGGAGATGCGGAAGCCATATGTCGTGCAAATATATTCCTTCGCAGTGCAGAAAGAGTGCTGTTGCAGGTAGGACGTTTTAGGGCAACAACATTTGATGAACTGTTTGAGGGGATAAAAGCTCTGCCTTGGGAAGACTATATTCCAAAGGATGGAAAATTCTGGGTAAAAAAGGCATCTTCTATTAAAAGTAAACTGTTCAGTCCGTCGGATATTCAGTCAATTGCAAAAAAGGCGATGGTAGAGCGTCTGAAGAATGTCTACCGGCTGAACTGGTTTCCGGAGGATGGAGCACCTTATCCGGTACGCATTTTCCTGTTAAAGGATGAGGTAATGGTTACACTGGATACTTCCGGGGATTCCCTGCACAAGAGAGGCTATCGTCTGATGACCAGCAAGGCTCCGCTGACGGAGACGCTGGCAGCAGCGTTGCTTATGCTGACACCATGGAAAAAGGACCGTATTCTGGTAGATCCATTTTGCGGAAGTGGAACGTTCCCGATTGAGGCAGCCATGATTGCAGCCAATATTGCACCGGGAATGAACCGGCAGTTTACCGCAGAGCAGTGGAAAAATCTGATTCCGAAACAGTTGTGGTATGATACGGCAGAAGAGGCACAGGATCTTATGGATACAGATATCCAGGTAGATATTCAGGGATATGATATTGATGCGGAAGTGGTAAAGGCAGCAAGGGAAAATGCAAAGCGTGCTGACGTAGATCATTTGATTCATTTTCAGCAGAGAGCCGTTGTGGATCTGCATCATCCGAAAAAATACGGGTTTGTCATTACAAATCCGCCGTATGGAGAACGTCTCGAGGAGAAAGAGGATCTTCCCGAACTGTATACGCAGATCGGACAGGCTTATGCAGGACTTGACAGCTGGTCACTGTATATGATTACCAGTTATGAGGATGCGGAGCGTTATATAGGAAGAAAGGCAGATAAAAACAGAAAGATTTATAATGGTATGATAAAAACCTATTTTTATCAGTTTATGGGGCCAAAACCGTCGAAACGCAGAGAAGCAGCAGAGAAAACGATCGAAAGGAAGGAACAGCAGTAATATATGAAATACTCGAAACGGTATATTGCGTTTACAATTGTGCTGGCGCTGGTTTTTATTTTAAAATTTCAGATTCTGGGCGTGGACAATGCACAGGTGGGACGGTTCCGCGGAGGAGAACTGGATACACAGGTATGGAATCCGATGGTGGCAAAGGAAGTCAACGGGCAGACCATTCATGCCGTAATCGATAACCAGACTTACAATAACAGTAAATCGAAATTTTACATGGACAAAAACCGCAATATTATGGTTCCTGTCAGCATGTTGCGGGATGCGCTGAATTGCAGTGCACATGTGTACGATAAAAAACGTCTTCTGGTGGAAAAACACAGTCAGTCCGTATCGATGGATGTGGGTCAGAAAAAGGCGTATTTAAATGGGGATGAAGTAGATATTTCATCCGCTTTAAAGGAAGTCAGAGGCCAGCTGGTTGTCAGTCTGGAAGATCTGTCCAACCTGTTAGGTTACAGTTGCAGTTTCGATATCGCAAGTAATACAATTACGGCATCCGATAAAGATACTTCTGCGATTGTTCCGGCTTCTTATGATTTAAGGGAGCGTGACCGGGTATCAACGATATACAATCAGGGTTCCTATGGTACGTGCTGGGCGTTTGCCGCAACCAGTGCCTTGGAGTCTTCCCTGCGACCGGAGGAAAAAGTTAATTTTTCCGTGGACCATATGAGTATGAGCAATTCTTTTCATGCCAATCAGTATGATGGCGGAGAATATACCATGGGAATGGCTTATCTGGCAGCATGGCAGGGACCGGTCTATGAGAAGGACGATCCGTATGGGGACGGGATGACGGATGATTCGCTCAAAGCAGTGCGTCATGTGCAGGAAATGCAGGTTATTGACGGTAAAGATTACGAAGGAATAAAAGAAGCGGTATTTAAATATGGCGGTGTGGAATCTTCCCTTTACAGTACCATAAGAAGTTCACAGGGGAGTTCGGTGTATTATAATCAGAATACAAGTGCGTACTGTTATATTGGTACGGAAAAACCGAATCATGATGTAGTGATCATTGGATGGGATGACAATTATCCGAGATCCAATTTCAATACTCCGCTGGAGGGAGACGGTGCGTTTATCTGCCAGAACAGCTGGGGAGATGGATTTGGAGAAAACGGAATTTTCTATGTGTCCTACTACGATACGAATATTGGCACGCATAATGTGGCATATACGCGGGTAGATGATGTACATAATTATGATCACATCTATCAGAGTGATCTGTGCGGCTGGGTTGGAAAATTAGGATATGACAGTGACCAGATTTACGGGGCGAATGTGTTTGAGGCAAAAGGGGCCGAAACATTGTCTGCTGCTTCTTTTTATGCGACCGGTGCAAACACACAGTATGAAGTTTATGTGGTGCACGATTTTGAAAATGAGAAGTCTTTTGCGCAGAGAGAACAGCTTGCATCCGGAACGTTACAGAAAGCGGGATATTACACCGTTGATTTTGATACAAAGGTTTCTCTGAAAAAAGGGGAACGTTATGCCGTGCTGGTATACCTGAAAACACCCGGAACCAAACATCCGATGGCAATCGAATATGATACCGGAGAGAAAATTTTACAGGGTGTGGATCTGGATGACGGAGAGGGTTATATCAGTTTAAATGGAAAAAACTTTGTAAACGTAAAAGAGAAAAAGGATTGCAATCTTTGCATTAAAGCATTTACGAGGGATTAAGATGGACGAAATCGTTTTAAAGTGGGTGACAGTACTGTCGGGAATCCTGACGGTGATTGTCTGCGTGTCGGTTTTCTTTTTCCCGGATATACATGAACGGGCTGTTCTGGCAGCCGAGCAGCAAAAGGAAGTCGGCGGAGGAAATCTGATCGCTACAACGGCGAATCCGAAAGCGGTGGTGGAGCAGTCAAAGGATCTGAACGCGCAGCTTAAGATTGCTCTACCGGAGGGAATTTCAAAAGCAGATGTAGAAATTGAAAATGATTATGTGACGCAGACCATTTATATCAAATTTGCGGGCGGTGTGGATGATTATTTCGAGCAGTATGCCATCAAGGGAAGCAGTGATCATATAGCATCCATGGCTTATTATAAGGATAAGGAAGAGGGCGTGATCGCACTTCAGCTGGATCAGGTGTATGAACTGAAAAACCGGTTCAAAAAGGGAAGCCTTTACCTTGATTTTATTGATCCGCACGATATCTATGATAAAGTCATTGTGGTGGATGCCGGACACGGAAGCCACGCAGCAGGTGCCGTAAAACTTGGAATTTCTGAAAAAAGCCTTAATCTGGCGATCGTGCAGCAGTTGAAAAAACTGTTTGATGAGGATAAACGCAGGATCAGGGTGTACTATACACGTACATCGGATACGAATCCGACGCTGGATCAGAGGGTTCAGCTGGCAAATAAGGCAAATGCAGATCTGTTTATCAGCGTACATAACAATTCGGATGCAACCGGAAACTTTACCAAAGTGAAGGGAACCCAGGTAATGTACAGCGAATCGGATGACGCAAAGCTGTCGAGTAAGAAGCTGGCGGAGATCTGCCTGAAAAATGTCGTGGATACGACGGGCAGTGAGAACCGGGGGCTGCTAAAAGGAGACAGTATCTATATTATCCGCACAAGCGAGGTGCCGGTGGCACTGATTGAGGTAGGATTTATGACAAATTATAAGGAACTGGATCTGCTGAACAGTACAAGTTATCAGAAAAAGGCAGCTGAGGGTATTTATAACGCAATCAATGAAGCATTTCAGGAGGGATATTAAATTGACAGAGATTATTTTTGCAACGGGAAACAAGGATAAAATGCGTGAGATCCGTGAGATTATGGCGGATTGTGATGTACATATTGTATCCATGAAGGAAGCCGGCATCAGGGTGGATATTGTGGAAGATGGAACTACTTTCGAGGAAAATGCAAAGATCAAAGCACGGGCGGTGGCTGCACATACGGATGCGATTGTTCTGGCTGATGATTCCGGACTGGAAATCGATGCACTGAATAAAGAGCCGGGCGTATATTCTGCCCGTTATATGGGAGAGGATACTTCTTACGATGTGAAAAACAAAAATCTGATTGACCGTCTGGATGGCGTACCGAAAGAAAAACGTACCGCACGCTTTGTCTGTGCGATTGCGGCTGTCCTTCCGGATGGAAGGGAACTGGTGACCCGTCAGACGATGGAAGGATATATCGGCTGGGAACCGGAAGGGGAAAACGGCTTTGGGTATGATCCGATTTTTTATCTGGATGAATACGGATGCTCATCGGCAGCGATTTCTCCAGAACAGAAGAATGCGATCAGTCACAGAGGCAAGGCATTGCGTGCGATGAAAGAATTACTGAAAAAAGAAATTTAAAATGGAATGAAACATTTTTACCATCTGATCTGTATAGTAAGTAGAACAGCAAAAAAGCTGTGACACACATACGGAAAGGATGGTAATTTATTATGAAAAAGAAACTGGTTGTATGTATATTATGCGGGATGATGGCAATGTCGGCGTTGACCTGTGGTATTGGCAGTGTATTTGCGGCGGAGAGTCCGGAAACACCGGTAATTTCCGCACAGGAGGGAGAGCAGATTCCGAATCCGTGGAAGGAATACACTTCTGTGAAAGATGCAGAAAATGCAGTGGGATTTTCCGTAAAGCTTCCGAAAAAGATCAGTGGTTATACAAAAGATATGATTCAGGCAGTCGACGGATTAGTTCTGCAGGTATTTTACAAAAGCGGGGATAAGGAGATTTTAATCCGTAAGGCGCTGGTATCACAGGGAAAAGATATCAGTGGGGATTACAATGTTTATGATGTGACAAAGAAAGTGTCTGTCAAAGGGAAAAAGAGAAAGGTTACGATCAAAGGAACGGAAAAGAAGAAAAATCTTGCGGTATGGAGTGACGGAACCTATTCCTATTCTTTGTATACAAGTGCAGGAATGAGCCAGAAAGCACTGATCAGACTCGTAAAACAGGTACAATAGGAGTAAAGATATGGTAATTTGTCTGGAACGGACAATTTCCTGGCAGGAGCGGCTGCATGCTGCGGCCGCTGACTGCTGGCGGATATGCAGACAGCATCTGTTGCAGATGGCTGTAAAACAGGAGAAACAGGATGAGAGGGCAGCGGTCAACCAGAAAGCGGAAAAGCTTCTGAAAGATTACGGAAACAGTATTTTGCGGATGGCATATGCTTATTTACATAATATGAGCGATGCAGAGGACATCCTGCAGGAGACTCTGATAAAATATCTGCAGACAGCGCCTGTTCTGGAGAACCCGGCCCATGAGAAGGCATGGCTTCTGAAAGTGGCTGACAACCTGAGCAAAAACCGGATTGATTACAATCGTATCCGGCAGACCGATGAGCTGGAGGAAACGCTCGTTGCAGAAAAGCGAGAAGATCTGCGTTTTGTGTGGGAGGCAGTACGCGCGCTCCCGGAAAAATACAGGGAGGTGATCCATCTGTTTCACCATGAGGGCTATTCTACAGCCCAGATCGCAAAAATTCTGGGATATAAGGAAGCAACGGTGCGCACCAATCTGCGGCGGGGACGGCAGCAGTTGAAAGAAATTTTAAAGGAGGAGTACGATTTTGGGGAAGTATGATGAAATTATGGAAAAAATCGAAGTGACCGATGAAATGAAAAAACGCATTTTATCGCAAATAGAACGCGTGGATATTTCTCCCCGGAAAAATAATATTGTTCCGATGCGGCTGGCACGTCGTATTCTTCCGTTTGCTGCATGTGCAGTGATTGTTGTGGCGGGGCTTGCAGTTCCGCAGATCCGGCAGAAAATTCCGCAAAACCCGCAAAAGCCGGGAGAAGAAAAACCGGCGGTAGAGGGCGTATATGCGCCACAGGAGGTAGCATCGGCCGAAAAACTGACGGATGCGGTGGGCTTTCCGGTCAGGGATATTGCTTCACTGAAAGAAAAAGCAACGGATCGTTCCTATGTGACATATGGGGATGGACTGGCAGAGATCACATATCGCTGGGATTCACAAAGTATCTGTTTCCGGCAGTCACAGGGGCAGGAGGATAATTCCGGTGACTATACGCACTATGCAGAAGAAAAATTGATTGTTGTGGGAAAATATTCTGTCACTTTCAAAGGACAGGAAAAAGGCAGTTATATGCTTGCAATCTGGTCGGATGGCACATATTCTTTCTCTGTATCTGCCACGCAGGCATTGGAAAAAGCCGAGTTTCTGGGGCTTATTGAGGAAATTGAAAAAAATATTTGAAAAATTCAAAAAAGTTGTTGACTTTACTGCCAGGCTATACTATAATCTATCTTGCGTCACGGATGAGACACAAACAACACGGACGCAACAACATAGCCTTCGGGGTGTGGCTCAGCTTGGCTAGAGCGCCTGGTTTGGGACCAGGAGGTCGCAGGTTCGAATCCTGTCACCCCGACTACATGCGGGTGTAGTTCAATGGTAGAACACCAGCCTTCCAAGCTGGATACGTGGGTTCGATTCCCATCACCCGCTCTGATATTGCGAAAGCGATATTGATGAGTGTTCGTAGCTCAGCTGGATAGAGCAACGGCCTTCTAAGCCGTGGGTCGGGGGTTCGAATCCCTTCGAGCACATGCGCGTTCCTGCGAGCGATGTTAGCGCTCTAAATGGTACGATAACATCTCTATGGTGGGTATAGCGCAGTTGGTTAGCGCGCCAGATTGTGGCTCTGGAGGCCCAGGGTTCGAATCCCTGTATCCACCCTGTTGCGGTAGCAACTATCATTGTTGGGCTATCGCCAAGCGGTAAGGCACAGGATTTTGATTCCTGCATTCGTTGGTTCGAATCCAACTAGCCCAGCTTGCTTAAAAATTAAATTATGGGATACTAGCTCAGTTGGTAGAGCACTTGACTTTTAATCAAGTTGTCGGGGGTTCGAATCCCCCGTGTCTCATTAGTTCTGATTTATTATAAATCAAAAAAAGGACTTCCAGAAATGGAAGTCCTTTTACGTTGTATCTCAAATCACCTGAAGCAATCGAAGCCAGGAAAAGAAATTGTAATACAATTAAAATTGTATCTCACAAACCAAAACCGGTTTTCCCGATCAGCGCCGCAGCACTTCAAAATTGAGATACATTACACATGAAGCAAAGATGCACGAAGCGATTTATTAACTTTATAGAAAAGATTCGCTTCAAACTCTGACTTTGACCAAAAGTAACAAAAACCATCCACAGGATCAACAACAACATATTCATCAAGCATTATAGTAAATTCTTTAATATCCATTAGTCCCTCCTTAATATCCAGCTTGAAAAAATACTGGATCTAATCTATACACATCAGAATGTAACATTTTTGACTGTTGAGCTAAATGCAAATACATTTTTGTCGTTGCATAATCAGAGTGTCCCAACATCATACGCAAAAACTCAAGATTTCCACCGCCAATAATAAAAGATGTTGCAAATGTATGTCGTAATAAATGCGGATGCAAACGATCAATCCCCGATCTCTTTTTCAACCGGGCAAAAACCATCTTCACAGAAGTTTCTGTTATTGGATCACTGGTGCCAATTTGAGCAAAAACCGGATAATCATCTTCTAAAGTATAAGCACGATACTTGATAAGATAATGATAAAGCAACCGTTTTAATTTCGGGCACAGGAACACAGTCCGGAACTTATCACCTTTTCCCTTGATCGTCAAATAATTCAATTTGAAATTAATTCCCTTAAATGTCAAAGAAACTACATCACCAAGCCGGAATCCAGCATCCAACATTAAGTGTACAATACACAAGTTACGGAGTCCGTTTTCTGTCTTATCATTAAAACATCCGTCAATCACATCAACTTCCCATTCTGTCAAAGGAAATACCGGAGCATTGTCCTTTTTCAAAAACTTCACCTTGCGCAGAACGTCAGGAGAAGAATAACCCTCATCGATGCAATAATTCAAGAATACTTTAGCCGCACGAAAATAGGTATTAACAGAAGTATTCTTACAACCAGTTCCACGAAGCTGGGAGAGATATGCAAGTACCAACTCCCGGGAAATGGCATCACATTCGATCAGATCAGGCGATGATCCGAGATAATCGGAAAGAAAATCAACAAATTTCTGCACATTGAACCGATAGTATACAATAGACTGTTCGGAACAATACGATTCATGATCTACCAAAAATAAGTTATAAGCCATTTTCACATTCATAAAATATCCTCCATATTCGGAGATAAAACATTACTTTGCAACATTCGCCTTTACTTTTCGGCTTTTGTATGTTATAACAAAGCTAAGAAAATAATATATCTCCGGTATCTTTATCAATCATTATAAGGTTACTGGAACGCTTAACAGCATTTTCCATTGTGTCCGCTAATTCATCGGAATTGAATTGGCGGACTTTTTTTGACTTAAATCGAATCGCATCTTGTACGTCATTGTCATTCAACATACAAAGAGCTTCGATACAATCCCTCAAAGGATCGTCAGAATTAATACCTCGTGTATAAATTCCATAAGTAACAGCAGCTTTTACAGCTCTGGACTTAACCACTTCACTATTCAATTTCCTTGTATAAGTCCTAACCAATGACTTTTGATCATCAGGTATGAAAGCATCTGTCAACTTACAGCTCCGAAGTGCTTTCCAAAAAGAACAATAATCACGTCTGGACTTATTAGAATCATTCTTGCCAGGTTCAAACGGTTCAACCAGGCGAAACACTTTACTGGTTAAATAATCACAGATTAACTTCCAATTATCAAAATAATCGTAAACACGCTTTCCTTCACCTTTCGAAGAATTATCAAAAAAGGGGAGAAGTTCATACGTTTTAGTATGCTTGCGCATAGTTTGAAACTCGACATTCATAATCAAATTAACTGGAGGAGTAAGAAGATCAGCCAGCTTACGAAGCGAATCCGGTGATATTGTTTCTTCCTCTGCCAAAATCCGGCGGCATTTCTTAACATAATGCTTTTGCCTGCCATATTCCGCGTAATATTGCAACCGACCATAATCTAAGGCTTTCCAGCTATGCTTTAGAAATGCATATTCATAGCAGTACATATCATAGCGATTAATTAAACCATTAAAGAGCCACACCTTGAAAAACCACGGCTTATAGCCTTTTTCAACCACTTCTTTTGACTTTAGATAAATTCTAATAAAAATCTTATCCGAACGCTTACCAATAGCAAGATAATCAATTTCATAATCCTCACTGCCTTTTTTTGATGTATGCAGCAATGCATCCTTAAATCGATCAACACGCATTTTATAAAAATTATCGGGAGCAAAAAACTTTTCCGGATTTTTAAGATAATTTGAGTGCCAGCAATAATCAACCCTGTTTTCCTGCACAAAATCAATATCCAATCCAAAATGCTGTGCGATAACTTTAACATATTCATAAGATCGCTCATAAGCCAACTTAACACCATACATCCAAAGCATATAACTTCGAATCTGTACCACACATTCACAAGTAACAGATTCACCATTATCCTGCGAATGCGGAACCTTCGGAGCAAAGAATATATCGAACAGTTCCGGGCATTCCAGACAGATGTTATACCAGCCAGCGTAACTAAAAGGCTTATAATTCAAAGTAGATGGAAGATCCGGAAGAAAAAATGATACACCGGAGCCATAATCATTCAACTTTTCCCACTCTTGGGAAAAAGAATCAAACTTCCTGCGAAAACGTTTCACTGCCAAGTCTTTCGAATCAGCCGTAAAATCATTCTTAAATTTTACCGAATAATAAAATGTATCAACATTATGAAGAAACTTTTTTTGTTTAAAGTCAAACCAATATGTATTTTCGACCTCGTCAAACTCTTGATAGACCAAAGAATTTTTGACATACAGTTTATCAATCAAAATACCCCTTCTTTCGTTAAAATATTTTTTCGTAGAATCGCAATTCTACGAAATTGCAAAATTGCAAACTAAACCAGTATCCATCTACATTTAGCGAGAATTAGTTGTGTATTTTCAGACCACGTATTACAGCCCCGTGGCCACTCCCCGGGCAAGCCGCGCCGCGGGTCCCCCTAAATCCCCCGCGTCACATCT
>PPYF01024813.1_pt1 | contig 15325 bp, 10 predicted proteins | sample 1559871 | NCBI WGS metagenome assembly PPYF01 (sample SAMN08240021, study PRJNA423297) | Human gut metagenome, whole genome shotgun sequencing project. | reverse complement strand
CTTCTCCTCTGCGTTTTCTGACATGGAGCAGCGCATTTCTCTGTGTTCTGGACCAGGTCACATCGGAAGGTGCCTCAAAGCCCGGAACCAGACGCTTATAAGAATTGACCAGCGGATTAAACACTGCTGTCATTCCCACCACATGTCCCAGAATTCCCGCAAGAAATGCCTCGCCGTCTGTGCTCAATTCACCGTTTTCACTGGTAAACACATTTCTGCCGTTCTTAAGAAGCCGCATGTGCAAATGCAGACCGGAACCATTTACATCCTGCCGTGGTTTCGGCATAAATGTGGCATGAAGACCGTAACGCTTTGCAATCGTACGGACTGCCATTTTAAATGTCATCACCTTATCTGCAGTGGAAAGCGCATCTTCAAATGCAAAGTCAATCTCATGCTGCGCCGGTGCGATCTCATGATGAGAAGATGTAATCTGATATCCCATCTCCTCCAGCGTCAGAATAATCTCCCTTCTTGTATTCTCACCCAGATCGATCGGCGACGTATCCAGATATCCTGCTCTTTCGTGCGAAACAGTCGTCGGCATTCCATCGTCATCTGTATGGAACAGGAAAAATTCACACTCCGGATTCACTTCCAGTGTATAGCCCTGTTTCTCTGCTTTTTCCAGCGCCCGTTTCAGGATCAGACGCGGACTCAGTTCGTATTCGCTGCCATCCTCTGTGCATACATCGCACAGAAAACGGGCAACTTTTCCATTCTGAGGACGCCATGGCAGTATGGTAAACGTAGAAAAATCCGGCTTGAGATACAACTCTGTCTCCTCTTCTTTTGCAAATCCGTTCAAAGAAGCCAGGTCGATCGTGCAGCGGTCATCCATTGCTTTTTCCAGGCAGCTGACCGGAACTGCGACATTTTTCAAGGTTCCGAACATATCTGTAAACTGCAGACGGATAAACTCAACGCCTTCTTCCTCCACGATCTGCAGAATTTCTGTTTTTCTATACTTCTCCATAACATCCTCTCCTTGTCTTACACTATGATCCTATTATATTTCTCTCTTACAGATTTGTATACCCCATCAGAGAATAATCCACCGCTTTTGCAACCTGTTTTCCTTCCTGGATCGCCCATACGACCAGCGACTGACCTCTGCGCACATCTCCTGCTGCAAATACCCCCGGTACATTGGTCTCATACGTTTCTTCTTTTGTCGCTACATTTGTTCTTGCATCTACAGTTACCCCAAATGCATCTGTTACATATTTCTGACTGCCCGTAAACCCTGCGGCGATCAGTACCAGATTGGCATCCACCACTTTTTCACTGCCCGCAACGGGAACCATCTGCATTCTGCCTGTCTTTTTATCCTTTTGAGGCTCCAGGCTGACCAGAACTGCTTTTTTGACATTTCCGTTTTTGTCCTTCTGGAATTCCTTTACCGTTGTCTGATACATTCTCGGATCTTTTCCAAAGACTGCAATGGCCTCTTCCTGACCATAGTCTGTCTTCTCCGTGCGCGGCCACTGCGGCCATGGATTGGACTTTGTTCTCTCTTTGGAAGGCCTTGGCATCATCTCCAGTTGTGTCACCGATTTGGCTCCCAGTCGGATTGCGGTTCCCACGCAGTCATTTCCTGTATCACCGCCTCCGATCACCAGCACATGTTTCCCTTTTGCCGGGATAAAAGTGCCCTCTTTCAGATCCTGATCCAGGAGACTCTTTGTTACCGAAGACAGGAAATCCACAGCAAAATAAATACTTTTACTGTCTCTTCCCGGCACCTCGATATCTCTCGGATTCGATGCTCCGCAGGCTAAGATCACCCGGTCGAACTGTTTTTGAAGCTCTGCTGCAGTCACATCTTTTCCTACATTCACTCCGGTTTTAAAAAGAACGCCTTCTTCTTTCATCAGCCGGACTCTTCTCTCTACAATGTCTTTTTCCAGTTTCATATTCGGAATTCCATAGCACAGAAGTCCTCCGATTCTGTCGCTTCGCTCAAATACAGTCACCTGATGCCCTCTTCGGTTGAGCAGTAATGCCGCAGCAAGACCTGCCGGTCCGCTTCCGATCACTGCCACCGTCTTTCCGGTACGCACCTTCGGCGGCTGTGCTGTCACCCATCCGTTCTGGAATGCATGTTCAATGATCATTTTCTCGTTGTCCTTAATTGCCACCGGATCTCCGTTCAAGGCACAGGTACATGCCGCCTCACAGAGCGCCGGGCAGACTCTTCCGGTAAATTCCGGAAAACAATGTGTCTTTTCGAGACGCTCATATGCCTGTTTCCAGTTCCCGCGATAGATCAGATCATTGGTCTCCGGCACCAGATTGTGAAGCGGACATCCGGATGTCATGCCTGCGAGCAGGCTGCCGTTCTGGCAGAACGGCACGCCGCAGTCCATGCAGCGTCCGCCCTGTTTCTGCTGTTCTTTTACAGGCAGTGAAGTTTTAAACTCATGAAAATGACGGATTCTCTGAAGTGGTGTTTCTGCTTTTGTATTTTTTCTTTCGTAATCTAAAAATCCTGTTGGTTTTCCCATTGTTTCTATACCTCACTTTCTTTCATCTGAAAACTCTCATTAAAGGCTTCCATCTGTGCCTGTTCGCTGCTCATTCCCCGTTCTTCCCACTTGGAAGCCAGTGCGATCATCTTCTTATAATCATGAGGAATAATCTTTTTAAATTTCGGCAGATACGCATCAAAATCGGCAAGAATCTCTTTTCCGCGCGCAGAACCTGTATTTTCCACATGCTCCTCGATCATTGCGCGAAGCTCCTGAATGTCATACTTGTTCTCCACTTTTTCAATCGCGATCATGGCCTTGTTCAGATTGCGATAAAGATGACTGTTTTCATCCAGAACATAGGCAATTCCTCCGCTCATTCCCGCAGCAAAGTTCTTTCCTGTTTTTCCAAGCACTGCCACACGTCCGCCGGTCATATATTCACATCCGTGCTCACCTACACCTTCTACAACGGCATACGCTCCGGAATTGCGGACTGCAAAACGCTCCCCTGCAACACCGTTGATGAACACTTTTCCTGCCGTTGCACCGTAAAGCGCCACGTTTCCGACAATGATATTTTCCTCTGCTTTATATCCTCTGTTCTTCGGCGGATATACAACCAGTTTTCCACCGGAAAGTCCTTTTCCATAATAGTCGTTGGTATCTCCGCAGAGTGTCATGGTCAGTCCCTTCGGAATAAATGCTCCGAAGCTCTGTCCGCCGACTCCCTTGCAATTTACAACAATGGTATCTTCCGGCAGTCCTTCTTTGTGGAAACGGGTAATCTCCGCACCGAGGATCGTACCTGCAGAACGGTCGATATTTTTCACCTCTGTTTCCAGAACTGCTTTGTTTCCTTTTTCTACCGCAGTTTTCAGTTTCTTTAACAGAACTCTCTCATCCAGTGTTTTTTCCAGCTGGAAGTCATAGGCTTTTCCTTCTTTAAATGTCACATTTTCTTTTGCCGGATGATACAGGATCTCATGCAGATCCATCTTGTCTGCCATCCTGGAATGCTTCGTTTCATTTCTCTTTAAGAGGTCTGTTCTTCCTACCATCTCATCTACCGTACGAACTCCGAGTTTCGCCATATATTCTCTGAGCTCCTGGGCAACAAACCGCATGAAGTTCTCTACATACTCCGGTTTTCCCTGGAAGCGTTTGCGAAGTTCCGGATTCTGTGTGGCAATTCCCACCGGACAGGTATCCAGATTACATACGCGCATCATCACACAGCCAAGCGTTACAAGCGGAGCTGTCGCAAACCCGAATTCTTCGGCTCCCAGAAGTGCCGCGATTGCCACATCTCTTCCACTCATCAGTTTTCCGTCTGTTTCGATCTTCACACGTTCACGAAGTCCGTTCCGGATCAGTGTCTGATGTGTCTCAGCCAGACCAAGCTCCCACGGAAGTCCCGCATTGTGGATGGAACTTTCCGGAGCAGCACCGGTACCTCCGTCGTAACCGGAGATCAGGATTACCTGTGCTCCTGCTTTTGCCACACCTGCTGCTACGGTTCCGACACCTGCTTCTGATACCAGTTTCACAGAGATTCTGGAGTATTTATTTGCATTTTTTAAATCATAGATCAACTGTGCCAGATCTTCGATCGAATAAATGTCGTGATGCGGCGGCGGAGAAATCAGACTCACTCCCGGTGTGGAATGTCTTGTCTTTGCCACCCACGGATACACCTTTTTCCCCGGCAGATGACCACCTTCCCCCGGTTTCGCGCCCTGTGCCAGTTTAATCTGGATTTCCTTTGCGCTGACCAGATAACGGCTTGTCACACCAAATCTTCCGGATGCAACCTGTTTGATGGCAGAACATCTGTCTGTTTCTGTATTTGCGGAATCCAGACGCTCGTCACTCTCTCCGCCTTCTCCGGAGTTGGATTTTCCATGCAGATGATTCATCGCGATCGCCAGTGTCTCATGCGCTTCCTGTGAAATGGATCCGTAGGACATGGCTCCTGTCTTAAATCGCTTCACAATGTCTTCCACGCTCTCCACTTCATCCAGCGGAATCTCTTTTTCTGCATAGGCAAAATCCATGAGGCTTCGCAGATATCCCGTCTCCTCTGCATCGATCTTTTTCGTATACTCTTTAAATAATTCATAATTCCCGGTCCAGGTCGCCTGCTGCAGCAAATGGATCGTCTCCGGATTATAGCGGTGTTCTTCCCCATCTGCACGTCTCTTGTGTTTTCCCATACTCTCCAGCGCCAGATTCGTTGTCAGTCCCAGCGGATCAAATGCTTTTGTATGGTATTCATCTACCTGCTTCTCGATATCCTCCATGGTGATACCGCCCACACGGCTGACTGTACCTGCGAAATATTTGTCTGTCACTTCTTTTGAAATTCCGATCGCTTCAAAGATCTTCGCTCCCTGATAAGACTGGATCGTGGAAATTCCCATCTTGGATGAAATCTTCACGATTCCGTGCAGGATCGCCAGTGTATAATCCTCCACTGCCGCATAGTAGTCCTTGTCCAGCATCTCCTCTTCGATCAGCTCATGGATCGTATCCAATGCAAGATACGGATTCACTGCGCACGCTCCATATCCGAGCAGTGTCGCAAAGTGATGAACCTCCCTTGGTTCTCCAGATTCCAGGATCAGAGAGAGTGAGGTCTGTTTCTTCGTCGCCACCAGATGCTGATGCACTGCGGAAACTGCCAGAAGAGATGGAATCGCCATATGGTTTTCATCCACATCCCGGTCAGACAGTACCAGAATGTCTGCTCCGTCTTTATATGCCTTGTCAACTTCCACGAACAGGCGCTCCAGAGCTCTCTCCAACTTCGTGCTTTTATAATAAGTGATCGGAACAACCGCAACCCGGAATCCTTCTTTTTTCATTTTTTTGATCTTCAACATATCTGTATTTGTCAGGATCGGATTGTTGATCTTTAATACCCGGCAGTTTTCTTCTTTTTCTTCCAGAAGATTTCCCTGTTTTCCTGCATAGACCGTTGTACAGGTCACGATTTCCTCACGTATCGCATCGATCGGCGGATTTGTCACCTGCGCGAAGAGCTGTTTAAAATAGTCAAACAGCGGACGTTTCTTATCGGAAAGCACTGCAAGCGGTGTGTCCACACCCATTGCCGCAATGGATTCGCCTCCGTTTAATGCCATGTTCCGGATGGAATTGCGGTATTCTTCGTATGTGTATCCAAATGCTTTCTGAAGTTGTTTTCTCTTTACCGGATCGTACTCTTCTACACGCATATTCGGAATTTTCAAGTCTTTGAGTTCCACCAGATTGCTGTCCAGCCATTCTCCGTAAGGCTGTTTTGTTGTATACATCTCCTTCAGCTCTTCGTCCTGACAGATCTTGCCCTTTACGGTATCGACCAACAGCATTTTCCCCGGATGGAGACGTTCTTTTAATACAATCTCTTCTTCCGGAACTTCCAGAACTCCGACTTCGGAAGCCAGGATCAAATCTCCGTTTTTCATCACATAATAACGAGACGGACGCAGACCGTTTCGATCCAGAACCGCTCCCATGATATCTCCGTCTGAGAACACGATGGAAGCAGGACCGTCCCATGGCTCCATCATAGTCGCATAATACTGATAAAAATCCCGGACATCCTGAGAAAGTGTGGCATTTTTGCTCCATGGCTCCGGAATTGCGATCATCATCGCCAGCGGAAGCTCCATTCCGCTCATCACCAGAAATTCCAGCGTGTTATCCAGCATGGAAGAGTCAGATCCCCTGGTATCTACAACCGGAAGAATCTTGTGAAGCTCTCCTTTCAAGGCACCGGATTCCATCGTTTCCTCTCTTGCCAGCATCTTGTCTGCATTTCCGCGGATCGTATTGATTTCCCCATTGTGTACCATAAAACGGTTCGGATGCGCTCTCTCCCAGCTTGGATTTGTATTCGTACTGAAACGGGAATGCACCAGTGCGATCGCAGACTCATAATCGGGATCCTGAAGATCCGCAAAAAATGTCCGAAGCTGTCCCACTAAAAACATTCCTTTGTATACGATCGTTCTGCTGGACATGGATACCACATAGGTGTTGTCATTACTCTGCTCAAACACCCGGCGGGCAATATAAAGCTTCCGCTCGAACTCCAGTCCTTTCTCCACATGCTCCGGCTTTTTGATGAATGCCTGCACGATGTGCGGCATACAGCTTCTTGCTTTTTCCCCAAGCACCTCCGGATGCACCGGAACCTCACGAAATCCAAGAAGTTCCAGCCCTTCTTTTTCTACAATGATCTCAAACATCTTCTTTGCCTGATTGCGCTGTAATTCTTCCTGCGGGAAGAAAAACTGTGCGATTCCGTACTCTCTTTCCTCTCCCAGACTGATCCCCAGCTCTTTACAGACTTTCTGAAAAAACTTATGAGAGATCTGCAGCAGGATTCCAACACCGTCTCCGGTTTTTCCTTCGGCATCCTTTCCCGCTCTGTGTTCCAGATTTTCTACGATCTTCAGCGCGTTTTCCACAGTTCTGTGGCTTTTGATTCCTTTACTGTTTACTACCGCGCCGATTCCACAGTTATCATGCTCAAATTGTTCCCGATACAGACTTTTTGTCTCTTGTTCCATGTAATTTTTCATTCTATCCTGTTCCTCTCTGTTTATTTTTCTATTCACACCTTTTACTCTCCGCTGGCTCCATAGTTCGCCAGTACGCGTGCAGAAGGATCTGTCACATCACAGCCCTCCCACTCCTGATTCGGCATCCAGAAGCCTGCGATCATTTCTGCCTGTCCCGAATAATATTTTTCAAAAATCTCCCGATATAAGAGAGACTCTTTTGTAAACGGCTGTGCATAAGTATATTTTTGACGTTCCTTTTCAAACGCTTCCTCTGTGTAGCAGGTATCAGCGTACTCTTTCAGGTCATCTACCATAGAATGTCCCACCGCATCCGAAAATGCTGCCTTTTCTCTCCAGAGAATATGTTCCGGCAGATAGTCCCCTTTCTCAAACGCATGGCGGAGCAAATATTTTCCTTTCCGATACACATTCTGCTTTTTCTCCGGATCGATTGCCATCACATACCGGACAAAATCCAGATCTCCAAACGGTACTCTGGCTTCCAGAGAATTTACGGAAATACACCGGTCTGCCCGAAGGACATCGTACATATGCAGCTCTCTGACCCGCTTTTCTGATTCTTCCTGAAACGCCTGCGCAGACGGCGCAAAATCCGTATATTTGTATCCAAACAGTTCATCTGAAATTTCTCCGGTCAGAAGAACCCGGATATCCGTCTGCTCATGAATGGCTTTGCAGACAAGATACATCCCTATGCTGGCACGGATCGTTGTAATATCGAACGTTCCCAAAAGTCCGATCACATCCTCCAGTGCCGAGAGCACATCCTCTTTTGTAATGATTACTTCTGTATGCTCACTTCCGATGTAATCTGCCACCTCTTTTGCGTATTTCAAATCAATGGCATCTTTTTGCATCCCAATTGCAAATGTACGGATCGGAGTTTTACTCTTTCTCGCTGCCACTGCGCACACAAGCGACGAATCCAGCCCTCCGGAAAGAAGAAATCCGACTTTCGCATCTGCCACCAGCCTCTTTTCGATCCCTGTCACCAGTTTCTCCCGAATATTTGCACACACCTGCTCCAGATCATCCTGACAGATCTCATCCACCTTTGTAATATCGCAATAGCAGACAAATTCTCCGTCTTTATAATAATGCCCCGGCGGAAACGGACGGATTTTTTCACACAGCCCGATCAGATTTTTTGCTTCACTTGCAAATACGATGGTTCCCTTTTTATCATATCCATAATAGAGCGGGCGGATACCGATCGGATCTCTTGCCGCAATATATTCCTGTGTTTTTCCGTCATAGATGATGCAGGCAAACTCCGCATCCAGCATACGAAACATTTCTGTGCCATATGTCTCATAGAGCGGCAGAAGTACTTCGCAGTCCGAATCACTCTGAAACGTATATCTGTCGGAAAGGCTTTCTCTCAACCGCTCAAATCCGAAAATCTCTCCATTGCATACCACATAACTGCCACCCAGTGAAAACGGCTGCATCCCGGATGCCGTAAGCCCCATAATCGCAAGTCTGTGGAATCCAAGCAGACCATTTCCCGTATCTACGATCCTGCTGTCATCCGGACCTCTGGAGATTGTTTTAGCAAACCCTTTCTGAAACGCTTCCAGATCATCGCAAACACCGCAATATCCCATAATTGAACACATAATCAAGCCCCTCCTGTAATCAGATTTTCTTATTACAACAAAAAAAGGCCCCCTCTACGTAAAAATATACGTAAAAGACGCCTTTGTCTGATATGTTTTGCATTTTACACTGACAATTCCTGTTTGTCAAGTTGGTTTTTTTCTAATTCTCCACTTCCCGCAGTCGCTCCACCACCGTCACAGTCCGCATTCTGCGATAGCAGATTTCCGGCACAAGCCAGGTGATCAGAAACAGAAACGGAATGCTGATCAGAATCGGGGTCAGGGTAAAGTGATACTCAAACATCCACATCTGTGCAGTCACAGCTTTTACCACACCGTAGCTGATCCCGCTTCCAAACGACACGCTGATCAGTATGGTAATGACCGCATAGAATAAGCCCTCCGTCCGCAAAATCCGCTTCTGCTGCCCGACGGTCATTCCGATGGATTCCATCATCGCAAATTCCTGTTTTCTTGACAGGATCGAGGTCGTAATTACATTGACAAAATTCAGCACACCGATCAGGGCAAGAATAAAACTGAGCGCTCCCCCTGCAATCGAATACATCTGTTTCATTTTGCCAAATTCCTGCAGATAATCTCTTTTGGTCCGGTACGCAAGAGAATTTTCTGTTCCGCCACAAAATTCCTTTAACCAGGATGTAACAGCATCTTCATATTCTTTCTTTGCATCAAAGATCACACGCGTTGGCTGTCTCTCCCCTTCCTGTGCTTTCAACTCGCCTGCCGGAAGAATACATTCGATATCAAATGGATAGCCGTAAGACTGATCACCTGCTGCTGTCGGAATCTCTGCCATTGCCAGAATTTTATATTCCTTTGCGGATCCATTTGAAAAAGTCAGCGTAACCTTATCCCCCGGCTGGTACAATGGCATCTGATCCTCATTTGTCACTGTATTATAAGTATTCACCAGAATATAGTTTCCACTGTTAAATGTTTCCCAGTCCAATGTCCCGGCATACACCACGATCTGATCCACCAGATGTTCATCAATTCCGTACAGTGTAAAATAATCCGCCTTCTCTTCTTTCATCCTTTCTACATCTTCCGGATGCTCTAAAGATTCCTGAAACTTGGGAGTTTCTATAATCTGTTCCACTTTTTTCCATTCTGCATCAGAAAAGACATGAGCTCCTCCTGATTCATAGATTTCCGACAGATTTTCGATGCCCTCCTGCTGTTTCAGCGCCTCTTCAAATTCTTTTGTCACGCCCTGCTGCTCCCGATACCCAAGATACTGTATCACACTTCGATCTGTCACCATGTAATCCGATATCATCACGCTCTCTAAAAATTTATCCATGTCAAATCCCTGCACTGTGGTATACACGCTGTTTAAAATAATCAGGCTCAGAGACAGAGAACCTGCGACCAGCACGAGCTTTTTCCGGCTGCGTCCCAGATTTGCCGCAGCCATGGACCAAGTGTGAAATCCTCTTGTTTTCCGTTTCTTTTTGTGCACCTTCTGTCCGGTATATTTCACTGCTTCCACCGGAGAAATTTTCGATACAATCCGGCATGGCTTGATACAACTGATATGAACTGTAAAAATCGTAAACAATGTTGCTCCCGCAAAGATCAGTGGATTTGCCGAATACGCATCCACCTGCTGGTCCAATACGCTCATCATGAGCGGCGCCAAGATTCTTCCGGCACACCATCCAAGCGCCAGTCCAACCGGAATTCCAAACAGACAGAGCCTCCACGCCTGTTTTCTCACGATTCTTCGTAACTGCCTTCCCGTCGTCCCAATGGTCTTTAGCAGCCCGTAAAAACGAATATCGTTGAACACATTCAAATAAAACACATTATAAATAATCAGATATCCGGAAAGCATGATCAAAAGGAGCAGGCCTGCCAGAATGATTGCATCCGCTGTCTCAATACTGTCTGTCTCGTATGCCCAGTTCACCCCGCATTTCACCTGATTCGAATCAAATCCGCAGCGCTGCATCAGTGCATCCGCCTGCTTCTGGATATTCCATGCGGTCGAAAAATTGAGTTCCATATCAATGTAGCCACTGTAATTTTCCACATTTTTATAGTATGGCTCCAACGGAGTGGGCGCGATTTCTTCACAGAGCTCTCTGGATATATTCACACACTGCGCCATCATTCCCTGATTTCCTTCCCAGTATCCGACCAGCGTAAAGGTATGTTGGATGATCTCTTGATTCACAGCAATCTCCAGCGTAAATGTTTCTCCAAGTCTGCACGGAACTCCCAGATCTTTTAAGACAAGAGAACTTGCTGCGATCTCATCCTTTGCTTTTGGCATTCTTCCTGTTTCCGGCTCTGAAAACGTATATTTGGCATCCAGCTCCTCGCGGTAGCGCACCTCTACAGGAAAATTTTTAAATTCAGGATTGACTGCATTTCCCGCATAAATATTATAAGAAACACCATGTATTTTCGGATCCTTTGACACAATATCGAACTGCTCTTTTGTCAGTCGCTCCATTCCTGCATGTGCACTGGACCCAACCTGGATCATCGTACTTTCCCTGGTACTTTTGATCATACTTCCGCCAATGGTGAACACCGCTGTGAATAAAACAGTGGTCAGCACGATAGCAAGAACGCTGATGATATTTTTCTTCTTTTTCGCTGCCAGCACCCGATGCGACAGTTTTTTGATGACTGCTTTATTTTTTACCTTCATTCGATCACCGCCTCTCCAGGATCTTTCCATCCTCGATCCGGATGATCCGGTCTGCCATCTGGGCAATCTCTTCATTGTGCGTGATCATCACAATGGTCTGTTTGAACTGATTTCCGGTCACTTTCAGAAGTCCCAGCACATCCTGACTGGTTCTGGAATCCAGATTTCCCGTCGGTTCATCTGCCAGTACGATCGCCGGTTTTGCTGCCAGCGCCCGCGCAATCGCCACTCTCTGCTGCTGCCCGCCGGAGAGCTGTCCCGGCAGGCTTTTTCGTTTGTTCTCGATTCCCAGCACCTCTTCAATCTCCCGGATATAACTGCGATCTGCCTTTCCTCCGTCCAGTTCGATCGGAAGACAAATATTTTCTTCCACATTTAAAACCGGCACAAGATTATAACTCTGGAATACAAATCCGATCTTCCGTCTGCGGAATACACATAAGGCATCATCCTTCAGAGAAAAAATATCTTTGCCATCCACATATACCTTTCCTGAAGTCGGACGGTCCAGCCCTCCAAGCATATGCAGAAGTGTCGATTTTCCACTGCCGGAAGTTCCCACAACTGCGATAAATTCTCCGTCTTCAATCGAAAGATCAATTCCATCCAGCGCCCGCACCTGATTTTCTCCCGTTCCGTAATATTTTTTCAATAGCTCGGTCTTTAATATCGTTCTCATACCCAATCTCCTCTTTGCTCTATGTATAGAAAAAGCCTATTCAACTTCTATGAATAGACTTTACCACACAACACTTTCCTCATCCTTTCTCAAATCTAACAGTTTTGAAAGATTCTCCTGAGAGGTGATCATTCACACTGGAAGATAGATCTGAAAACAGGCGCCCTTTTCTCCATTTTTCACTTTGATATATCCTTTTTGCTTTTTCAAAATTTCCCGCGACAGAAACAATCCCAGTCCCACACCTTCTCTGTCCTTCATCTGCGGACTCCGGTAAAATCGATCAAACAAACGAGGAACTTCATCCAATATCACACCCGGACCTTCGTCTTCTATTTCAACGCATACAAAGAACTCGTAAGGCTTCACATGGATTTTTACCGTACTGCTCCCTTTCGTATATTTCAAGGCATTGTCCAGAATATTGTATACCGCTTCTTCTGTCCACTTCCGGTCAAAGCGGGCAGAAAGCTCTGCATCCCATCCCGTTTTCAACAGCCTGATATTTCGCTTTTTCTGCTTTTCTTCCCCCCGTTTGATGACTGCCTCCAGTAGCGGACAAAGATGCTGTTTCTTCGGAAGAACCTGTATCGTACCGGACTCCAGACGAGAAATTTTGACCAGAGACTGAATCAGGAAATCCAGTAATTCTGTCTGCTCCATCAACCGTTGTGCGAGCGCTTTATTTTCACCTTCCAGGCGCTCCTGCAGGATTTCTCCATACAGACGCAGATTCGCGATCGGTGTTTTCACCTGATGCGAAATATCCGATACCATCTCCTGCACCGCAAGATGCTCTTTTTTCACATTATCCTCACTCAATGCCGATGCGCTTAAGAAGCGTTTCCACTTTGTCTCCAGTCTTGACATTTCACTTTCGTCATAGGCAGACTCTTCAAACTCCTCCGCAATTGCAGCATCCAGCATCTCTTCCAGATGTTCATAGGTCTTTCTGCTTATCCACGCCATGTCTTCTCCTTTGCCGGCTGCCACACATAACCGATGCCGTACACATTCTGGATGAACATCGGTCGTGACAGCGTATCCTCCAGCTTGTTCCGCAGTCTGCTGATCGCTACTGACAGCGCATTCTCATCTACATATTCTGCACCGTCTGTCCAAACCCGGTCGATCAACATCTGCCTGCTAAGTGTGGTTTTTTGATTGTCTACTAGGAGTTTTAAAAGTTTCTGTTCTGTATTGCTAAGGACTACTGTCTGCCCATCTTTTTGATAATACAGTTTTGCAAAATCAAATCGAAACCTGGCATCCTCATAAACACTTTTGTCCTCTTTTGCGGTCATTCGCAGAAGATTTTGAATCCTCGCGCGCAAAACAGCCAGATGAAACGGCTTTGTCACATAGTCATTCGCGCCCAGCTCAAATCCTATTACTTCATTTATTTCCAGATCATTGGCTGTCAGCATCAAAACCGGAATGTCAGACTGACTGCGGCATGTTTTCAAAAAATCATAGCCGCTGCCATCCGGCAGGTTCAGATCCAGAATAACCAGATCAAATGCCTCCTTCTCCCATGCTTCCTCTGCCTCTTTCAAGGTTTCACAGCGGGTAAATTCATATGTATTCGTTCCAAGCCCCAGCGCGATACCTTCTCCGAGTGCACGGTCGTCTTCTATGATGAGTATCTTTTTCATCCGATTTTACTCCTCTTTTTTTAACTTTTCCACACTCTATCGATTTCCGGACAACATTTTCCACACGAAGGACTGGCCTTTTCCACAAATCCGCCAAAACAGTGATGTCAGCGCAAAGCAAAGCGCCGGAAGCAGGAAAAACAAGAGGATTCCCGGCCACATGGAAGCAGAAAGATACTTACTCACCAGTACGTTCATCCCCCGCGCGATCAGAAAATGTGTCATATATACCATAAAAGTATGTTTTTGCCAGCTCGCTGCCATCGGAAGCGGCAATTTACAGATCAGACACCACAAGGCAGATGCAAACAGCAGAAGATACATCAGATTGGTGAACATACTCGGCGAATGTTTGAAAAAATAATATGCCAGAACTGCAAGGCAGTATCTGTAATTGAGTACCGCATCCACGATCCCCTTCCAGGTTACTGTGATCGGTGGTTCATTGAACACAGCCCGCAAAGGTGTGATATAGGACACCCCTACATGAATGAAATAGTAAAGCAGTGTCCAGATCACATATGGAATCAACAAGCCCACAAACCTCGTCTTATATTTTTCCAGCACTTTCCCCCAGGAATAATTTCTGTAAAACAGGTATCCGGAACACAGGAAAAATCCTGCCACACCAACCACTGCAATATCGGAAACGATCGTCTGCTCAATCTGATTGAACAGCGGTTTTCCATCGATCATCACTACTTCTGTAAACAGATCAACATTCTGTGCATGAATCCACACCACAAAAATACACAATATGAAATTGTACCATGTCACCCGGTTGCTGAATGTATTCTTATTCATATGCTACTCCTCAATGATCTGGATCTCCAGATAATCAAAATCAATGGAATCCACAAAATTATCCTGATAAAACCTTGCCTTTGCATGCTTCTTAAATTCTGCGATCGTTACATCCAGCCAGATCGGCTTGCTCAGATCAAACTCATAGCAGATTTCCTCCAGCGCATTGAAAATTTTATGTGTGCGTGTCTCATCCGAATCGTCGCAAATCACCGTGTCACGCAGCATCCGGTTGTCTTTAAACTCTTTTCCCCATAATCGAAACATGATTTTTCTCCTTTTTTAGCCTATTCTCAATATCACTCTTCATAGTGTCCTCTGCATGATATGACTTTTATATTTTGTAATTCATCTATCTGATAAACAAGCCTGTTAGCTTCATCCATTCTCTAATTCCATTTCTGTTAATTCTTCCAATGAAAATGACATTGTTTTCCCTGCATTTAATTCCTCCAAACTTTTGTCAATACGTGCAAGATACTCTACATTTCGTTTTATTCTCATCATTTCATTATACTCTGTTTCTGAAATCATTACGATATTTTCATTCTTAGGACGTGAGATAATCAATGTCTCACCGCTGAAAACCTTATCACACCACTCTTTAAAATGCCCTCTTACATCCATACTTTTCACTGCCAACATAATTCCACCTCATTGATGTGTATTCTAACTCCTCCATCACTTTTTTCAGGGTATAGACTGGATCATCGTCAGGTAAACTCAATGGGAAAGTTTTGGGGGCAGATGCTTGTCCGCTGCCCTCTCTTCTCCCATCTCTCGGATCATTTGTGCAATAACATCTTCCTCTTCTTCAAGTTCCTCTGAAATCTC
>PPYF01525954.1_pt1 | contig 15330 bp, 13 predicted proteins | sample 1559871 | NCBI WGS metagenome assembly PPYF01 (sample SAMN08240021, study PRJNA423297) | Human gut metagenome, whole genome shotgun sequencing project. | reverse complement strand
GCTGCTATAGCTCAGTTGGTAGAGCGCATCCTTGGTAAGGATGAGGTCTCCAGTTCGAATCTGGATAGCAGCTCCACAGCAAGACCACTTGAATCCTTGAGATTCAGGTGGTTTTTTGTTTGCTGTTAAAATTCAGAATCTCTGTTTTGTCCGATCGAAGAAAGCTGGCGTTTTTTGTTCCATCAAAATGCCCAAAACAGGGCTGTTCTTTCTCCGTTTCGTCCATTGAATCTTTCCACAATTTCCTGTATACTTAGTGTAATGTAATTGGTTATTTTTATAACGATTCACTGAGTATTGGATTTGGAGGTAGATTCCTATGGCACGTTTCACTCTTCCCCGCGATCTTTACCACGGCAAGGGCTCACTGGAAGCCCTGAAGACCTTTACCGGCAAAAAGGCCATCGTCTGCGTCGGCGGCGGCTCCATGAAGCGGTTCGGTTTCCTCGACCGCGCAGTCGGCTACCTGAAGGAAGCCGGCATGGAAGTGGAACTGTTTGAGGGCATCGAGCCCGATCCCTCCGTCGAGACCGTCATGCGCGGCGCCGAGGCCATGCTGAAATTCGAGCCCGACTGGATCATCGCCATGGGCGGCGGCTCCCCCATCGACGCGGCAAAGGCCATGTGGATCAAGTACGAGTACCCCGACATCACCTTCGAAGAGATGTGCAAGGTGTTCGGCATCCCGCCGCTGCGCCGCAAGGCCCACTTCTGCGCCATCTCCTCCACCTCCGGCACCGCCACCGAGGTGACCGCATTCTCCATCATCACCGATTACCAGAAGGGCATCAAGTACCCCATCGCGGACTTTGAGATCACCCCCGATGTCGCCATCGTCGATCCCGATCTGGCCGAGACCATGCCCAAGAAGCTGGTGGCCCACACCGGCATGGACGCCATGACCCACGCCATCGAGGCTTACGTCTCCACCGCCCACTGCGATTACACCGACCCGCTGGCCATCTTCGCCATCCGAATGATCCAAGGCGACCTCGTGGACAGCTACAACGGCGATATGGCCAAGCGCGACACCATGCACAACGCCCAGTGCCTTGCCGGTATGGCGTTCTCGAACGCTCTGCTGGGTATCGTGCACTCCATGGCCCACAAGACCGGTGCCGCCTTTGCGGACTACGGTGCCCACATCATCCACGGCGCAGCGAATGCAATGTATCTGCCCAAGGTCATCGCCTTCAACGCCAAGGACCCCGAAGCCAAGAAGCGCTACAGCGTCATCGCCGACGAGATGAAGCTGGGCGGTGCCAACGACGACGAGAAGGTCAAGCTGCTCATCGAGTACCTGCGCGGCATGAACGACGCGCTGAACATCCCCCACTGCATCCAGCACTACGGCCCGGACTCCTACCCCGCCGAGCAGGGCTTCGTGCCGGAGGAGGTCTTCTTGGAGCGTCTGCCGGAGATCGCGAAGAATGCCATCGCCGACGCCTGCACCGGTTCCAACCCCCGCCAGCCCAGTCAGGAAGAGATGGAGAAGCTAGCTGGAGCTGCTATCCAGATTCGAACTGGAGACCTCATCCTTACCAAGGATGCGCTCTACCAACTGAGCTATAGCAGCACAATCACAGCTCAATTAGTTTACCATAAAACGCATTGCTTGGCAAGAGGTTTTTTGCAAAAAATTGCAAATTATTTTGTTTGGTTGTTATCCTTGACGTATTTCATAACACAACAGCCCATCACAATGACAGGAAGCACGATATGCAAGCCAAGGTCACCCAAGTTCAGAGCACCCTCAATCAGCATGCCCGCAAACCATGCACCAAGGGTGAAAATCGTCGCCCAACCGTAACTCATATCAATCTATCCCTGTTACTCGATCAGGCCGTTCAGCAGCGCCAAGCACTTGCGGCTGTGGAGCTTACGGATGGCCTTAGCTTCGATCTGGCGGACACGCTCACGGGTGACGCCGAAATCGCGGCCGACTTCCTCCAGCGTGCGGGGGCGGCCATCGTCCAGACCAAAGCGGAGGCGGATGACCTTTTCCTCACGGGGGGTCAGGCTCTTGAGGGCCTGATTGATCTGCTGGGCCACCATGGCGCGGTCCGCAGCCTTGCCGGGAGCCTCAGCATTCTCGTCGGCGACGAAATCGCCCAGCGAGGAGTCCTCCTCCTCGCCGACGGGGCTCTCCAAGCTGGCGGGTTCCTGCGCCATCCGCTGAATCTCACGGACACGCTCGACGCTCATATCCATGGCCTTTGCCAGCTCTTCCGGGGTGGGCTCGTGGCCGTTCTGGTAGACGAGCTGGTTGGTGGCCTGACGCATCCGGTTGATGGTCTCGACCATGTGGACCGGGATGCGGATGGTGCGGGCCTGATCCGCGATGGCGCGGGTGATGGCCTGACGGATCCACCATGTTGCGTAGGTGGAGAAGCGGAAGCCGCGGTCGCAGTCGAACTTCTCGGCGGCCTTGATCAGGCCGATGTTGCCCTCCTGAATCAGGTCGAGGAAGGCGAGGTTGTGGCCGACGTGCTTCTTGGCGATGGAGACCACCAGACGGAGGTTTGCTTCGCTCAGGCTGCGGCGGGCGTTCAGGCCGTCGCGGCGGATCTTCAGCAGCTCCTGACGGCGCTCTTCGGTCAGGGGGCCGTTCTCGATCTCTTCCTCTGCCTTTTCCTCCGCAGCCTTCTCCTCGGCGTCCTCGCCGGGCTTCTCATTGCCGTCCTCGTCGAGGTCCTCGGTGTAGCTCCGGCTGTTCTCGTCCTCTTCGAACGAGAAGCGGGCGCTGTTCTTCTTGATGTACTCCGGCGCGCTGTACTTGATGCGGTCCGCCTGAAGGATGTGTGCCGCCTCGGCACCGGCATGGATGCGGCGGCTCAGCTCGACCTCCTGCTCTGCGCTCAGCAACGGGATCTGGCCGATCTGCTTGAGGTAGTTCTTCACGGGGTCGTCCAGCAGCTCATCCATGGCGGCCTTCAGGTCGGCGGGATTCTCCTCTGCCTGTTCCTCTTCGCCGTCGTCGCCGATGCCCAGCTCGTCGCTGTTGGCCTCGGCGTTCTCCACCTCGGCAATGATGCTGTCCACGTCCAGACTGGCATCCTCTTCCGCTTCGTTGTCCAGAACCTTGATGCCGCGCTCCTCCAACAGGGTGTAGAGGGTTTCCACATCCATCCGGCACTGGGCGGCCAACTCCTTGGCCTCCTGTGCGCTCAGGGTGCCTTCGCCTTTCGTCAACAGTTCCTTCAAAGTCATGCCCATTTCGCTCTCTCCTTTTCACCTTGGGCGGTTTCCCGCTCAAAGTGACGTTGTATCATAGTTTTGCCCGCTGCCCGGCCGTTCAAATCACAAGGCCGCCGTTCACGCCGAACACTTGCCCGGTGATGTACCCGGCATCCTCCCCCGCAAGGAACACCAGCAGCTTTGCCACCTCGTCTGCGCTGCCGAGGCGGCCCACGGGGGTCTCCTCCGCCAGCGCCGCCTTATCCTCGGCGGTAAAGGCAGCCATCATATCGGTGTCGATGACACCCGGAGCCACGCAGTTGACGGTGATGCCGCTGGGGCCCTCCTCTTTGGCGAGGGCCTTGGTCAGGCCGATGAGGCCCGCCTTGGCAGCGGAATAGTGGACCTCGCAGCTGCCGCCAGTCTGGCCCCACATGCTGCTGACCGTCAGGATGCGGCCCGCCTTGCGGCGGATCATCCCCGGCAGTGCCAGCTGGCACAGGTGGAACGCACCGGACAGGTTCACGTCCAGCATATGCTGCCATTCGTCGGGGGTGATGTCGGTAAACAGCTTCTGCTGGGCGATGCCCGCGTTGCTCACCAGCACATCCACCCGGCCCAGCGCCTGTTCCGCCGCGCGGAACGCCACCTCACAGCTGGCGCGGGAGGCTACGTCGCACTGGACGGCGATGCAGCCCGGTAGCTCCTGCTCCAGCGCTGCCGCCGCGTCGGCATTGGTGTGGTAGAGCACCGCCACGCGGTATCCGGCCTTATAAAAGGCTCGTGCCGCCGCCGCACCGATGCCCCGGTCGCCGCCGGAGATCAGCACACACCGCACCGCCGCCGGTTCCGGCTGCTGCGGCGCTTCCGGCACAGCGGGCGTTTCGGGGACGTCTGCCGCTTCCGGCGGAACCGGTTCCGCCGCGGGCTTCCGGCCCAGCTCCGGCACCACGATGGTCGGTTCCTCATCGGGTGCAGGGGTCGGCGGCTCCGGCTTTTCCGGCTCGGCCTCCTCGGCGGGTGCCTTGGGCAGCTCCACCGGGGCGGGGTCCTCGTCCGACAGATTGAATGTCAGCTCAAATTCGTCATCGTACAAGAGTCAGCCCTCCTGTCGCTTGTTCTCTGCCGGTGCCAAGGGGCACTCCGGCAGGAGGAATCGCCGGCCCACGCTCCCCAGAACATCGCTCTGCTCATTTCTTCCGGTCAAGTCCGGTCCTGCGGCGTGCCTGTGGACGATCGCGTGTGGTTTCGACAAGTTTCCATTGAATAATATAGCACAATTCCCCGAAAAAAGAAAGTGGGAACCGAATGATTTTTCACGCAGTTCCCACTTTTTTTGATTTTTCACTTCGTGACCGGCGGCTTCCAGCGGGGTTTTGCGGCCCGCTTTTCCCGCAATTGGAGGAAAAAGGCCTGCAAAAGCGCCTGTGCCTCCTCGGCGCGGAGGCCCCGCTCCACCGCCGGGTGGTGGTTGAAGGGCATGGCGAACAGGTCGGCCACCGAGCCGCAGCAGCCCGCCTTGGTGTCTGCCGCGCCGTACACCACCCGCTTGATCCGGCTGTTGATGATGGCCCCGCTGCACATGGGGCAGGGTTCCAGCGTCACGAACAGCTCACACTGCCACAGCCGCCAGCCGCCCAGCTTTTTGCACGCCGCGTCGATGGCCAGCAGCTCGGCATGGTGGAGGGCGTTTTTCTCGGTCTCCCGCGTGTTGTGGGCCGCGGCGATGATCTCGCCGTCCCGCGCGACGACGGCTCCCACCGGCACTTCACCCAGTGCGGCGGCCTGTTCGGCCTCGGCCAGCGCTGCGCCCATCAGCTCGTAATCGGTCATGGTATTCCCCTTTCTGCCAGACAGTCGGCCAGCACGATCCCATTGTTCAAGATATGCAGCACAAGGCCGGGCAGAAGGCTCCCCGCCCGATGGGCTGCCCAGCCGAAGATAAGGCCCATCCCCAGCGCATACGCTTTGGCGGTCCAGCTTCCGTGCATCGCCGCAAACAGAACGGCTTGTCCCGCGATGGCCGCGTTCTTCCCCAGCGGCTGCAAAAGCCGGAGTGCGGCCCCGCGGAAGATCAGCTCCTCCGTCACGGGCAGCACGAGGCAGCTGCGCAGAACGCCCGCCAGCCCCGCCGGGGCCGCAGCCTCTGCCGGGAACAGCACGCTGAACGCCGCCGCCAGCCCGGCCCAGAGCAGGGCCGCGATGCCAAAGGTCTTCCAGCAGGCCGCTTTTTCCTGTTTTTCCTTCACGCACAGCCCTCCCATCGGCGGACATTGTACCATATCCGCTCCCCTTTGCGCAAGCGGCGGGTCGTTTTTGCGAAAATGCGAGGAAATTTTGTTAAATCAATTGACTTTTCAAGGCGGCATCTGGTATAATTTTCACGACTTTTTTGATGATTTGGTCGTTTTGCGACCGTGAGCCCTTGGAGGTACTACGATATGATCCGCATTCTTACCGATTCCGCGTCCGACATCCTGCCCGCCGAAGCCGAGCAGCTGGGCGTGACCGTCATCCCGCTGAACGTCACTTTGGAGGACAGCACCGTCCTGCGCGACGGCGCGGACATGACCCCCACCGAATATTATGGCATCCTCGCCGGGTGTCACAAGCTCCCCACCACCAGCCAGCCCAGCCCGGAGCTGTTCGAGAACTTCTTCACCGAAGCGGCCGCCGCCGGGGACGAGGTGATCGGCATCTTCCTGTCCCACGAGTTGTCCGGCACCTACCAGTGCGCCAAGCTCGCCGCCGACATGGTCAACGCGGACAACATCCTCTTCGTGGACAGCGAGAACGTCTGCCTCAGCGAGGCGCTGCTGGTCCGTCTGGCCGTCCACCTGCGGGATTCCGGCAAGAACGCCGGGCAGATCGCGGCCATTCTGGAGCACGCCAAGGAGCACCTGCACCTCGTGGCCGTCATCGACGACCTGAAGTACCTGCGCAAGGGCGGCCGTCTGCCCGCCGCTGTGGCCGTCGCGGGCGGGATGCTGGGCATCAAGCCCCTCATCACCATCAAGGAGGGCAAGGTCGCCATGGCGGGCAAGGCCCGCGGTCTGCCCGGTGCCTACGTGGCTCTGTTCAAGAAGATCGAGGAACTGGGCGGCATCAACCCGTCCTTTGCGGCGCTGGCCGGTTACACCCTTTCCACCCGCGAGGTGGCCCCCATCCAGACCTACCTGCGCGACAACCTCCAGCAGGAGGACCCCCTCGTGCGCCAGATCGGCTGCGTCATCGGCACCCACGCCGGCCCCGGCGCCTTCGGTCTCGCCTTTTTTGACAAGGACCTTGTGCTGGACCTGTGATCGCGCCGTTCCAGATGCAAAATAAGGAGCTGTGTTTACCGCACAGCTCCTTATTTTTATGCTCACAACACCGCATCCGACGCGAGTTTGCCCAGCAGGAGCACGAGCACCACGAGCATCATGGGGCGGATGAATTTTGCGCCGTTCTTGAGGGCGAAGTGGGAGCCCAGCAGGTTGCCCACGATGCCGCTGATGGCGCAGGGGATGCCCACCGAGAAGACCACCAAGCCGCTGGCCAGATAGGTGACGAGGCCGGCGTAGTTGCTGGCAAGGTTCAGCACCTTGGCGTTGCCGCCCGCGGTGCGGAGGTCAAAGCCCATCAGGGTGGTGAAGGCGATGATGGCAAACGTCCCGGTGCCGGGGCCGAAGATGCCGTCGTACAGGCCGATGCCAAGGCCGATGGCGAGGGCCAATGCGGCCTTTTTCGCGTTCATCGTGCCGTCGTCCCGGTTCTCGTCCGGCAGCTTCCGCCGCCAGAGGATGAGCACCGCCGCGATGGGCAGGATGACGAACATCATGGCCTGAAGCGCCTCATCGCTGAGCAGCAGCACGACGTGGGAGCCGAGGGCGCTGCCCGCAAAGCTGCCCACCGCCGCCAAGAGGCCGACCTTGATGTTCATGGCCCCGCTGCGGAAAAAGTTCACCGTCGCAAAGGTGGTGCCGCACGCGGCGCTGAACTTGTTGGTGCCGTAGGTGTAGTGGGGCGGCAGCCCCGCAAAGAGATAAGCGGGCAGACTGATGAGCCCGCCGCCGCCCGCTGCCGAGTCCACAAAGCCCGCAAAGCCGGTCATGCACATCAGGAAGACCAGCATGAGGGGAGAGATCGTGTTTGTCATAGATACAGCTTCCCCTCACATGCAAGGATCTGGTCGAGGATCATCCGGGAGACGCGGGCACCGTAGACTATGGCGGGGTGGTCGTTGTACTCGATGATGTCGTGGAAGTCCTTGTTCATCAGGACGATGACGTACTCGCCATACGGAGTGTGGACGATGCCGCCATCGTTGCGGCATGCGTTCATGCTGCCGCTCTTGCTGGCCACCCAGATGAGCTCCGGCTCGCCGGTCTCTTCACAGTCCAGATAAAACTGGGGGAAGTCGTGGGTCAGCATGGTGTTGTAATGCTGCTGGCGGAAGATGGCAAGCATCTCCGCGCTGGCCTCCTTGCTGACGAGGGTGCCCTTGGCCACCTGCGCGAACAATGCGGCGTAATCCCGCGGGGTGGTGGTGCCGAGGTCGTCGTAGCGGTCAAAGTGGAGGGGGTTGTGGAGCACGGTGTCCGCGAACCCCAGTTCCCGGATGCACGTATTGATGGTATCCAGCCCCAGATAATCAATGATCATGTTGGTGGCGATGTTGTCCGAGCAGATGATCATCATGGTAGCGGTATCCTTGACCTTGAGCTTTGCGCCAACGCCCAGCGCCCGCAGCATTCCGGAGCCGTCAACGAACTGGCTCTCCTCGTAGGTGATCTCTTCCTCAAGGCTGGCCTTGCCCCGGCTGACTTGGAGGTAGAGCGCCGCCAGAATGAAGGCCTTGATGGTGGAGGCCGTCTCAAATTTTTCGTCCGCACCGATCTCAACGGTGTGCCCCTGTAAGTCGTCCACAAAGACGCTCATCTTCCCCTGATAGGAGTACAGCTCCGCGGCGATCCGCTTTTCCAGTGTCATGTTTTTATCCATAATGGAATATTCCCTTCTGTTTTTACAAATTCTCCTCAAAGAAGCGCTGGGCGTTGCGGTAGAAGATCCGCTCCACCTCGTCCTCGGTGAAGCCTTCCTTCCGCAGGGCCTCGGCCAGCAGCGGGAGCTTGGAGCAGTCGTCCATTTCCAGCTTGCCGCCGATGCCGTCAAAATCGCTGCCGAGGCCGATGATCTCGATGCCGCCCACCTGCTTGAAATGGGCCGCATGCTTTGCCATCAGGGCCGTGGTGCTGCGGCAGAGCTGCGGGCGGGGCTGGTCATCGAGAAAGCCGCTGCAATAGTTCAGGCCCACCAGACCGCCGCGCTCCGCCATGGCCCGGATCATCTCGTCCGTCAGGTTGCGGCAGTGGGGTGCCAATGCCCGGCAGTTGGAGTGGCTGGCCGCAAAGGGGCGGGTGCTGTGCTCGGCAATGTCCCAGAATCCCTTGTCGGACAGGTGGCTCACGTCCACGATCATATGCAGCTTTTCCATCTCCACCAAAAACTCGAAGCCGCGCTCCTTCAGGCCGGTCTCGGTGTTGGGCTGGCAGGGCCAGATATCCCCGCCCCCGCCGGGCACCACGTTGGGGCTGGCCAGCTCGTTTTCGTGGTTCCACGTCAGGGTCATCATCCGGGCACCCAGCTCGTACATCCGGCGCAGCACGCCGAGGCTGCCCTTGCAGCAGCCGCCCTCTTCGATGGTCAGCATTCCGCTGATCTTGCCCGCCGCCGCATTTTTGCGGATGTCCTCCGGGCGGTAGACCGGCGCGATCTTGTCGGAGTACTTCGCCATGATCCGCTTGAAAACATCCACCTCTTCCAGCGCCGTCACCAGCGGGTCCGCGCCGGGGGTGGGGTCGGCCAGATTCACAAAGGCGGCAAAGCATTGCAGCATGTAGTCGCCCTTCTGCATCTTTTCCAGATCGATGTGCAGGTCATTTTGGGCGAAGCTCTTGTCCTCGCCCCGCCGCTCCGCATAGCGCAGCTCGCTGAGGGTATCACAATGTAGATCGAAAACTTTCATAAGTGCTGTCCTTTCTATAACAGTTCCTTTATACAACCTCTCAGTCTCGCTCACGCTCGACAGCTCTCCTAGTAGGAGAGCCTCTGGCGAAACCGTTCACTTTGCATGGACTGCCAAGGCCTCCCCTACAAGGAAAGACTCCCTCCGGCCGGAGGGAGATGTCGCATATGCGACAGAGGGTAGACGGCTGGCATTGCGAAGCAATGACGGAGAGGTTGTACGAAGGGAAACTTCATCCATTTCAAAACAAGCTTCCCACCGCATACAGACTCTTCACCAGATCCTCCCGGTAGAGCGGGTCGGCGGGGTCAAGGCTGTTGAGCACCACACCGCCGCTCCGGGCGGCACCGGTGGAGTGGATGTACCGCCCCTCGCCCAGATAGAGCGCGATGTGGCCGGGGAAATAGAGGGCGTCGCCCCGCTTGGCCTGTTCCAGCGGGATCTTGTGCATGGGCCAGCCCTCCACGAGCTTTGCATCCCGGTAGATGAGGACGCCGCACTGCATATAAGCGCTGCTCACAAGGCCGGAGCAGTCGATGCCGCGGCCCGACTTGCCGCCCCAGCGGTACTCGGTGCCCAGATACTTCTTGGCCTGTTCGGCCAGCGCATTGCGGAACGCCTCCTCGCTGCCGCCGAACCAGCGGTCAATGGCGCGGGGGACCAGCTCTTCCGGCTTGCAGCCCTCGGCCTTGGCAAGGGCCTCATCAAAGGTCCGCCCCGCTTCCTGCGTGAAGACCGCCGTCATCGAAAAGCGCACCGGTTCCAGCGCCACATCCCGGACATAGCCGCTGCGGCCATCCACCAGCCCCACCTTAGCCCAGCCCGTGTGGGCTTCTGCCTCCGGGTCCGGCAGACGGCGCAGCACCGCGCCGCGTTCCAGCTCTGCCAGCCGGACGCCCTGCACCTTGGGCAGGGTCAGCACGTCGGTGGCTCGGCCCGCCAGCACCAATTCGGCAGAAAGATATCCCCGCAGTTCTTTTTCGCCGCAAAAATACAATTCGGACGCGAATACATACCCGTGGTAGCCGTAAAACGTGACCACTTCGGCCATGGTTTCCGGCAGGGTGATCCCGTCCGCCGTCACACCGCCGGGCTCGGTGCACACCTGACACACCTGCCCGTACAGCCCCTCGTCCCCGATGGTGGACACAACGCCCGCATCGCTTTCCTTCGTCGTCTCCGGCAGGTCGTAAATGGTCACGACCGGCCGTGCAAACATTGCAAATTTCATCCTTCCGGCACCTCCAACAGTTCCAGCAGCTCTTCCGGCTTCATGGACAGGATGGCGCCATCCGCGCTGCCTGTCACCGTTTCCGCCAAGGACTGCTTGGCTTGCTGCAATGCAACGATCTTTTCTTCAATGGTATCCTGCGCAATGAGCTTATACACCTGCACCGGGTTCTGCTGGCCGATGCGGTAGGCGCGGTCCGTGGCCTGATTCTGCGCCGCCACGTTCCACCACGGGTCGTAGTGGATGACGATGTCGGCGGCGGTCAGGTTCAGACCCGTGCCGCCCGCCCGCAGCGAGATGAGGAAGACGCTCACCTCGCCCCCGTTGAACCGCCGCACCAGTTCGGCGCGAACCGGCTTCGGGGTAGAACCCTGCAAGGTGAAGTGGCTGATGCCCTCGGCGTCCAGCCGCTTCGCCAGCAGGTCGAGCATGGAAGTGAACTGGCTGAACAGCAGGATGCGGTGGCCGCCCTCGACAGCGGAGCTCACCAGCTCCACACAGGCGTCCAGCTTGGCGCTTCCGCCCTCCCAGTTGTCGGCGATGAGGTGCGGGTCGCAGCAGATCTCCCGCAGCCGCATCAGCACGGCAAAGACGGCCATCTTGTCTTCGGGTTTTGCGGCCCGCAGCTTCTCGCGGGCGTCCACCACCGCCGCCAGATACAGCTTGCGCTGCTCGGTCTCCAGCTCGATGCGGTAGATGTTCTCCGTCTTCGGGGGCAGTTCCTTCAGCACATCGGCCTTCATCCGGCGGAGGATGAAGGGGCCGGTCAGTTGGTTCAGCCGCCGCACCGCAGTCTGGTCATCCTCCTGCACAATGGGCTTCTCGAACCGGGCGCAGAATGCCTTGTAAGGCGGCAGATACCCCGGCATCAGGAAGGAAAAGATGCTCCACAGCTCCCCCAGCCGGTTTTCCACCGGGGTGCCGGTCAGCGCAAAGCGCACCCGGCTGTTCACCCCGCAGACGGCCTTATATTTCTGGGTCGTGTGGTTCTTGATGGCCTGTGCCTCGTCGAGGATACAGGCGTAGAATTTCTGGTTTTCGTAGAGGGCCTCGTCGCGGCGGAGCAGGTCATAGCTCGTCACCACAAGGTCGGCGGCCTCCCACTGTTCCGCCAGCGCCGCGCGGTGGGCCGCATCGCCGTCCACCACCACACAGTGCAGTTCCGGCGTGAACTTTTCGCACTCCTCGGCCCAGTTCAGCACCAGCGACGCCGGGCAGACGATGAGGCTGGGCAGGGGGTTCTCCCCCAGCTCCTTGATGGCCAGCAGGTAGCTCAGCACCTGCACCGTCTTGCCAAGGCCCATATCGTCGGCCAGAATGCCGCCCATGCCGTAGCCATCCAGCGTTCGCAGCCAACGGTAGCCGTCCCGCTGGTATTTTCGCAATACTTTTTGTAGAGAGGTCGGAGGGGTATACTCGCTGTCCTTCACCGCGTGGAAGCTCCGGCTGATCCGCCGGAAGGCATCGTCCCGGTTGAAGCGGATGCCGCTTTGGCCCGACAGCGCCCAGTCCAGACTGGGGGCGCGGTAAAGCGGCAGCTCCGCGTGGTTCCTGCCCAGCTTCGTGCCCGAAAGCTCCAGCGTCTCGTTCAGTTCGTCCAGCCCTTCAAGGTCATCGTCCAGCTTCAGCAGCCGTCCGTCCCGCAAGCGGTGATACCGCTTTTTCTGGTGGAGCGACTTCAGCAGGGCTTTCAGCTCCCCCACCGGGAACTCGCCGGTGTCCACCTCTAGGTCAAGGACGCTGCCCTGCACCGACACCCCCACCGAGATCTTCGGCGGCGGGGCCTGCAAGTTCCGGAAGGCGTCGGTCAGGTAGACTTCACCTTCGTTCATCAGCGTCGGGACGCCCTCGTCCAGAAAGCGGTAGACCTCTTCTTCGTCGTAGGTGCTGTACTGCAGCGGCTCACCGGGCTGTAAATACCGCCCCAGCAGCTTGGCCGCCCGGTTTTCGGCGCGGGCATCCCGCAAAAGGCCCTGCGGCGGTGGCGTAAAGGGAGCCACACGGTCCTCGCCGTACAAAAATTCCAGATGTGCGCTCACGGCTCCCATCTGCGGTGCATCCAGATAGAACTGGGTCACCGGTTCCAGCGGGATCTGGTTCAGCAGCAGCCGCTCCGGGTCCTCAATGGTCACATGCCGCCCCAGCTCCGGCAGCACATAGCTGCAAAAGGCCGTGGCGTCCTTGCTGGTGAAAAACAGCCGCTTCCCGCACAGGGTCTTCAGCGCCGGGGCCATCCGGGTCGTGGCGGCACGATCCAGCCGCCAGACCGTATCCTCGCTGAACAGATAGTCGAAATCCAAGCCGCTCACCCAGCCCAGCGACGGTTCCACGGCGATCTCCACCCCGCCCCGCCGCCGTTCCACCTGCAGCGTCAGGGCCGGAACATCTTTTTTTAAGGTATAGCCGCCCACTTCGCCCCGGTCCGCGTACAGCGTCACCAGCGCGTCGAACAGCTCCCCCGTCAGCGCCATGCCCCCAGCCGGGCCGGTCTCAGCATAGCGACTGTAGGTGTAGCCCCGCGTTTCCAATTGCTTCCGGCTGATGACCTCCCGCCGGATCAACCCCAATAGCTGCTGGGCATCCGGCGTAAAGGCATCCCACCGGTGCTGGAACGTTAGCGATTTACCGTAGCTGACGACCCGGCTCTCCTCGATATCTTCCAGCAGGTGTTCGATGTTTTTGACGACATACTGCCGCCCGCCGCCGGAGATGCGGAGCCGCAGCCACGGCGTGCCGTACTGCAGCAAGGTCAGTTCCGGTTCCAGTTCCACAAAGCCGGTGCGCTGAGGCAGGGTGTTGTCCTCCAGCTCAGCCAGCGCCCCTTCCTGATAGGTGCGCAGCAGCGCACGGGCTGCGTCGTCGGACTCCGGCTCGTCGCTCCGCCATTTTTTGCCGAACAGCATTTCAAGGCCCGAAACATAGCTGTCTTTCCGGGGAGCTTCCGGCTCCTCTGCAGGCTTTTCGGGCAGGTTGGCCACCCCGCGCACCACGCCGGGGATCTTCGCCGGCTCAGTCTGTGCGCGCCGTTGTACCTTCACCGCTTTTTGTTCTTTCAGGTCATACAGCAGCAGCGCACCGATGTGCTTGCAAAAAAGCCCATTGCCATTATCGTTATACGGACAGGTACAGCTTGCACTGACGAAACTGCCATTTTGCCGCAGCCACACCTCCGTGGTATACAGATGATCATGGCTGCCTTCGATTTCTGCGCAGAGATGCCGTACTCCATTTTCTTCCGTCTCGCAGTCAAAGGATTCGATATGCTTCATGTAATTTTTGGCCCGCTCAAAGATCGTGCCGCCCAGCAGATAGTGGATGTCTTCCATGTCCATTTCGGGTTCCCTCCCCTGCCTGTGCTCTATTGGTTAAGCATACCGCACCGCTGGGCCAGATGCAAGGCTTTTGCCGAAAAAATCCGCCGCCTCTTGAAGAAGAGACAGCGGAAGGAAGCCTTATTCTTTTTCCAGATAGTAGCACACAAGGTCGGTCGGCCCGCGTTCGGCGTGGTGCATCGCCTTGTGCTCGACGCCTTCGTAGACAAAGCCCAGCTTTTTCAGCAGTTCTCCGGAGGCGGTGTTGTAGGCATAGTGTCCACCCGTGAACAGCACGGTCTCGGTTTGGGCAAAATAGGCTTCAACCACTGCCGCCAGCGCCTCCCGCGCAAAGCCGTTCCGGCGGGCGTCCGGCGCGATCTCAATGCCCAGCTCCCAGCCCGGCACCGCCCGCTCGGCATCCATCATTGAGATCACACCGACGACCCGGCCTGTCTCCTTTTCTACAATGCTGTACCGCATCTGCCCGGCAAATTTCTGCATTAAGCGGCGGTATTCGTCGTCCATAGCGTCAAATGCGTGGTAGCCGCCGCAGTCCAGCGTTGTCTGCTCATCCGAAAAAATCGCAAAGACATCCTCGGCGTCCTCCACCGCAAACTGCCGCAGCAATAAGCGCTCTGTTTCAATCGGTAAAGCTTCCATTTATTCTCCATCTATATATATCTTATAGACATTTTCGATTTGATATGGGTCACTCAGCAATACCCTGCCATCCGACAGCACCGTAAGTTCATCCCCCACCGCAAGGTCTTCCAGCTTTGCTTGCTTTCCGTTTTTTGTTCGCAGCTTTTCCGAAATCTTGTGGAACGCATATAGCTTTCCGTTTTCTTCTTCTGCCATCAGAAAGTCATTTTCCTCGTCAATTGCAGTGACGGTAACTGCCGTATGGGTGCTGACTGACGCTAGAATTTCCTCAATTTCCTGATAAACTGCCTTTCCGTTCGGAAAAATGTAGGCCTTTTTTCCATCGACCAAACAAATTCCGCTGTCCGCATAAAATGCAAGCCAAGCCTTCGCCTCGTCATCGCTGCCGAATTGAAGGATCACATCCTGCCCGCCTGCGTCGAAGGTATCCTGATTGATGCAGGGCAGGTAGATTTTCTTGCCCAGATATTCTTCGAGGGCCTGATACAGCTCCGTCGAAGCGTTGGTCTGGAAATCATTCATCTCCACATTGCCCCGGAACGAGTTCAGGTTCATTTCCGCCACGGCAAGCGTATCGCTTTCCCGGATGGGCTTGGCAATCTTCTGCACCCGGTACACCACAAGGGAGCCAAACGCCACGCACAGAAACAGCACCACCCCGGCAGCCGCCAGAACACGCTTGTGATTTCTGCTTATCTTCACCGTCAAAAGAACGCCCACAAAGCACACTGCCATTGGCAGCAGACACATGACCCAGTCCATCGTTTCATCTCCCTCGCGGTAGTTTCTTTCATTATATCGGAAACCATGCAAAAGTGCAACAAAAAACGCCTCAGGAGAAATCCTGAAGCGTTCTGTTAAGTCGGCGACTACCTATTTTCACGCGCCGTTTCCAGCGAACTATCTTGGGCACGAGTGAGCTTAACTTCTGTGTTCGG
>PPYF01438009.1_pt1 | contig 15334 bp, 16 predicted proteins | sample 1559871 | NCBI WGS metagenome assembly PPYF01 (sample SAMN08240021, study PRJNA423297) | Human gut metagenome, whole genome shotgun sequencing project. | reverse complement strand
GCGCGTTGTCGTGAACGGCGCGCAACACCTTGAGCTTCTCTTCCATGCTGTCCCTTTGGGCTTCCTTGCCGACCAGCTCCGCGAACGCTTTCTGCATGGCCTTGGCCTGCTCGGGCTTGATGCCGCTGGCGGCCAGATTGCGGAGCGTCTCCGCGCTTTGTTCGCCCAGCAGGCACGCGGCCAGCGACAGCACGCGCTCCAGCTCCGCGGACGCGCCTTCGGCCCGGGCCGCGTCGGCGGCGCTGGCGGCCTGCGCGGCGTGGTCCTGTTCCAGTTCCGCCCGGAGCGCCGCCACCGCCTCGGGGTGTTGCTCTCTCAGTTCAGCGAGAGTCATGTCCAAACCTTCCTTGATGTGGTTGATGAAATCGCCCCGGGAACACACCCGGTCGATAAGCCCCACCTTCAGGGCTTCGCCTCCGGAAAAGATTTTGCCGTCGGCCATGGCCAGCGCTTTCTCGCGGCTGACGTTGCGCCCACGCTCCACGGCCTGCAGAAATTGTTCGTAGGTCTCGTCGACGCCCGATTGCAGGTAGGCCCGCATCTCGTCGGTCAGCGGTTCCACCGTATTGCCCGCGGCCTTGTAGTGGCCGGCGGCGATGATATTGTACGTGACGCCCGCTTCATCCAACGCCTTGGAGTATTCGCGGTGCATCATGACCACGCCGATGCTCCCCACCTCGGCGGTGGCCGGAGCGGCAATCTCCCGCGCGCCGCAGGACAGCCAGTAGCTGGCGGACGCCATCAGGCCGTCCGCAAACGCATACAGGGGCTTGGCGCGCCCGGTTTCGGCCACGGCTTCGGCCAGTTCCTCGATGCCGTCCACGGTGCCGCCCGGGCTGTCCACGTCCAGCAGGATGGCCTTGACGCTACGGTCGGCGGCGGCCCGACGCAGGGCCGCCGAGAGATCGCGCATGCCCGGAGCCAACTGAAAGCCGAAAAAGGAAAGGCCCTTCTTGGTCAACACGCCTTCCACCGGAATGACGGCCACAGGGCCATCCATGCTGTACGGCTTCCGGGCTGGGGCGGCATTGCCGTCACGGCTCCGGGCGTCGGCGGCCATCAGGCGCAGGTCCTCGACGAAAGCCGTCAGCGCTTCCGGGCGGATGGCCCAGAGCTGGGGGAGCGCGGCGAGAAAGTTATTGGTCATGCTCATCCTCCTGCGAGGCGTCGTCCTTGCCGGCGGCTGACGGGGCTGCGGGCGTTTCCGTTTTCAGGTTCAGGCGTTGCAGCAGCAGTTCTTCCCGCTGGCGGGTCTTGGCGAGGGTTTCGAAGTCGGTACCCCGACCATGGCAGATCGCGGTGCGGGTGTCGGTCATGCTGGCCAGCCCGAGAGCCTCGGCCTCCCGTTCCTTCACGGGGTCGATCTGCCCTCGGGGCGGACGCGTCCAGACGCCGGACAACCACGCCCGGGTGATGAGCGGGGAGTCCCAGAGGCCCGGAGCGCCAGCGGGCACGGTCAGCAGGCCGCGCAGCCACGCTTCTTCGAGCACCATGGGCCACAGGCAGTTGAGGTAGCCGCGGATGAACCAGTCCTGATACAGAGTGTGCAGCTTCCAGACTTCCAGCAGAGCCGCCCGGGCGCTGCTGTAGTTGGTCTTCGAAAAATCCTTGGCCACCATCTCGTAGGGCTGGCCTGTGCTGGCCGCCGCCGCGCGCAGCACGCGCTCGTAGAACGCGTCGAAAGTCGGCCCGGGGCGGGCGCTGGAAATGATGTGCGGCTTGTGCCCGGCCTGCCCCACCGTCATGGTCCCGGGCTGTATCTGTGGACCGTAGTCCATTGTTGCAGCTTCCCCGCCGAAACCGCCGTTGCTGTTCAGCATGTCCACGGGCGTTTCCACAAAAACCGTGAAGCTGGCCGCGATGAGCGCGCCCACCAGCTCGTAGTCCACGTAGTCCGCCAAGTCGCGGAACTGCTTCATGGCCGGGGAAAGGATGCTGGTGCCCCGGACTTCCTCGGGCATGCTCGAATGAAAACGGTGCAGGCAGTTCCAGCGGTGGCCGGTCTTGCGCGGCACGTACTGGAAATAGGCGGAGGTCAGGCCGGAAAGGCCCATGTTCTCCGGCGGGTTGGCGATGAGGTAGCCCTTGGGCTGGCCGTATTCTCCGAGGTGGACGCCGTTGCGGATATCCGTGCGGGACTGCATGTCGCCGGGCGTCCGCAACCGGGCGGGATGCAGCGCCTGCAGGCACAGCCCGAACGTGCGCTCCGGGTCTTCGCGCCATAGGGTCAGGTGCAAAAACTCGCCGGTGACGAACATGCTGCGGACGGCCTGATATTGCAGATCATCGAAGTGCAGGGTCTCAGCGGCGTCGGCCTCCTTGCACCACAGCCCCCACGCCCTTTCCGCGGACTCCGCGAAGTCGGCGGCCTGCTCCTCGGTGATGCCCAGCGTGGCCGCGTCGGGATAACTCTGGGGGCGCAAGCCCGGCCCGGCGACGTTCAGCGCCAAGGCGTCGACGCAGCTGGCGGCATGGCCGTCGTTGCTGGCGAGAGATTCCGCCCGGACCATGGCCTTGTCGAAACTGAGACTCTCGCTCAGGCGCTGATCGCGGCGCGGGTCCCAGTTCGCCAAGGTGCCGTCGTGTCCGCCGGACATGCGGCGTGCGCCGGCCACAAGGCCGTTGGCCGCGGCCATGCAGTACCGGGCGTGCATGCGTCTCGCGCCGGCCACCGGCGACACATAAGAAACAAGGCGATCAAGGAAGTTCGGGCGCACGCTGTCCATCAGCAGCCCCCATGCCCGCCGCGGCCCGGCACCATCTGCAGGAAGCGCGGCAGGCCCTGACCCGAGCGCACGTCCTCCACGGTGGACTGGCCGTCCAGCCAGTCCAGAGTGCTCCGGATTTCCGGCAGGTCCGCGCGCCGCAGCCGGCGCGTGCCCATGGTGTACTCCTGCCCCCGGCTGACCTTCTCCAGCGCTTCCTGCCAGAGGGCTATCTGCCGGGCCTTTTCCGCTTTCGTAAATATGGCCATGTTCGCATTGCTCCCGGCCCCCGCAAATGCAGAGGGCACTTTTGCGACCATGTACCCCGCCCGAGGAAATGCGTCACTCCACAATGGACAGAATGGAGAGAATGGAGAAAATGAAAATCCCGCGTATCGTCATGTATTCCATAGAGATACAGGCAAATAAAAATGTTGATACATGACGTTTAAATTTTTTATCGTCATATATTCCAGCAGGATAGAGGTACTTTTTTGCACCATTTCCAAACTTTTTTTGACACGAAAAATCCCCCGTAATCCCTTGTTTGCCAAGGGGTTACGGGGGATCGCGCTTGCCGGATGAAACGTGCTCCAAAAATCGCTTTTTCCGGCTCCGCATCCGACCTGCGAAAACAGGACCGAATGCGGATATAGTATCTTGTTTTTATTAATAGTTTTCAGGATACCGCAGGCGGACACCCGGAGCCTGCCGATGGATGTCGATGAGCATGGCCACCAGCTTGCGGTCCAGCGTCTCGAGCAGCGCCCAGACCATCTTGCTCTGCGCCGGGGAGCCGGACGTTTTCAGCAGCTCGGCGTACACCATGAAGGGCGTCAGCATTTCCGTGATCACGTTCCCGGCCAGCGGGCCGGCAGGGGATATGCGGTTATCCATGACAGGCCGCCAGCTGGCCCACGGCTTCTCGCAGGCCAACAAAGGAAGCCGGAGGCAGGGAGGAAAGCCCTGCCTCCGCCCGGTACCGGGCGGCGTGGGCCATGTCGAAGACGGACTGGATGAGGGCGGCTTCGTACTCCGGCTCGTAGCCGCCGCGGGTGATGGCGTCCATAGCGGTACGGAAGGGATCGGCATAGCCGGCAAACTTCCAGACGGGATAGCAGACGTGGATGTTAAGCATGGTCTGCCTCCCCCTGCCCGGCAAGGCCGGAAAGCAGGTTGCGGGCATCGCGCAGGTCACTCCACGCTCCGGAAAGGATGCGTGCCGCGCCGCCAGCCGGGGTTGCCGGAGAGGCATTGCTCATGAGGGAGAAGTAGCTCTGCAGCAGGGAAAGCCTGCCCATGACGTCGTCGATGACGGCGATGGAGCAGCAGCACTGGCCAAGGGCCGCGCCGCGAAGGGCGGGAAAGGATTGGGACATGAGGCACTCCTGTTGGTTCTACTATTCGGAACCCGCAAAACGCAAAAAGGCTCCGGGTGCTAGTAACTGCCAACAGTGCAGCGGGCGTATTCCCCCGAAGGGTCTTGTATTAGCCCACACCCGGAGCCGTAGAACTCCGAAGAATGCCCCTCAGAGGATAGACCTCGGGCACAAAAAAACCACGAAGTGACGGTCGCGGAAGCCGCTGTTGGTAAGGTGTTACTAGCACCTTTGGTTCACTTGCCCAAAATCGGCTTAGAAGTCAAGCCGTTTTCTCGCCGCTCCAGTTGAACTCCCCAGCCAGCCTGACAAACTTTGCCTGTGAATTTCGGTAAATATGCCCAGATGTTATATTGACAATATGTCCATTGAAGAGTTCCACTTCGGTTAATCCATAGGCATTGTATTTCACCCTGCAAAACCAATTCCTCGGTTTTGTCCCATAGACGACAAAATATGCCTTTCTCTGAACGCAGTCCAATCCTTCAGGCAGCGTGCCCAGTGCATCGCGCAGTAAAGGGATGACATCTCCCTCTATCGTGGATTCATGCGTGGGTAGTTCACTCCACCCATCATCATAAAATGCAGCATCATCCGTAACCATATCGGCACTGCTTTTCTTATAACCGAAATCAGACGGTACAACCATTTTTTCTAGGGGAGGCAGAGATACTACCGGCGGCTTGTATTCCATACCACAGGCGGCAGCAACCCTTCGCAAAAGAGACAGCGGATACGCAGGCTCACGTCCATACGACCAGCGCTCTTCCTCCATATTCAATCCATACCTCGTTTGCTCGACCATGATTTCCACCCATGGCCAATTCTCCTTTGAAATGCCAAAAGCAAACATTTGCCCGTTCAATTCGCCATGCCTGCATTCCTCACCTGCGGGCATTCCCTTTCTCTCAGCCGCCCGCGCTTCAATCATCGCTCTGAAAGCATGCAGGGGCTCTGGTAGACTGTCCGGGTATTTTGCATACCACTTGGCCAGATGCTTACAAACCCGGCAAGGACTGTCTTGGGGCAAATGACTGCGGCGCTTTTCCCAATCTGGACAACTGCAACGGGATTCCGCAGGAACAATCAGATAGGAATCCTCATTCGTGTAGCTGGCAACTTGAATACCTTTTTCCTCTACCAGATTCACAGGCTCAAGAATGGGGATATCAGCTTTTTCTTTTTCGACGTCCGGCGTTTTTACCGTATTTTGTTCAACAGAACTCGCTTTTTGAACTACGCTTTTATCTTTCTCTGATTGAGCCGGACAAAAATCAGTTTTGCTTATTTCTGGTCTTTTTCTCCAGTATAAAACTGGACACAATGCCGGGAGAAGAAAAAAGATGCCAATCAGCTGCCCATCAAACAAAAGTCCAATGCCTGCAAAAAAAGGGAGAAGCGTGGTTGAAAAAACAAAAGCTCTCCATCTTTTCTGTTCGGCAGCCCACGAAAGAAGAATACTAGGTTTAATCATTCCCACAATGAATAATGCGGGCCAAACAATACCAATCAATACGGAAGCAATCTTTATACCCATGACTATCTTCTCTTTAATTATTCCATCATGTCAAACAAGAACTCTGGAATGAAATCGTCGTGTGTACTCCGCGTCACCCGGAACACACTTGATAATAAGAAAAGACCCGGGCTCAAACCGCTTTTTCATATCCTGCATGGCTTCTGTTTTGGAATCAAAAATACCTACCAGCTTGCAGTCATGCCACGCCAATATCTTGCCATGCTGCTTGGCCAGCAGGGCATCCTGCTGTGCTCTGTATGTGTCGAGATTCGTACCGTCAGCCATATTCGCACCCTCTGGTTTTCTTTCGTGTACTATTGTAGGTATTAGGCCAATAATGGGATGTCAAGGCAATTGACCCTTGACATCCGACATTGTGTGACATATTTTTCCTTCAAGGGTCACGCAATGTAGGACACTTTAAAGGACAACGCCATGCGATTTTTCAAAAAACCTTGGTTCCAGCGCTTTGCTGAAAAGGAAGACATTACCGACTCTGCCCTTAAATCTCTGGTCAAGGGGATGGAAGAAGGCAGAATCAACGCCGACTTGGGCGGCTTCGTCTACAAGCAGCGCCTTGCCCGGGAAGGCGGCGGAAAATCCGGAGGCTATCGTGTCCTGCTTTTCTATCGCAAGGGTGACCGCGTCTTCTTCGCCTTCGGCTTCGCCAAGTCCGATCAGGCGAACATCAGCCGGCGGGATTTGGTCATCCTGAAGGCGGAGGCCCAGCTGCTCATGGAATGCGCCGAAGCTGATCTGGCTAAAATGGTGCGGGAAGGCATGCTGGTCGAATTCTGAGGAGGTTATTATGTCTAAGCAGTATTATAGTGAAATCGCAGAAGAAACCCACAAGTCCGTGCAGGGTATGCACAAGCTGGGCATCGTCGATCAGAAGACCATGCGCCATTTTGACGAGCTGTGCATCGTCCCTGCCAAGCCCATGAGCGGGGAGGACATCCGCAGCCTGCGCGAACGGGAAGGCGTCAGCCAGCCCGTGTTGGCATGGTACCTGAACGTCAGCAAAAATCTCATTTCGGATTGGGAGCGCGGAGTACGACGGCCTGGAGGCGCGGCCCTCAAGCTGCTGAATCTGGCCAAAGAAAAGGGACTGGATTCCATAGCGCTGTGATAATGAAGGGGAGGAAGCCATTCCTCCCTTTCTTTTATTCGAGGTCCGGCTCCACGGCCTTACGGGCAAGATACGCGTCTATGCTGCGGACGGTCACCTGTACCCCCTTGCGCGAACCGATGCGGATGGCTTCCAGTTCTCCGGCGGCCACGAGCTTGTAGACCCACGAATCGCTGCACCCCATGTGCCGGGCCGCTGCGGAGACAGAAAGCCGGGGACCGGTAGATGTCCTGTCGTGCGGCAAGTTGATGCGCTTTTTTGCCATCCCGTCTCCTAATAGTCCCCGCGGTTCCGCATGAAGCCGGGCCTGCTCCGATCTACGGGCGTGGTCCGGGTCGGCGGCACACGGCTGGGGAGCGAAGGCCGCGTACCCTGCGCGGAGCGCGGAGCCTGTTGCTCGGCCCGCGGCTGCTGGCGTTTTTCAGCTGAAGCCCGCATCTCCCGTTCGACGATCATCTGGAAGCTCGGCAGCCAGCTGCCATCCACACAAGCATCGGCCATCATGCAGCAGTCCAAGTAATGGTTCGCCCGGCGCTTGCGCACCCAAACATGCTTGCCGTTCCGGTCGCGCACAAGGGCTTCCGCGGCCAATTGAGCGGCGAACGCCTCGTCGGTTTTCCTGTGCAGCGTCATGGGTTGGCGCGCATCCGGCTCCAGCCGCGCGAAGATGAGACTTTTGAAATAGTGGGTATCCAGCAGATACAGCCACAACCCGCCGGGAATGCGGACGCGGGAGCTGGGCAATCGGTCGATGCTGGTGGCGCGCACCGGAGTGTGCGATTCATGCGACGCCCCCTTGCAGGCGAAAAGCCTTCCTCCGCTGTGGCGACGCACGAACGTATACACTTCCTCCGTGCGGGACACCACGTCCTCATCCGTCCGGGTGCCGCCGGAGTCAATGCCCGCACGCCAGATAGCAAGGCTCTTTCCGGCGTTGGGGCTGTCGGCCTCGTACTCGTACCGCGTTTCCAGCAGGGCATGCACAGAGTCCCAATCGGTCAGGCGGCCATAATCGATCAAGGCCGACGAAAGGTCCGGACGCCACGCTTTCACGACATACCAGAACCCGCGCTTCTGGACGTCGATGCCGGCGGTGAGGGCTACGGCGTCGCCCGGAACGGTGAGCGGCTCCAGCTCGGGATCGCGTCGTTTCAAAATGACGTCCTCGCTGGTTTCCAGCTCCACGGCCCGATACGGCAGCGCCCACATGCCGTTGGCGTACTGCTGCTTATCCACCGGAGAATCCGAGGCGTCGGCGCGCATTTTGGCTGCCGCAATCTCCGATAGCGACACGGCCTTGGACAATATGGCCGGCAGATGGAATCCGATGCGCCGGGGGGAGGGCACAGGGTTCTCCGCCTCCCAGCGCCCGCGCGCCACGGCCTGATCCCGGAGGTGATCGGACCACAGGAACTTGCAGCAGGAACACTTGTAGCGTCCGAGCTTGCGCCGCTCCACCTCTTGCGGCGAGGCGGCCTTCTCCATCACGATCAGCCCCTCTTCCGTCATTCTCTGATATGTTCCGCAGGCCGGGCACCGCACGAAGTAGTGACGCACTTCGTCGCTTTCCTCCAGAGCCTGCACGATACTGCACTCGTCGCCGCCGATGGGCTTGCTGACGCGGAGGATTTTACGCTTGTGCTCGTAGCTGCGCGTGCGCTCCCGAAATTCCTCCACGGGCACGCCCTGACCGGCGATCTGCTTATACAGGGCCTCTTCGTCAAGGAAGAGGTCCTGAATGGAGATTGACGCGCGTTGCCCCTGAGACTGCGCGCTGGCCATGAACAGGTTGGTGCCGTCGCGGAAGCTGATCCGGGTGCTCCGCACTTTCCCGAGCTGGGCGCGCACGGGCGGCGATGCCCGGAACATGGGGACCAGTTTGTTGGCCACCACCTTGCCGATGGCGTCGTCGTCCTGCATGGCAAGCATGCGCGGCCCGGGGCGCATGTCCACGCAGTATGCCAGCGCCGCATGCATAACCAAGGTCTTTCCGGTCTGGGCGCTGCCGCAGACCGCCACCTCCTTCACGCCGGGCAGGCTCCATGTGTCCATGATCCCGGCAAGGTAAGGGTTCACGTCCCGTCTATACCGTCCGCCGGCATACGGTCCATCTTTGACGATAAGATTCCGTGCCGCCCAGACGGACAGAGGGATGTGCGCCCGCCGGCGAAAGACGTGTCGTTCGCCGGCGGTGAAACGAAGCAACGGCATCACTCGTCTCCGTCAGACTCCACAGAGGGAGCGTTTTCGGGGTCCTCCTCGCCGTAGGTAAATTCACGGTCGGAGTCCCACGCGTCCATCCAGTCCGCCGTCTCCCTTTCCCACCAGTCGAGTAAGGCTTCCAGCTTGCCTTCATCGCCCCCGACGAGCGCGATGATTTCCCCGGCCTTGCGATACCCGAACGTTTCGATCTCACTTTTGAAAAAAAGGGCTCGGGCGGACAGCGCCTCCTCATGCTCCGACCGGGGCATGAGCATCCCCATTTCTTTCTCGAGCTTGAGACGCGTGCGTTCGGCGGTGTACCGCTTCAACTCGGTATCCGCCGAAATGCGGTCAACCGTGGCATTGGACAGGGCCTTGTTTTCGTGCTGGGTCAGAGGCGTGAGATTGGCCGCGGCATAGGCCAGCAGCGCCCCTTCCTCGAATCCCGCGTCCGTCTTGGCCACCTTGCGCGCCGAGACATCACGGTTGAACTGGCTTTTGCTGATTTTGAAGCCGCTGTCCCGCAGGAAGTCGACAGCATCAAGCTGGGTCTTGAAAGTCCGCATGGCCGCACTACCTCCCTGCAGTCGTCGGGTTTCATCTTCCACCGCGGCCCGCGCGCGGTTGAACGCCGAAATGTTGTCCGGGGTCGGGTTCTCCTTCATCCGGCGCTTGCTTTCCTCCTTGGCCCGGATGAGGAAGGCGAGGTCATTGGCTGCGCTCTTTTCCGCCAGTTCCAGCAGGTCGAGTCCATCAGACATTGGAAGCCTCCATCTGAACGGGAGCGAACGGCTCTCCGGTTACGGTATTGATGGCGATGCCGCCCGTCAGTTCCTGCCAGCGCAGGATGATGACGTCAGCATACTTCGGGTCATACTCCATGAGATTGCAGCGCCGGGCCAGCCTGTCCGACGCGATGAGCGTGGTGCCCGAACCGCCGCACAGGTCAACCACCAAACCGCCCCGAGGGCTGGAATTGGCGATCATGCGCTCCACCAGCGCCACGGGCTTCATGGTCGGGTGCAGCTCCGAGCGCTGCGGTTTCGGCACCGAGATAATGCTGCTGGCCAAATCTTCCACCACTACGTCGGTGCCGCTGATCCGCAGGATGCTGTCGCCGCTGGCCACCTGCCACACGTTGTCGGAAACGCGCTGCACTACGGCCCCGGCGTAGTGCTCGAACAGCGACGTCTGCTTGCGATTGCCGTACCAATGGTGCTTTCCGGTCGGCTTCCAGCCGTACAAGATGGGCTCGTGTTGCCAATGATAGTCGCCGCGGCCCATGACCAGCTGATTCTTGCGCCAGATCAGGCAGCAGGCCAGCTTGAACCCGACGGCCCGGAAGGCGGAGCGGAAGGCCATGCCGTCGCCGGCCTCGCTGTGGGCAACGTAAATGGCCCCGCCGTCCACGAGCACGTCCGCGGCGGAGGTCAGCAACCGACGCAGGAAACCGTCGAACTGCTCCGGCGACATCTTGTCGTTTTTGATTTTCCCGGCCTTGCTGCTGTAGTCGACGTTATACGGGGGATCAGTCCAGACCATGTCCGCCTGCTCCCCGGACATGAGCGTCACCACGTCGGCGGCCTTGGTCGAGTCGCCGCACATGAGCCGGTGGATGCCGAGCTGCCAGACATCCCCCAGCTTGCATGTGGGCGTTTCCGGCACCGGCGGGGCGTCGTCCGGGTCCTTCTCACTGTCGGCCACCGCCCCCTGCAGGAAGATGTCCAGTTCTTTGTCGGCAAAACCGGTCAACCGCAGATCGTCCAGCTCCAGCCGCAGCTCGGCCATTTCCGCGCGCAGGGCTTCGTCGTTCCAGTCCGCCCACGTCGCGCTGCGATTGACCAACAGCCGGAATGTCCGCACCTGAGTCGGAGTCAGATCGTCGGCAACAATGACGGGCACGGTTTCCATCCGCAGCTCGAGCGCGGCACGATAGCGGGTCTTGCCGTCAACGATTTCGCCGTCACCCGTTACCAACAAGGGAATCCGGAAGCCCCACTGGCGAAGTGCGTCCACCATCTGCGGCAACGCCTTGTCCGTGACCTTCAGCTCCCGGCCATAAGGCCGCAGCCGCTCCACCGGCCATTGTTCAATTTTCAGTTCTTTCATCAAGTACCCCTATGTATTTGACGGGCAGGCCCAAACTTTCAGCCACCCTGATTTCCTTTCGCACGCCTACGCTGTCCTTCCACCCGTCAAGGCAAAGTACCCACAGCTCGGTCGCCCAATGCTGTAGGAAGCTGAGGTCGTAATCCTGCCAATGGACAAAGCCCCACAGCCGGCTTCCGGTTTCGGTCAGCGCCACCCCGTTGACAATCGGGCTGAAAATGGCCCTACCTCGCTTCAAGTGGGCGGATGTGAATTGCCATGCAAGCCGGTGCCGATAGTCACGCACGGCCTGCTCAGGGCTGCTGTAAGGCGACGCAAGATAGATTCTCTGGTCTTCATTCATCGTCATATCACCAAGTTACGTTAAGGAAATTTTGATCCGTGACCTTGTTACAGGGATTGAGAGATAGCCACTCCCAGATGATGTTATGAGCGTCACGGAACAGAAGAAACTCATGAAATTTTCCCGGGTTGCGCGCTGACCATTTGTTGTCGCAGCTCCAGTCAAATCCGATGCAATTACCTTCTTCATCCGTAAATCGCGTATACACAACCGGCATTTCGCGCCACATGGCATAGAACTGCAGGACCTCCGGAGGCGGTGTCGGACACCCGTTCTCTGCCAGCTTGATCCCGTGATAAGTGACAGGCCCCATCTTTTCGTCGCGCCCTTCTTCCTGCGAGGCCATTTCAGGCGACTGTCCTGTCCGCATTGCCCTGCGGATGCCTGCGGGAATGCCCGCCTGAAGCCACAGACGCAGATTTTCCCCGCGGGAAAAGGCTTCGCCCGGGTCCTTGCCCGCACCCGCGGGAACCGGCCAGCGCTTGGCACGAGGGAAGGTTTCCTGCCACCTCGGCCAGCCATCAGCGCCAGCGGCGTCGCAGTCGAGCGCCACAAGAATGCACAGGCATGACTGCAACTGCTCGTACACGTCCACCGGCAGCCGACGGATGTTGCTCGTCATGCTGGCCATGCAATGGAAAAGGTCACCGGCGCGGATGTGCAACAGGATGGCGTCCAGCTCGGATTCAACCACGACGGCCACGGCCTGTTCGGGACGGGGATTCATACATGGCAGCCACAAAACATCCATGCTGCTACCCTCGACCACATGATACTTGTGCTCGGGGCGGAACAGCTGCCGGTCGGCATCAAGTCGACGGATGCGAAGGCGCTGTACATCCTCGCCGGACAGTTGCGGCACCACGATTCCGCGGGGCAGCCAGAACTGCTTGTCCTTGCCGTCCTTCCGCTTGACCGGAGGTAGTCCCCAGACGGCGCGCGGACGGATGATGCAGTTTCGGCCCTTTTCGCCCGGGTTGTAGCCGAGCCGGTAGCGCCGAGCACTACCGGCGTCGATGCCGCGGGCAGCCAGCCACGCCAGCTGCTCGGGAGCTTTCCGCAGCTGCTCTGAAGCCCACGCGACGAAATCATTGGCCCGGGCGCGCCATTTGGCTGTATCAAGTTGGGGTTTGGCCCCCTCATCCGGACGGACGGGCTCGAAAGGCTCGACTGCCTTTTTCTTCGTCAGCGCCGGTGCGCGCAGGTTGGCCACCGGCGTGACACCAACCCGCTTACAGGCGTCGCCGTAACTCATGTCCGCGAAGTCACGCAAAAATTGAATGCCATCCCCTTTCGCATCGCACTGGCGACACCAGTAATGGCCGCGTCCCTCGCCCTCGTCCGGCCAAATCTGGAACCGATCTTTCCCCCCGCAGAATGGACAGGGACTTGCCCATTCGGTGGCTGCCTTTTTCACAGGGGAAAATCCATACTCGGAAAGCAGGTCAATAAGGTTCGCCGGCATGCGTTTTTCTCCTAACGGCTTAGAAAGTCCTGCCTAATATCCTTGCTTTATCTATCTATTTTTATTTATTAAAATAAAAAACATGACATTATGACAAAGACACGGGAGCATATACCCAAAACGCCATATACTTAAACGCATTGGCCCCCTTAGAAGGTTGTCCTTTCATCATGGCGCACCTATCCCATCATGATAAAAGTATATTTTGCTAGGCGCTTCACTTTTCCGAATATCCTAGCAAGGGCGTAAGGGCATATCGTCAGACACTCTTGCCCGAGGGACGGAAGCGTTCTCCTTCCTCAGACAGCTGCACCCCATAGTAGTAGGTATGACCGCCTACCTTGCGCCGCTCTACCTTGGACGATAGCTGACGCCCGAAGAGGTGCATGGACGGAATGGACTTGGGTGAAACATACTTGCGGTACCAGCCCTGATAGACCTCGTATAACTCCGTCGCGTTGATCCGATCTTCGGGCTCGGGGGTTTCCTCGAGACACTGCTCGATGAAGAGTTGCATCGTGTCTTCTTCCACCCGGTATTGCCCGGTGGCCTGCGTGATGCATGCCGGCGGTTGAAGCCCCTCAGCCTGATACTTGAGGCAGCCACGGACCAGCCAAGCAAGAATGCCGGCCAGTTCCCCCTCCAGTTCCTTCTCAAGTTTGGGATTTCTTGGACGGTCGAATTCACCCTTGGGCAGGTCAACGAATCGGTAGGGAAAGTTGAACAGTTTGAGGCGTTCCCAGAAAGCCGTATCATGCGCTGGGGCACGGGGCAGGAAGTTGGTCAGCAGGAACAGGGTATGCGTAGGCCGAAATTCGGTGTTTTCTTTATCCCAAAGATAGCGGCCCGTTAGCGAGTCGGAACCGGAGAGCAGCTTGACCTGCGAAGTCGAAAATCGCCTGTTCTCATTGGTTTCCGACGCCCAGACAATCCGCAGTCCCTTCAAGTTCATGATAGTAGGGCTGGCCGAGTCCGGGTCCTTGGGCACGTTTCGGTCCAGTAACATTTCGGCGGGCACCGGCCCCATGTACGGCCCGAGCGCCTTTTTCAGGGTTTCCATGATGACGGTCTTCCCGTTGCGCCCCCGGTCACCGTAAAGCATGAGGAACAGCGGCTCGGATGACATTCCTGTAATGGCGTAGCCGAGCACCTTGTGGAGGTAGTCCTCGACGCCTTCGTATGCGCCAAGGATTTCGGACAGGCTGCGCTCCCACACCGGAGCCGGCTCGTCCAGTCCTTTCCACTCGATGGGGCAGGCGCGCCTGATGTAGTCCGATGGCCGCCCCGGTCGATGTTCCCCTGTTTTGAGATCGACCACGCCGTTGGCCACGCCCAGCAGCCACGGATCGACATCCCACACGTCCGGTCTGGTGATGAGGGGGTCCGTGTTTGCCAAGGTGAACTTAAGGCAGGCATTTACCCCACGGGAAGTATTCAGGTAGCTGGCCCGTTTCCGAAGACGCTCGGCGGAGAAAGAGAGGCGCGTTGCCTGTTCTTTGTCGCCGGCGTCGCTGGCTTCCTGCGCCAATTTTTCGTAGTGGGCCGCAACCTCGCGGTATTTGACCCCGACCTCATCCACTGACGCTTCCACCCGGTGGACATGCGTCTGTTCCCAGAACTGGCCAGCCCACTGGAACCACGTCTTCGTCTCGGGCACATAAACAAATTTCCCTCTGAACAGCGCCGAGTGCAGAATGCCGTCCCCTTTCTCAGCGAAGCCAGCGCACTTGGCCACGAAGTCCGGGGTAACGGCTTCGGCTGGCTTGTCGACTCGGGCGGCTTGTTCCTCAGTCACCACGGCGGCCACCCGAGCGGCCATGGCATCAAGTTGGCTCTCATCCGTGTCTTGCGACATGCAAAAATCCTTTGGAGCGCAGGAGGCTCCAGTTTGAATTCCGATTTTCAGCGGGGTTCGTTCCCAAATTCCCACCGATCAAAAACCAAGATTTCCCCGAACTCTCGGGCGAGCATTCCTGCCCCTCGCTAGGGGGGGAGGGAAGGACCCACAGCCCGAGGCCGCCAGCGAGTTCCGGTAGGACATTTTGCGCTGTCTTTTTTATGGAAGAGGGGTGCGGGGAGAGGGAGACGTCTCCCCCGGGGCGCGATGCACCCCGGGAGGAAGGATGCGCCCGCATGATCGCGGTGCTCCTGAAGGCCCGCGTGGTGGCCACGGAAAGAGCTGTGAACAAAAGCTGTCAGGCGGGCGCGCCCACCAGATGCAGGGCAGGAAAAGAAAGCCAATAGCCCGTAGGCCCCGGTGCGTGAGAAGCAAGCCCACACATACACCTTCGGCGCTGGGGACATGCATAATGCGGGGAGAGAGAGGGGAGAATATACCGAACAGGCACAAACGCAAAACGGGTTAGCTTGGCTTTTATACCAAGCTAACCCGTTTACTTTCTTATGGTGCCGAAGGGGAGACTCGAACTCCCATGAAGGAACCTTCACTAGACCCTGAACCTAGCGTGTCTACCAATTCCACC
>PPYF01603296.1_pt1 | contig 15335 bp, 14 predicted proteins | sample 1559871 | NCBI WGS metagenome assembly PPYF01 (sample SAMN08240021, study PRJNA423297) | Human gut metagenome, whole genome shotgun sequencing project. | reverse complement strand
GTGCTAATAACGTAGTAGTTGTATACTCTAACTTAGATGAAAAAACTAATGTTAAAAAAGGACAGGAAGTTACAGAAGGTCAAGTATTAGGTACAGTTGGAAATACTACTTCAGTTGAAAGTGAAGATGGAACACATGTACATTTAGAAGCTTTTAAAGGTGAAGAATCTATAGATCCTATGACGCTTCTTAAATAAAAATAACTTAGCTTATATTGTCAACAAATATACGTTACTAAAAAATATAACAGACTTTAATCAAAAATGATTGAGTCTGTTATATTTTTTGCTTAACTCACATATATATCATTAAGGTTAGTATGTGAGGAGGGAATGTAGTGAGGTCTCATATAGAGGAGCGAGCAATCGTTGTAGCAAAATATATACTAGAAAAGAATACTACAGTAAGACAAACCGCTAAGACATTTGGTGTGAGTAAAAGTACTATTCACAAGGATGTTACTGAACGATTAGAGGAAATAAACCCATAGATAAAAAAGGATTTGGTAGATTCTTTATGCCTAGAATAATGGTATGTGTGCCTACTGGAGTTACAGAAGTTGAAAAAAGAGCTGTAGAAGAAGCAACAAGACAGGCTGGTGCAAGAGAGGTATATATAATAGAAGAGCCTATAGCGGCTGCAATAGGGGCAGGAATAGATATATCTCAACCTCATGGAAATATGGTTATAGATATAGGAGGAGGAACAGCAGATGTAGCTGTAATATCTCTAGGTGGAGCTGTAGTAAGTGAGTCTATAAAAATAGGTGGAGATAAATTTGATGAGGCAATAGTAAGGTATATGAAGAAACAACATAACCTTCTAATAGGAGAAAGAACTGCAGAAAAAATAAAAATAGAAATAGGTTGTGCATATAAAAGAGAAGAAGAGAAAACTATGAGAGTAACAGGTAGAAACTTAATTACTGGATTACCTTATGCCATAGAAGTATCTTCTTCAGAAATGTTAGAAGCTTTGGATGAGTGCGTTGAGCAGATAGTGGTTACGGCACATGTAGTACTAGAAAAAACACCTCCAGAATTAGCGGCAGATATAAGTGATAGAGGTATAATTATGACAGGTGGAGGATCATTATTATACGGATTAGATAAAAGAATAGAGGAAAGAACAGGTATAAAGGTAATAGTTGCTAATGAGCCATTATCTTGTGTAGCTGCGGGAACAGGAAAGGCACTTAGTTCAATAGATTTATTAAAATCGGGTGGAACATTTAATAAAAAATAAAATATAAATAAAAAATCCTGCTCTAAATGGAATAAACTATTTAAAGTAGGATTTTTTATTTTTGTATTTAAGTTACGTTGAAAGTAAAAGTGATAAAGAAATAATCTCGGCTAATTCTAGAATGAAACTAAGTCTGATACTATTAAATGAAAATCTATTATTTTCATCTATTTTATCTACTATACCTACTATTGAATAGTGTCCTATTTGAGGTAATTTTTTACCTACTCCTTTTCCGGGCAAGATAGGGCCTTCTCTTATTTGTATATTGCCTATACTGGTTTTTGAACCTAAACACGCATCTATAGCTAGAAAGTTACCTTTAGGATGGGATTTTTTTATATGTTCAATAGATTCATATATATTTAAAGCATGGATAGGGTTATCTAATGTACCGTAGACAGGGTATTTGAAGTCGCTGTTTTTTAACATTGTTCCAACTAAAGGTCCAAGTGCATCACCTATAGCTCTATCTGTTCCTATACAAACTATAACTGTATTTTCATCAATTACATCTTTAATAATTGAGCTTAACACCTGTACTACATTTTCTTTTTTATAATTTATTTTGGCTAAATACATAGGAACCCCCTTTCCAAAAAAATATATGAAAAACTTATATAAAAAATACCTATCTTTAAGGTTTAATAAAGTAAATTTGAGAGTTAAATTTATATATAATCAATTTGCAATAGATTAAGAATTAACTAGTTTTATAGTATAAAACTAAAATATATAAAACTAAAAAATAAATTATTATATAATATATTGACATTAGAATAAAAAGGTAGTAAAATTTATTATATTAACATAAAAAATAAATATTTCTTGATTACCTTATCAAGAGAGGCGGAGGGACAGGCCCTATGAAGCCCAGCAACCACCCATTAGGGAAACGGTGCTAAATCCTACAAGATTTTATATCTTGAAAGATGAGGTTAGTTAATTAATGTATTTATATACGAAAATTAACCTCTTCTTACTAAGAAGAGGTTTTTTTATTTTCAAGATACGTATGAAACTAACCACCTTGTGATAATAAATATATGTGAAAAATTTTAGGAGGATGGATTATGGCAAGACATTTATTTACATCAGAATCAGTAACAGAAGGGCATCCAGATAAGATATGTGACCAAATATCTGACTCAATATTAGATGCATTATTAGAAAATGACCCACATGCTAGAGTTGCTTGTGAGACAACAGTAACAACAGGATTAGTATTAGTAGCAGGAGAAATAAGTACTAATACTTATGTTGATATACCAAAGTTAGTAAGAAAAACAGTAAAAGAAATCGGATACGATAGAGCTAAGTATGGATTTGACTGTGACACTTGTGCTGTTATAAAACTCAAGTTACAGTTGAATATGATGGAAATAAAGTAGTTAGAGTTCATACTATACTTATATCAACTCAACATGGAGAAGAAGTTGATAATGAAACAATAAGAAGAGATTTAATAGAGCATGTAATAAAAGCTGTTATACCTGCAGAATTACTTGATGAAGAGACTATAATATATATAAATCCAACAGGAAGATTCGTTATAGGAGGTCCTCAAGGAGATACAGGTCTTACAGGTAGAAAAATAATAATAGATACTTATGGAGGATACTCTAGACATGGTGGTGGAGCATTCTCAGGAAAAGACCCTACAAAGGTTGATAGATCAGCTGCTTATGCTGCAAGATACGTAGCTAAAAATATAGTTGCTGCAGGACTTGCAGATAAGTGTGAGATAGAATTAGCTTATGCAATCGGTGTTGCTAGACCATTATCAGTATTTATAGATACTTTTGGAACAGGAAAAGTTTCTGAAGAGAAATTAGTTGAATTAGTTAATAAGAACTTTGACTTAAGACCAGGTGCAATAATAAGAGATCTAGATTTAAGAAAGCCAATATACAAGCAAGTTGCTGCGTATGGACACTTTGGAAGAAATGATTTAGACTTACCATGGGAAAGAACAGATAAAGCAGAAATATTAAGAAAAGAAGCATTAGGAGAATAATTTAAATAAATCCTAATTTATACACCCCTTAGAGTAAATTTACTTTAAGGGGTGATTTTATTTATTATAATAAGGTATAATAATTACAACTTAAGACAAGTATAGAAATAGTAATTATTGTAGGAGAATAAATATGGAAAGAATAGAAGGAATGATAAGTGATATAGTATTTAAAAATGAAGATAACGGATATACTATAGCTCACTTAGCTAATTCAGATAATGAGATTGTTATAGTAGGATGTATGCCTACTTTATCTGTAGGAGAAAGTATTGAAGTAGAAGGAAAATGGGTAAATCATAAGACATATGGAACACAATTTGAAGTAGAAAAATTTATGCCTATAACTCCATCTTCCTTAGAAGGAATATATGTATATTTATCATCGGGAATGATACATGGTATCGGAGAGAAAATGGCAAAACGGATAGTAGATAAATTTGGAGTTGATACTTTAAATGTAATACAAAATGCTCCCGAAAGATTAAAGGAAGTAGAAGGTATTGGAAGTAAAAAAATAGACCAAATAGTAAAAAGCTATGAGGAAAATAGAGAACTTAGAAATATAATAATTGAACTATCTCCATATGGAATTACTCCAAATTACTGTATGAGAATATATAAAAAATATAAAAATAAAGCAATTAAAATAATAAATGAAAATCCATATAAATTAGCAGAAGATATAAGGGGAATTGGATTTAAAATAGCAGATAATATTGCTAATAAAATAGGTATTGAAAAAGACTCTAAAGATAGAGTATCACAAGGAATTTTGTACACACTAAATCAATCGTTAGGAAATGGGCACACCTATCTACCAAAGCATATTCTTTTACAAGAAGCATCAAAGTTACTAGAAGTAAAATCTACAATAATAGAAGAATGTATAATTTCATTAGCATATGATCAAAAAGTTCATATAGAAAATGTTAATGGAGAACAATTAATTTATTTAATACCATATTATTTATCAGAAAATGGAGTTTGCAAACAAATAATAAAGTTATCACAGTTTGAATTTGAAAACTTAAATATAGATATAGATGAAGAAATTAAGTATGTAGAAGAAGAAAATAGTATAAAACTGGCTAAAAATCAATCATTGGCGGTAAAAGAAGCTATAGAAAATGGAGTAGTTATAATTACAGGTGGACCAGGAACTGGTAAAACTACAACTATAAACACAATAATAAAAATATTCGAAAATAATAAAAAAGAAGTTATATTAGCGGCACCAACGGGAAGAGCTGCTAAGAGAATGAGTGAAACATCAGGAAGAGAAGCAAAAACTATACATAGACTACTAGAAATGGGATATGCAACAGATAGTGAAGAGCTTCAATTTATGAAAAATGAGGAAGACCCTATAACTGCAGATGTAATAATTATAGATGAAGTATCTATGGTAGATGTTTTACTTATGTATAGTTTACTTAGAGCGATAAAACCAGGAACAAGACTTATATTAGTTGGAGATAGCGACCAGTTACCATCAGTAGGTGCAGGAAATGTTTTAAAGGATATGATTGATTCAAATGTAATAAATGTAGTTAGATTAAATGAAATATTTAGACAAGCTAGAGAAAGTATGATAGTAGTGAATGCTCATAAAATAAATAAAGGAGAGCCATTATTTTTAAATAGTAAAGGTAAAGATTTTTTCTTTTTAAGAAAAGGAACTAATGAAGAAGTTATAGAGGAAATTGTAGGGTTAGTAAGTGAGAGGCTTCCAAAGTTTTATAAATTAGATAAACTAAAAGATATACAAATACTTTCGTCTATGAGAAAAGGTGATTTAGGAGTAATAAACTTAAATAATGAATTACAAAAATATCTAAATCCACCACATAAGTTTAAAGTAGAAGAAAGTTTTCAAAAGCGTATATTTAGAGTTGGCGATAAAGTTATGCAAATAAAAAATAACTATACTAAAAAATGGGAAAATCGTATCCTATGGATATGATGAATTAGATGAACTAGACCATAGCTTTTGTACAACTATACATAAAAGTCAAGGAAGTGAGTTTCCAGTAGTAGTTATACCTATAACATGGGCTCCGCCAATGTTACTTAGTAGAAATTTATTATACACAGCTGTAACAAGAGCTAAAAAGTTAGTTGTACTAGTTGGGGATGTAAAATATTTAGAATATATGATAAAAAATAATAGAACTAATGATAGATATTCCAATTTATCGTATAAATTAAATAAATTTAGGGAAGAAGGATTATTGATAAAATAAATATGATACAAAATATTTTTTTGAATTTGATTACTAATTTAATTAATGTATTTTTAGATTTTTTATACCCTGAAAATATAAGTTGTATATTATGTGATTGTTCCATAAGCAAAAATACTACATACTCTATGTGCAAGGATTGTTTTAGTAATATAAATTTTATATTAGACGGATGTATTAAATGTGGTAAGCCTATAATTAATTATTCTTTAGAAGAACAAAGTATAGATGGTTGTAGTTATTGTTTAAATAAGAGTTTTTACTTTGATAAAGTAATATCTTGTTTAGAATATACAGAAATTAGTAAAAAAATAGTTTTTGGACTAAAATATAATAATAAGACTTATTTGAGTAAATATATTGCAACTATAATGAAAGAGAAATTAGATTTAGAAAATATTAAATTTGATTATATATTATTTGTTCCATTACATAAAAAAAGATTAAGACAAAGAGGGTTTAATCAAGCTGAAAAGATAGCTATGGATTTAAGTAAGATAGTAGATATACCTACTGTAGATAATATATCAAGAAAATATAATACAAAAAGATTATATAAATTAGGTAAAGAAGAGCGAATTAATGAATTAAAAAATGCATTTGTGATAAAAGAGAATATAATTGATTTAAAAAATAAAAATGTATTGCTTGTAGATGATATATTTACGACAGGCTCAACGGTTAATGAAATATCAAAAATTTTAAAAATAAATGGAGTAAATAAAGTTTTTGTATCTACTTTCTTAACTAGAACAGATACATTTTATGTTAAGGCATAATTTTCTATTGACATAATTCATTTAAAATATTAAAATAAGTTAGTAATATTTAGGTCTGTGGTTGAAAGTCCAAGCCAGTCGCAGGCAAAGGGATCCACGTAAGTCTTTTTTTTACAAAAAATTTGATTATATATTATAAAATTTGACATAAATACACAAATTAGTAACAACTTAAGTTGAAATTTGTGGATATATATAATGTTAAAAATAGCTAGAAATACACAAAAGTAAGACTTATTAACAATTTTATCCACATTATCAACAGGTATATTAGTGGATAATAATCCACATTGTTAACAGTTATTATTAAATTAAATAAATCTTTATTTAGTTGAATATATTAAATTATAAAAGCTAACAATAAAATAAAGGGTTTTATAACAGATATATAGAATATAAAAATAAAGTATAAATATTTATACTGGTATAACTGAAGGGAGATGTTCTTATGAATATAATAATATCTGGAAAACAAATGGATTTAACAGATGGAATAAAAAATGCCATAGAAGAGAAATTAGGAAGATTGGATTTCTACCTTCATCCAGCAACAGATGTAAAGGTTACAGTGAGTGCTAAAAAAGCAAGACAAAAAGTAGAAGTTACAATAATACCTATAAGTGGTCCGATAATAAGAGCAGAAGATATAGAGGAAAATTTATATGCAGCTATAGATGTTGTATATGACAAATTAAATAAGCAGTTAAGAAAATATAAAAAGAGACTACAAGATAGACATCAATCAAATGAAAGTATAAGATTTGATGCGATAGAGGATATAGAAGAAAATGATTATTCTTCAAATGAAGATAATTTAGATATAGTAATAAAAAGAACTAAGAAATTTGGTGTAAAACCAATGAGTCCGGAAGAAGCTGTTTTACAAATGGATTTATCAGAACATGATTTTTATATGTTTAGGAATTCTGAGTCAAATGGTATATCTATAGTATATAGACGTAAAAATGGTGGATATGGATTAATAGAATCGGAATAATATAGTATAAATAATTATAAGAGCTATTGATAAATTTAATTGTCGATAGCTTTTTTTGAGCAAATAATATTACATAGAGTATTTTTATGGTAAAATATATAGATATTATATAAATGTACGAGGAGAGATTTTAAACATGGGTTTTTTAGATAATTTATTTAATATGGCAGATAAAAAAGAGCTAAAAAAATTCAACAAGATAGTTGATAGCATAGATTCATTAGAGCCAAAATTTGAATCTATGTCAGATAAAGAGCTTAAAGACATGACAAATGTATTTAAAGAGAGATTGGCAAATGGAGAAACATTAGATGATATACTACCAGAAGCTTTTGCCGTTGTAAGAGAAGCCTCTAAAAGAGTATTAGGAATGAGACACTATAGAGTTCAACTTATAGGTGGAATAGTTCTTCATCAAGGTAGAATATCTGAGATGAAAACAGGAGAAGGTAAAACTTTAGTTGGAACAGCTCCAGTTTATTTAAATGCTCTTACAGGTAAGGGTGTACATGTTGTTACAGTAAATGATTACTTAGCAAAGCGTGACAAAGAGCAAATGGGAAAAGTATATGAGTTCTTAGGAATGACTGTTGGGGTAATAGTTCATGGACAAGATCCACAAACAAGACGTGCACAATATCAATGTGATATAACTTACGGAACAAATAACGAATATGGATTTGACTACTTAAAAGATAATATGGTAATTCATAAAGAGCAAATGGTTCAAAGAGAATTAAACTATGCTATAGTGGATGAGGTTGACTCAATACTTGTTGATGAAGCAAGAACACCACTTATAATATCTGGACCTGGAGATAAATCTACTCATTTATATTCAGATGCTAATACATTTATATTAACATTAAAGCCAGATGATTATGAAATTGACGAAAAGCAAAAATCAGTTGCGTTAACTGAGTCAGGTATACAAAAAGCAGAAGTTTACTTTAATGTTGAAAATATAACAGATATAGCTCATATGGAATTATATCATCACATAAATCAAGCATTAAAGGCTCATACAAATATGAAAAAAGATGTTGATTATGTAGTAAAAGATGGAGAGATAATAATAGTTGATGAATTTACAGGAAGACTTATGTTTGGTAGAAGATATTCAGAAGGATTGCATCAAGCTATAGAAGCTAAAGAAGGATTAAGAATACAAAGAGAGTCTAAAACTTTAGCTACTGTAACATTCCAAAACTATTTTAGAATGTATAATAAACTTGCAGGAATGACAGGTACTGCTAAAACTGAGGAAGAAGAGTTTAAGGCTATATACAAAATGGATGTAGTTCAAATTCCTACAAATAAGCCAGTACAAAGACAAGATTTATCAGATGCAGTTTATAAAAATGTAGTTGGTAAATTTAATGCAGTTGTTGAAGATATAATAGAAAGACATAAAAATAAGCAACCTATACTTGTAGGTACTGTATCAATAGAAAACTCTGAATTAATATCTCAATTATTAAAGAGAAGGGGAGTAAAGCATGAAGTATTAAATGCTAAATACCATGATAAAGAAGCTGAAATAATAGCTCAAGCTGGTAGATTAGGTGCTGTAACTATAGCAACTAATATGGCAGGTCGTGGTACAGATATAGTACTAGGAGGTAACCCAACATTCTTAACTAAAAAAGAAATGAAGAAGTTAGGATATGATGAAAGTGTAATAAATAAAGTAGATGCTTCTTTAGAAGGTATAGATAGAGAAGGTAACGAAGAGTTATTTGCAGCTAGAGAAAAATACGAAGAATTATATAAAAAATATAAAGAAGAAACAAAAGCTGAGCAAGAAGAAGTTATGAAAGCTGGAGGGCTTGCTATAATAGGTACAGAAAGACATGAATCTAGAAGAATAGATAATCAGTTAAGAGGACGTGCTGGTCGTCAAGGAGACCCAGGTAGCTCAAGATTCTATATATCTTTAGAAGATGATCTTATGAGATTATTTGGAAGTGAAAGAATATCTAGTGTAGTAGAAAAAATAGGTCTTGAAGAAGATATGCCTATAGAACATAAAATGTTAACTAAATCTATAGAAGGCGCTCAAAAGAAAGTAGAAGGTAGAAACTTTGGAATAAGAAAGCACGTACTTCAATATGATGATGTTATGAATAAACAAAGAGAAATAATATATGCTGAAAGAAGACGTGTTCTTGAAGGTGAAAACTTACAAGAGCAAATAGAAAATATGATTCATTCTTTAATAGAAGAAGGTGTTATGTCATACTCTCAAGATGGATTTGATGCAGAAAGATTTGTAGAGTACATGTATAATTTATTCATGCCAAGAGGAAGCATAGAAGTTTCTGATATAGAAAATCTTAAAACAGAACAAGTTATAGAAAAAGTATTTGAAATAGCTATGAAGATATACAATGGAAAAGAAGAAAGAATAGGATCAGATAGAATGAGAGAAGTGGAAAGAGTTGTACTTCTTCAAGCAGTTGATAGCCATTGGATAGATCATATAGATGCTATGGATCAATTACGTCAAGGTATAGGTCTTCGTGCAATAGGTCAACAAGACCCTGTAATAGCATATACTGATGAAGGATTTAATATGTTCAATGAAATGAATGCTCATATAAAAGAAGACACTATAAAATACTTATTCAATATAACTATAGAAGAACCAGTTGAAAGAAAGCAAGTTATAGATGTTGACCATTTATCATCTAATGTAGATGAAGATGCTAACAGTAAAACAGTTAGAAAAGAAGATACTACAGGAAGAAATGATGACTGTCCATGTGGAAGTGGTAAAAAGTATAAAAAATGTTGTGGAAGATAATTTTGGAGGACCAAAATGTTAAATATACAAGAGTATAGAAGTAGTATGGAGTGTATGACTTCAAATATAGAAGAATTGAGGGATTCTCTTTGACATTGCTTCATTATTAATTAAGATACAAGAAAATGAAGAGAAAATGAATCATCAAGATTTCTGGAATGATAATGAGTTAGCTCAAAAAGTGCTACAAGAAAACAAAGGTTTAAAAGAAACTGTAGAAGAGTACAATCAATTAAAAGAATCTTTAGAAGAGATAGAAGTATTAATTGAAATAGGCTTAGAAGAAAGTGATGATTCAATAGAAAAAGAAATAGAAAAATCTATATCAAATCTTGAAAAAGAAATTGATAGGGTTAGAATAAAAACTCTTTTAAGTGGAGATTATGACAAGAATAATGCGATACTATCTATAAATGCAGGAACAGGTGGACTTGATGCTCAAGATTGGGCTCAAATGTTACTTAGAATGTATATAAGATGGGCAGAAGCTAAAGGATATAAAGTTAAAACATTGGATTTACTATCAGATCCAGAAGCAGGAATTAAAAGTGCAACACTTCATATAGAAGGGCTTAATGCTTATGGATACTTAAAAAGTGAAAAAGGAGTTCATCGTATTGTTAGGATATCTCCTTTTGACCCTTCTGGAAAAAGACATACATCTTTTGCATCTATAGATGTTATACCAGAATTAGATGATAGTATAAATATTGATATAAATCCAGCAGATTTAAAAATAGATACCTATAGAGCATCTGGAGCAGGAGGTCAGCATGTAAATACTACAGACTCAGCTGTAAGGATAACTCATATACCTACAGGTGTAGTTGTACAGTGTCAAAATGAAAGATCTCAACATAAAAATAAAGATACTGCTATGAAGATGCTTATGGCTAAACTTATAGAATTAAAAGAGCTTGAACAAAAAGAGAAAATTGAGGATATACAAGGAAAGTATTCTCAAATAACTTGGGGAAGCCAAATAAGATCATATGTATTCCAACCATATAAGCTTGTAAAAGATCATAGAACAAACGCTGAAATTGGAAATGTAGATAGTGTTATGGATGGAAACTTAGATTTATTTATAAATGAGTATTTAAAAATGAATAAGTCTAAAAATAGTTAAAATAGGGGCTTGAGAATTTAATTCTCAAGCCTTATTTAAAAGTATAAATTTAAACGAAAGAAGAGTGGGTTTTATGAATATAAATGATATTCTAAAAAAGGAATTTAATCTTAGAGATGAACAAATAAATAATACAATAAAACTTATAGATGAAGGAAATACTATTCCTTTTATAGCTAGATATAGAAAAGAAATGACTGGAGAAATGAGTGACGTTACTCTGAGAGCTTTTTATGATAAATTAATATATTTAAGAAATCTTCAAAATAGAAAAGATGATGTAATAAGAATAATTGAAGAACAAGGAAAGCTTACATCAGAAATAAAAGTAAGTATAGAAAAGGCGAATACTCTTCAAGAAGTAGAAGATATATATGCGCCATATAAACAAAAGAAAAGAACTAGAGCAACTATAGCAAAAGAAAGAGGATTAGAACAACTAGCATTAGATATATTAAATAAAAATATATCTAATATAGATGAAGAAGTATCTAAGTATATAAATCCAGAAAAAGATGTAAATTCAGTTGAAGATGCTATTAAAGGAGCTAATGATATAATAGCTGAAATAGTTTCTGATGATGCTAAAATAAGAAAATATATAAGAGAGCTTGCATTAAGAGAAGGTGTAATAGTAACAAAAAATTCAAATGAAGAAAAATCAGTTTATGATATGTATTATGATTACAGTGAGTCAGTAAAAACTATAGCACCACATAGAGTATTAGCAATAAACAGAGGAGAAAAGGAAGATTTCTTAAAAGTAAAAGTAGAAATCAATAATGAAAAAGTAATAAACTATATAATAAATGAATATGTAAATGATAAGAATTTAAAAAATAAAGAAGTAATAGTTAGTGCAATAGAAGATTCATACAAGAGATTAATTTTCCCATCAATTGAAAGAGAAATAAGAAATACTCTTACTGAAAATGCACAAGAAAGAGCGATAAGTGTATTTGGAAAAAATGTAAAAAGTTTATTACTTCAAGCACCAGTAAAAGATAAGGTTGTTATGGGATTTGACCCTGCATTTAGAACAGGATGTAAGATAGCTGTAGTTGATAAAAATGGTAAATTATTAGATACTACAACTGTTTATCCAACAGAGCCACAAAATAAAGTAGAAGAATCAAAAAAAGAATTAAAAGCATTAATTGAAAAATACAATATAGATATAATCGCTATAGGAAATGGTACAGCTTCAAGAGAATCAGAAAAGTTTGTATCAGATATGATAAAAGAAATAGATAGAGAAGTTCAATACATAATAGTTAGTGAGGCTGGTGCATCAGTTTACTCTGCATCAGAGCTTGCAAATGAAGAACACCCAGACATAAACGTATCTTTAAGAGGAGCCATATCTATAGCAAGAAGACTACAAGATCCATTAGCTGAACTTGTAAAAATAGACCCTAAAAGTATAGGTGTAGGTCAATATCAACACGACTTAAACCAAAAGAAATTAGAGGGAGTATTAGACGGAGTTGTAGAAGATTCCGTAAATAGCGTTGGTGTAGACTTAAATACAGCGTCATACTCTTTATTAGAGCATATAGCAGGTATAAGTAAAACTATAGCTAAAAACATAGTAGCTTATAGAGAAGAAAATGGAGATTTTACTTCAAGAGCTCAAATTAAGAAAGTAAAAAGACTTGGACCACAGGCATTTACTCAATGTGCAGGATTTATGAGAATAGAAGGTGCTAAAAATCCTTTAGATAATACAGGTGTACATCCAGAAAGCTATGATATATGTAAAAATATGTTAGATATGCTTGGATATTCACTATCTGATGTTGAAAATAAAAATATATCAGATATAGATTCTAAAGTTGAAGCTATAGGTATAAAAGAACTAAGTGATAAACTTCAAGTAGGAGAAGTTACTTTAAAAGATATAATAGCTGAAATTAAAAAGCCAGGAAGAGACCCTAGAGAAGAAGGAATAAAGCCTATACTTAGAACAGATGTATTAAAGATAGAAGATATAACAGAAGGTATGATACTAAAAGGAACTGTAAGAAATGTAGTTGATTTTGGTGCATTTGTAGATATAGGTATAAAAAATGATGGATTAGTGCACAAATCTGAGATGAGTAAAGGATTTGTAAAAGACCCTATGACAGTTGTAACTGTAGGAGATATAGTTGATGTAAAAGTTATAGGTGTTGATATGAATAAAAAGAGAGTAGCTTTATCTATGAAAATGTAGTTAAAGCAGAGGAGATTAAGATGATATTTATAAAAAATGGAACAATAAATACAATCACTAATGGAATTATCAAAGGTGATATTTTAGTAGAAAATAAAAAAATAAAAGCAATAGGAGAAAATTTAGAAGTACCTCAAGATGCAAAAATAATAGATGCAGAAGGAAAACTAGTTTTTCCGGGATTTATAGATGCACATACTCATTTAGGTTTATGGGAAGATGGTATGGGATTTGAAGGTGCTGATGGTAATGAAGAAACAGATCCTATAACACCTCATCTTAATCCTATAGATGGTATAAATCCTATGGATAATACATTTAAAGAAGCTAGAGAAGGTGGAATTACATCAGTATGCACAACACCTGGAAGTGCAAATGTAATGGGTGGAGAATGTATAGCTATAAAAACATATGGAAAAAGAATAGATAAAATGGTTATAAAAAACCCTGTTGCCTCAAAAATAGCTTTTGGAGAAAATCCAAAATCTTGCTATGGTAGAGATGAAAAAATGCCACAAACAAGAATGGCAATAGCAGCTCTTTTAAGAGAGCATTTAAAGAAAGCTGAAGAGTACTTAGAGCAAATTGAATTATATATGGAACATGAAGATCATGATAAGCCAGAATATGATATGAAAATGGAAAGTTTATTACCTGTTTTAAGAGGCGAGATACCTTTTAAAGTTCATGCACATAGAGCTGATGATATGTTTACAGCTATAACTTACCTATATGTGCAGGGATAGCTGTAAAGCATGGAATGAAAAAAGAAAAAGCATTAGAAGCAATAACTATAAATCCAGCTAAAACTTTGGGTATAGATGAAAGAGTGGGATCTATAGAAGTTGGTAAAGATGCGGATATAGTTATATGGGATAATGATCCATTTGAATTACAAAGTAACGTATTAGTTACTATCATAGATGGAAAAGTTGTATACGAAAAATAATTTTCGAAGTGTAGATATATACTAGATATTTTATTAATTTGAGATTAAGGATATATTTTGATTATATTAAGTATTTTACCAATACACTTTTTAATATAAGAAAAGTTTATATTGAAAATTTTGTATTACTTTATTATTATATAAATATAAGGAAAATTAAATAGCGAGAAAGATCTTCGGGGCAGGGTGTAATTCCCTACCGGCGGTATAGCCCGCGAGCTACTTATGTAGCATGATTTGGTGAAATTCCAAAGCCGACAGTATAGTCTGGATGAGAGAAGAATAGTGAATTTTTTGCAATGAATATTTCTATACATTTTTTGTATATTATATAACTTGTGCTCAAAAAATAAGCTCGAAGATAGATCTCTTCGAGCTTTTATTTTTCCCTAATAAATTAAAATTAGGAGGAGTACAAAATGCAACAAACTATGAAAAAAACTAAAATTTTATCTACATCGGCGTTGGTAAAGATATCAATACTTTCAGCAATTGGATATATACTTATGTTTATATCAATTCCATTACCTATGTTATTTCCAGATTTTCTAAAAATAGATATATCGGATTTAACAGCATTATTAGGTGGGATAGCGTTAGGTCCTATGGCAGGTGTTACTATAGCATTTCTTAAAAACTTACTTCAATTTGTAACAGGTATGTCAACTACAGGTGGAGTAGGAGAATTTGCTAACTTTTTAATAGGAGGATCTTTTGTTTTTACAGTTTCATATATATACTCTAAAAAAAGAGAGTTATCAGGAGTAGTTATAGGACTTATAAGCGGAATTGTAATAATGACTATAGTAGGATGTATATCTAATTACTTTATAATATTACCCTTCTATGAGACAATAGGATGGCCAATAGAAGCCGTAGTTGCAATGGGTGCAGCTATAAACCCAGTTATAGATAGTAAAATGAGTTTTGTAATATGGATGATAGCTCCATT
>PPYF01188411.1_pt1 | contig 15340 bp, 14 predicted proteins | sample 1559871 | NCBI WGS metagenome assembly PPYF01 (sample SAMN08240021, study PRJNA423297) | Human gut metagenome, whole genome shotgun sequencing project. | reverse complement strand
GCAGAAGCAGAAGCAGAAGCAGAAGCAGACGAGCAGCCACAAGAGCAAGAAAAGCCAACCAAAGAGGGTTTCTTTGCGCGCTTGAAGCGTAGCCTGCTGAAAACCAAACAGAATATCGGCACCGGCTTCTTTGGTCTGTTCCGTGGCAAGAAAATTGATGATGACCTGTTTGAAGAGCTGGAAGAGCAACTGCTGATTGCCGATGTTGGGGTGAGCACCACCTCGAAAATTATCGGTAATCTGACCCAGCATGCCAGCCGCAAGCAGCTGCGTGACGCCGAAGCTCTGTACGGGCTGTTGAAAGAAGAGATGTCCGACATCCTGACGCCGGTCGAAGCGCCGTTGCAGGTGGAAGGCCACATGCCGTACGTGATCCTGATGGTGGGCGTGAACGGTGTGGGTAAAACCACCACCATCGGTAAGTTGGCGCGTCAGTTCCAGTCGGAAGGCAAATCGGTGATGTTGGCGGCGGGGGATACCTTCCGTGCTGCGGCAGTTGAGCAGCTGCAAGTGTGGGGCCAGCGCAACAAGATCCCGGTGATTGCCCAGCATACCGGAGCTGATTCTGCTTCGGTTATCTATGACGCCATTCAGGCGGCCAAAGCGCGTGGCGTGGATGTGCTGATCGCCGATACTGCTGGCCGTTTGCAGAACAAGAGTCACCTGATGGAAGAGCTGAAGAAGATCGTCCGGGTGATGAAGAAGATTGATGAGAATGCGCCGCATGAAATCATGCTGACGCTGGATGCCGGTACCGGTCAGAACGCGATTAGCCAAGCCAAGTTGTTCCAAGAAGCGGTTGGCTTAACCGGTATCACCCTGACCAAACTGGACGGCACCGCCAAAGGCGGCGTGATCTTTGCGATTGCCGATCAGTTTGGCATCCCAATCCGTTATATCGGGGTAGGTGAAGGCATCGAAGATTTGCGTCCGTTCCATGCCAAAGACTTTATCGAGGCACTGTTTGCCCGGGAGGAGTAAAGGATGATCCGTTTCCAGCAGGTCAGTAAAGCCTATCTTGGCGGCCGTCAGGCATTGCAGGGGGTCTCGTTCCACCTGCAACCCGGCGAGATGGCATTTTTAACCGGACATTCCGGGGCGGGGAAAAGTACCCTGCTCAAGCTGATCTGCGGGATCGAACGGCCAAGCGACGGCCAGATCTGGTTTGACGGCCATGAAATTTCGCACCTCAAACACCGTGAGGTGCCGTTCTTGCGCCGCCATATCGGCATGATCTTCCAAGATCACCGTCTGCTGATGGATCGCACCATCTACGAAAACGTCGCTTTACCGCTGGTGATCACCGGCAACAGTGCCGATGAGATTAAGCGTCGCGTGTCTGCGGCGCTGGATAAAGTCGGGCTGCTGGATAAAGCGCGCTGCTTGCCGATCCAACTCTCGGGCGGTGAGCAGCAGCGGGTGGGGATTGCCCGCGCCGTGGTGAACAAGCCCGCACTGCTGCTGGCCGACGAACCAACCGGTAATTTGGACGACGCCTTGTCGGCCAGCATTTTGCGGCTGTTTGAAGAGTTCAATCGGGTCGGCGTGACGGTGTTGATGGCTACTCACGATACCCAGCTGATCGCCAGCAAGCCGTATCGCCTGCTGACCTTGGAACAGGGACGACTGAAGGAGACACCTCGTGGCTAAAGCAGCACTGAAGAAAAGCTCAGATCCGCGTCCAACTCGCAGCCGTGGCAGTTTGCGCGAACAGTGGCGACATGCCTGGCACAACTGTCTGCAAGATTTACTGCTGCAGCCGGTGGCGACGTTTCTGACGGTTCTGGTGATCGCCATTGCGCTGACCTTGCCTGGGGTGTGTTATCTGGGCTGGAAAAATGCCTCGTTAGCCGCTGACCAGTGGTATCCGGAGCCGGAAATTACCGTGTACCTGCAAAAGACACTGACCGACCCACAAGCGCAAGCGGTGGCCGATCAGCTGCGTCAATTGCCGGGTGCCAGCAAGCTGACCTATTTATCACGCGCCGATAGCCTCAATGAGTTTCGTCAGTGGTCTGGTTTTAGTGACGCACTGGATATGCTCAATGACAACCCGCTACCGGCCGTCGCCATCATTCGGCCACAAGGCGAGTTTGCCAGCGAGCCGGGCTTGAGCACCTTGCGCGATAAGCTGGCGGCGCAACAAGGGGTCAGTGAAGCCAAATTGGATAACACCTGGCTGGATCGCTTGACTGCCTTGACCGAGCTGGTGGCGCAAGCGGCGCTGTGGATGGCTACGCTAATGCTGTGCGCGGTATTTTTAATCATCGGTAACAGTGTGCGTCTGAATATTTTCAATCGCCGCGACAGTATTGAAGTGATGAAGCTGATCGGGGCGACCGATGGCTTTATTCTGCGTCCGTTTTTATACGGTGGCGCACTGCTCGGGTTGGCCGGTGGGCTGTTGGCGTGGCTGCTGGACAGCATCATCATCTGGCGCTTGCAGTTGCAGGTCGACAAAGTGATGCAGGTGTTTGGCACCAGCTTTACCCTGCGCGGGCCGGGGCTGGAAGAGGTGCTGTTGCTGCTGATTGTCTCGGGCATGATTGGCTGGTGCGCCGCATGGTTAGCGACCGTGCGCCATTTACGCGAGTTTGCGCCTAAGTAAAAAAACTGTTTCGCCTTTGGGAACTCGTAAGCGATTGCGCAGTCCAATAAAAGGTCTGTTTTGCGGCTAGTATCACGCTGGCAGCGCAACAAAGGCGTATCGGTGACAGATACACTTGGTTAAGATTCACCCTTTGCCCTCTGGGTAAAGTGCGCTACATTACTGACGGTCGATAGCCACAGCATGTCTGTCCTATCGGCCGCGTTTTTAGGCAGTCTGATCGCCGTAGGTTTAGGTTCGTATCCGACTGTTTGAGGACTTTGCCCTTAGCGGCAGTCCGCCTAGCAATACCTGTAATACCGATCTCAACGAGAGGACTTAATGACACAAGATATGCAATCCATGACCCTGGTTCCGCAAGGCAGTCTGGAAAGTTACATCCGGAACGCCAACGCTTTTCCAATGCTGAGTGCAGAGGAAGAGAAGGAGCTGGCCGAGCGGCTGCATTATCATGGTGATATTCAGGCCGCGAAAAAGTTGATCCTGTCGCACCTGCGCTTCGTTATTCACGTAGCTCGCAATTATGCCGGTTACGGTCTGCCGCAGGCGGATTTGATTCAGGAAGGCAACATCGGCCTGATGAAAGCCGTGCGCCGCTTTAACCCTGAGGTCGGGGTTCGGTTGGTTTCCTTTGCTGTGCATTGGATCAAAGCTGAAATTCACGAATATGTGCTGCGTAACTGGCGCATCGTGAAAGTCGCCACCACTAAAGCACAGCGTAAGCTGTTCTTTAACCTGCGTAAAACCAAGCAACGCCTCGGCTGGTTCAATTTTGATGAAGTCGACATGGTAGCCCGTGAACTTGGGGTTACGGCGGAAGATGTGCGTGAAATGGAATCGCGCATGGCGGCGCAGGATATGGCGTTCGATTTAGGGCCGGAAGATGAAAGCCGCGAGACACCGCAGGCACCGGTACTCTATTTGGAAGACAAATCGTCAGATTTTGCCAACGGGATCGAAGAAGATAACTGGGAATCTCACGCCGCCGACAAACTGGCCGATGCGATGAGTCTGCTGGATGAGCGTAGCCAGCACATTATTCGAGCGCGTTGGTTAGATGAACCGAAAGCGACCTTGCAGGAGCTGGCGGATCACTATCAAGTGTCTGCCGAGCGTGTGCGCCAACTGGAAAAAAACGCCCTGAAAAAACTCAAAGGGGCGATCGAAGTTTAATATCCCGCGTTTAATATCGCGATCGCGCGCAGAGTCATCGCGCGACCTGAATAGAAAAAGCCGGCAGATTGCCGGCTTTTTGCTGTCGGGTGGGCGGGCTCAGTTAATCGCGAGCGCTCTGTTTTATCGCGCCCATCCTATCATCACGATGGCTAGTTAAGCCGTCATCGGACACCAGCTGTTGGCATCACGGGCTTGCCAGCCGCAGGCATGCAAAAACGCCGTCAGCTCGGTAGGGGCTTCGGCGGTACGCACATCCATTTCCCACACGCTGATTTCCGGCACTAACAGCGGCGTTTGCTCCAGCAGATAGCGTCCCACGCCACGGCGGCGGGTGACTGGGCGCACCTGTAATTGCTGGATCTGACCGCGATGACCATCGAGGGTGACCCACAATCCGGCCAGTAGATGATCGTTAAAACGCGCCACCAGCAAAATCTCGGCATTGGCCAAGCGCTGCTGCAGCTGGGTGGCACTTTGTTGTGGCCAAATTTTCAGTAAATCGGCCATCTCTGCGGCGCTCGGCTGCGCCAGCCGTTCAATTGTCAGTTTCATCTCTTACATCCTGTCAGTGACTGATCCGTTGCCTACTGGGCAGTTATCGTGCGCCAGTGTACTCCAGAGCGGCTGGGGGATCAGCTGTAAAAAATATGCCACACATTGTAAATAAAAGGTTACTTGTTGCTGCGACTTATGCCGCGTGCCACAAAAAGTCTGAAATATGTGACTGGCTCGCGTCAGCTGGCTATGCAATTCGGTTCCCCGCGTGATCAGGGAAAAAATAAACCTCGGTTGTCGACACTTTTTCCATGCCGATAAATGTCCTGATTGGTTGGATTTTCCTGAAATGAAACGAGTGTTTGTTTTTTGAGCGTGGAGAAAACATCTGTATTTTGGCTTACGTAACAGACAAAACGAAATCTTATGCTGCTGGTTCTAGGGTTAAGTGGCGAATAAATGCGCTTGTATCGCAACTCACAGTGATGTTAAAAGGTTGTGTGTCGGGCTGTAATTTTACGTATGCCGTGCGTTATCAGCCTGTCATCACAGAAGAACAGGAAGTCCTTAGAATAATTACAGGCAGGAATCATTATGGTAATCAATAAATGGAATAAAACCGCTGGGTTTATCGCGCTCAGCAGTGCCCTGGCCCTGTACTCAGCTGCCAGCATGGCCGGAGAAGTCAAAATCGGGATTGCCGGTCCGATTTCCGGTCCAGTAGCCCAGTACGGTGATATGCAATTTACCGGCGGCCGGATCGCCGCCGAATTGCTCAATCAGGCCGGTGGGATCAACGGCGACAAGATTGTCGCGGTGGAATATGACGATGCCTGTGATCCTAAGCAAGCGGTCGCGGTAGCCAACAAAGTGGTGAATGACGGCGTGAAGTTTGTCATCGGACACCTGTGCTCGGCCTCGACCCAACCGGCGTCCGATGTGTATCAGGATGAAGGGGTGCTGATGGTCACGCCGGCCTCTACCAGCCCGGATATCACGGCGCAAGGCTATGATCTGGTGCTGCGCACCATTGGTCTGGATTCTGACCAAGGCCCAACGGCCGCCAAATACATTATCAACCAAGTTAAACCGCAGCGCGTGGCGGTGATCCACGACAAACAGCAGTATGGCGAAGGCATTGCCACCAGCGTGAAAAAAGGGCTGGAAGGCGCGGGGATCCCGGTTGTGGCCTTTGAAGGCGTGACCTCTGGCGACAAAGATTTCTCTGCCTTGCTGGCCAAACTCAAGCAGCAAAATGTCGATTTTGTCTATTACGGCGGTTACCACCCAGAGCTGGGGCTGTTACTGCGCCAAGCGCAAGCAGCAGGTCTGAAAGCGCGCTTTATGGGCCCAGAAGGGGTGGGTAACAAAGAGATCTCCAGTATTGCTGGCCCAGCTTCCGAAGGGTTGCTGGTAACGTTGCCGAAGAAATACGACCAAGACCCAGCGAACCAGCCGATTGTTGACGCGCTGAAAGCCAAGAAGTGGGACAGCACCGGCCCGTTCGTGTGGACGACTTATGCTGCGATGCAAGCGATCAGTGAAGGCATCAAACGTGCAGGTAGCACTGAGCCAGAAGCCGTGGCTAAAGCACTGCGCAGTGCGCCAGTGAATACCGTAATGGGCCCGCTAACGTGGGATGAAAAAGGCGACCTGAAAGGCTTCGAGTTCGGGGTGTTTGAGTGGCACGCAGACGGCACCTCTAGTGCGAAATAAAGGGTGATATCCGTTGGCAGTCACCCGTGTGGGTGACTGCCCGTGGCGGCGGCCCGTATAGGCGGGCGGCGGCGAACAGGGAACAAGTTCCGCAAAACGACAATACCGATCGGTGTTTAGCATGGCGAGTGGCCATGTACTGAGCGGAAAGATAAGGAACGTCGTATGTCCGAGCAATTTTTCTATTTTGTACAACAGCTGCTGAACGGCCTGACCATCGGCAGTACCTATGCCTTGATCGCCATCGGTTACACCATGGTGTATGGCATCATCGGCATGATCAACTTTGCCCATGGTGAGGTGTACATGATTGGCAGCTATATCGCTTTTTTGGTGATTGGCTTGCTGATGATGTTAGGGATTGACTCCAGTGTGCTGCTGATTGGCGCCGCCTTTTTGGTGGCGATCGTGATCACCAGCGCCTATGGCTGGAGTATCGAGCGGGTCGCCTACCGGCCGGTGCGTCATTCCAAACGTTTGATCGCGCTGATCTCGGCCATCGGGATGTCGATTTTCCTGCAAAACTATGTCCGTCTGGCGCAAGGCTCGCGTAGCCTGACTATCCCGCATCTGCTGCCGGGCAACTGGGAGCTGGGTGGTAGCGGCCAGATGACCCTCAGTTACATGCAAGTGCTGATCTGGGTCGTTACCTTGGTCAGTATGTTGGCCCTCAGTCAGTTTATCCGTCACTCGCGCATGGGGCGAGCTTGCCGCGCCTGCGCGGAAGACATCAAGATGACCAACTTGCTCGGTATCGATACCAATCAGGTGATTGCGCTGACCTTTGTGATTGGCGCGGCGATGGCGGCAGTGGCCGGTGTGCTGCTGGGCACCTACTACGGGGTCGTCAACCCGTATGTCGGCTTTATGGCTGGGCTGAAAGCCTTTACCGCGGCGGTGTTGGGCGGCATTGGCAGTATTCCGGGCGCCATGCTGGGTGGTTTGCTGCTCGGCGTGGTGGAAGCGTTGACCGCCGGTTATATCAGCACCGAATACAAAGATGTGATGGCGTTTGCGTTACTGATCAGTGTGTTGCTGTTTATGCCGAGCGGCATTTTAGGGCGGCCTGAAGTGGAGAAGGTGTAATGAAACGGACGTTCATGCATGCACTGTTATCGGCCGGCATGTTAGTGGTGCTGACTTTTATGCTGATGGGCCTGCGCCTGACCAACGAAGGTGGGCAAGTGATCGTCAGTGGCGCGGAGCCGGCGCAAGTGCGCTGGATTTTTCTCGGTGCGGCGCTGGTGTTTGTGGTGCAGTTACTGCGCCCGTGGTTGAGCGGCTATTGGCAGCGTGCCAAGCAGCGCCTGCCGGTGGTGGAGTTACCGGCGCTGGATCTGAGCCGGCATCCGCAGCGTTCACGCTTTTGGTTGATGCTGGTATTGGGGCTGGCGCTGCTGTTCCCATTTTTGGTGTCACGTAGCGCCGTGGATATCGCCACTTTAACCTTGATTTACGTGATGCTGGGCTTAGGCCTGAACGTGGTGGTGGGGTTGGCGGGCTTACTCGATCTGGGGTATGTCGGTTTTTACGCGGTGGGCGCCTATAGCTACGCCTTGCTGAACAGCTATCTGGGTTTTAGCTTCTGGGAAGCCTTGCCGATTGCCGGTTTACTGGCGGCACTGTTTGGTTTTTTGCTGGGATTTCCGGTACTGCGGTTACGCGGTGATTATCTGGCGATTGTGACGCTCGGCTTTGGCGAGATCATCCGAATTTTGCTGCTGAACTTAACGGAGATCACCGGCGGCCCGAACGGGATCGGCCAGATCCCGAAACCTACTTTGTTTGGTTTGGAGTTTAACCGCACGGTAAAAGATGGCGGCTGGGAGACGTTTCATCAGTTTTTTGGTTTGCCTTACAGCGGTGACAGCAAAGTGATCTTCTTGTATTTGATGGCGCTGTTGCTGGTGTTGCTGACGTTGCTGGTGGTGTATCGCTTACTGCGTATGCCGTTGGGGCGGGCGTGGGAAGCGCTGCGCGAAGATGAGATTGCTTGCCGTTCTTTGGGGTTGAATCCCACCATTATCAAACTGACCGCCTTTACCATTGGTGCCACTTTTGCCGGTTTTGCGGGCAGCTTTTTTGCCGCGCGGCAAGGCTTTATCAGCCCGGAGTCTTTCACCTTTATCGAATCGGCCATCATTTTGGCGATTGTGGTGTTAGGCGGCATGGGCTCCCAAGTGGGGGTGATTTTGGCCGCCGTGGTGATGACCGTATTGCCTGAGTTAGCGCGTCAATTTGATGAGTACCGGATGTTGCTGTTTGGATTGATGATGGTGCTGATGATGGTGTGGCGACCACAAGGCTTATTGCCGATGCAGCGTCCGCATCTGTCACTGCCCGATTCTCCCGAAGAGCCGCAGGCGGCGTCACGCGCAATAGGAGAGCAAGCATGAGTGCATTATTACAAGTCACGGATTTGAGCATGCGCTTTGGTGGCCTGCTGGCGGTGAACGGCGTGGCCTTGGAGCTGCATCCCGGTGAGATTATCTCGGTTATCGGCCCAAACGGGGCCGGTAAGACCACCATCTTTAACTGTTTGACCGGTTTTTATCGCCCCTCTGGCGGGCAGATTTTACTGCAAGGAACGCCGATTCAACACTTGCCGGGGCACCAAATTGCCCGCTTGGGCGTGGTGCGCACTTTCCAGCATGTGCGGCTGTTTAAAGAGATGACGGCGGTGGAAAACCTGCTGGTGGCGCAGCATCGTCATCTGCATACCGGTTTATTCGGCGGCCTGTTTAAAACCCGCGCCTTTCGCGCGGCGGAAGCGCAGGCGTTGGCCACCGCTGAGTATTGGCTGCAAAAAATCGGCCTGACGGAGCATGCTAACCGCATGGCCGGTAATCTGGCTTATGGCCAGCAGCGTTTGCTGGAGATTGCCCGCTGTATGGTGACGCGGCCAAAAGTGTTGATGCTGGATGAACCGGCGGCTGGTTTAAACCCGAAAGAGACCGAAGCACTGGATGCCTTGATCCTCGATTTGCGTGCGAACCATGATGTGGCGATTTTGTTGATTGAACACGACATGAAGCTGGTGATGGGGATCTCCGATCGCATCTATGTGGTCAATCAGGGCACCCCGCTGGCAAGCGGCACCCCAGCGCAGATCCGGCATCATCCGGATGTGATCCGCGCCTATTTGGGGGAAGCATGATGCGGCGAGGAGAGCAAAAACCGCACCTCGCGCAGTGCGCACGGTTAACCCGTGATCCAAGACGTGCGCCGAGAAGAATGCTAAGAAGAACAAAAAGCCCCACAAGGAGGATGTATGCTGGAGCTGCGTAATGTCTGTGCCCATTATGGAAAGATCCAAGCCCTGCACGATATCAGTATGCACATCAATCAGGGCGAGATTGTGAGCCTGATTGGCGCCAATGGTGCGGGAAAAACCACTCTGTTGGGCGCAATTTGCGGCGAGCCTGCGGCCAGTGGTGGCCAAATTTTGCTGGAAGGCACCGATATCAGTGGCTGGCCGACCGCGCAAATCATGCGCTCGTCCTTGGCGATTGTGCCGGAAGGACGGCGGGTATTTGCGCGGCTTACGGTGGAAGAGAATCTGGCGATGGGTGGCTTTTATACGGCCAAAGAGGATTACCGGCGGATTTTGGCTCACGTATACGAGCTGTTCCCGCGTTTGTATGAGCGCCGCGAACAACGTGCCGGCACCATGTCCGGCGGTGAGCAGCAAATGCTGGCGATTGGGCGTGCGCTGATGGCTAAACCGCGGCTGTTATTGCTCGATGAGCCCTCGTTAGGTCTGGCACCGATTATCATCCAGCAGATTTTCAGCATTATCGAGCAGCTGCGCCGCGAAGGGATGACTATCTTCTTGGTAGAGCAAAATGCCAATCAGGCGCTCAAGTTATCCGATCGCGGTTATGTGCTGGAAAATGGGCATGTGGTACTCAGCGGCACTGGCGCGGAATTGCTGGCGAACCCGGCCGTGTGTGAAGCTTATCTGGGGGCGTGAGGCCATCGGCGCGAAGAGATATCTATCGGTTCGAAGAGATACAGCGTATTTAGAAAGAAAAAAGCCGTCGCATTGCGACGGCTTTGTTGTCTGTTTTTTATCTGCTTTTATGTCTCGGCGCCGTATCCCAGTTAAGGTAAATCACGCTGCGCCACATCGGTATCTGAACGGTGACGGTTGATGTGGGCGAAGGTGTATTCCTTGTAGCTTAAAAACAGCATCAAGGCACACGGCAAAATCAGGCACAAGAAACGGTCTTGGGCAAAGCCATAGGCGGCCACAGTAATCCCCAAAATGAAACTGACCACTGACCAGAACAGACTCCACAGCAAGGCTTGCTCTTCGCGTCGGCTTTGGCCGCAATAAGGCTCGCTGGTGGCAAAAAACTCGGTCAGACGGATGGTCAGCTGGATCAAATTCCCAGTCGCGGTCGCGGTACCAATGCGATGACGCAGCATCAAGCGCGAAATCGCACAGTGGATCCCCATGGCTGTCACCCCCAGCAAGCTGGTCAGCAAGAGCCAGAAATTATCGCTGTCCGGCTCGGCCTTGAGAGTGTGGCCGCAAATCATAAATAAAAACAGCAATACGGTTTCCGCCATATACCAGCGCGCTTTATAAAAAATACTGTGCTGATTTTGGCGGGTGAAACTGTAGGTCACCACCGCCATCGCCAGCATAAAGCAAACTACCGCGCTGACGGCCAGCCACAAGGTGGTTGCCAATGGGGCGCTGGCGACGATCAAGCTCTGGATAATACTGGATGTGAACAGACCGCTTAAGCCGATAAAACCGACGGTATCGATATAACCGGCAATCCACGACAACAGCACGGGCTCTAGCAGGAAGGGTTCCTTACGGGGGAATTCCATAGAAGCACCTCGATACTCCGTATGCAAGGGATGACATGACCGACAATGCGGTCGTCACCAATAATTGGGATTAACAAACCACTGTGGTACCCGCTCTACGTGAAGCTGCTTGAACTGTGCCGCCTGTGATTATACGAACAGTAGTTTTACACAGTAACTTTACGTAGCGAGGGTAATGCGTAGTGTTCAGGCTAGCGGGAGTGACCCAATAGCGCTGTGATTACATTAGCGTTTTTCACATGTACAAGGGTTAAAACTTGTAATCATTCTTGAGAGTCCACACAGTTCGTCGGGTTGGTGCTAAGCCTGAATCCGGTACAATGCGGCGATAGCGGATAATCCTATTTGCTCCGGCCAAATGTTGGTCGTCGGTGGTGGTTTACAGAGGTGAGCATGACGCAATTTCAGTTTATTTCGGTCGAACAGGCGCTACAAAAGTTGCAGGCTGAGCAGGCGGTTTTGGTCGATATTCGCGATCCGCAAAGCTTTGCCGCTGCCCATGCGCCGCAGGCATTTCACCTGACCAATCAATCCTTGCTACCTTTTATGCAACAGACGGATTTTGCGATGCCGGTGATTGTGATGTGTTATCACGGCAACAGCAGTCAGGGCGCAGCACAATATCTTGTTAATCAGGGCTTTGATGAGGTATACAGTCTCAATGGCGGCTTTGAAGCCTGGCGTAAAGTGGCGCCAGTGGTGAGCGATCCGCTTCAGCCAGAATAACCGGACGTCGTTCCGGTTTGTTACGGGAACGTCTTTATGCTGTTTTTAATTCATCTGCCTAACCCGCGTCTGGCGCAGGCTTACATTGATTATATGGCCACGCGCGGCGTGCGCATTGAGCTGCGTCCAGAGCCGGAAGGGTATGCTCTGTATGTGCTCGATCCGGCGCAGGAAAGTCTGGCGCAGCAGGAGCTGGCGGCTTTCTTGCACAATCCGGATGCTCCGCAGTATCAAGATGCCAGCTGGCAGCGTGCCGATACCGCCACCGCTAGCCGCTTTCACTATCCGGCGTTCTCTTATCTGCAGGCGCTGAAAGTGGGGGCGGGGCCTTTTACGCTGGCCATCATGCTGGTGTGTGTGTTGGTGTACGTGGCCGGTTGGCTGGTAGGTGAGCCGACGGTGTTTAGCTGGCTCGGCTTTGCCCGCACGCCGGAGCAATACTGGCAATTATGGCGTTTGTTCACTCACGCTTTTTTACATTTTTCCTTGCTGCATATCAGCTTTAACTTGCTGTGGTGGTGGGATCTGGGCGGCCCGTTAGAGAAAAAACTGGGCTCCGGTAAGTTGGTGCAGCTATTCATGTTTTCGGCCTTGCTGTCGGGCGTGGGACAAGCGTGGGTCAGTGGTGTGTACTTTGGTGGCTTGTCAGGCGTGGTGTATGCGCTGGTCGGTTATCTGTGGGTCAGTGGCGAGCGCGCGCCGGAGCGCGGCGTCAGTATTCCGCGTCCGTTGGTGGCCTTTATGCTGGTCTGGCTGGTACTGGGATGGTTTAATCTGTTCGGCTTATCCGTGGCCAATACGGCGCATATCATCGGATTACTGAGCGGCTGCGCGCTGGCATTTTGGGATTGCCATGCATACCGCCGTGCACATTAAAATCAGAAGCGCACGGTTTCTTATAAAAAGATAAACGCAAACAAACGCGTAGGAGAGCAGGTGAAACAGACGCAAAGACACGAAGCGATCGTGGAGTTGGTGCGCGAACACGGCTATGTGAGCACCGAAGATCTGGTGGCGCACTTTTCTGTCAGCCCCCAGACTATCCGTCGCGATTTAAATGATTTGGCGGCCAGCAACGTGATCCGCCGCCATCACGGTGGTGCGGCGTTGCCGTCCAGCTCGGTGAATACCGCTTATCATGACCGCAAAGGGATGTGTTCAGAGGAAAAATCTCGTATTGCGCAAGCGGTGGCAGAGCTGATCCCCGATGGGGCGACCTTGTTTATCGATATCGGTACCACCCCTGAAGCAGTGGCGCATGCTCTGCTAAATCACCGCGATCTGCGCATCGTCACCAATAACCTGAATGTCGCGACGTTGTTGACCGGCAAAGAAGATTTCAAAGTGATTTTGGCCGGTGGTGAAGTGCGTAACCGTGATGGCGGGATTGTCGGCGAAGCGACGCTCGATTTTATCTCCCAGTTCCGTTTGGATTTTGGCATTCTCGGTATCTCCGGCATTGATCTGGATGGCTCGTTGCTGGAGTTCGACTATCACGAAGTGCGCACCAAAAATGCCATTATTGCTAACTCGCGCTGTGTGATCTTGGTGACTGACCACTCCAAATTTGGCCGCAGTGCGATGGTTAATCTGGGCGGTATTGATAAAGTCGATTACCTGTTTACCGATCAAGTGCCGCCTCCGCAGCTGAAAAAAGTGCTCGATGACAGTGATGTGAATCTGGTGCTTTGCTAACGCACACTTTCCTTTACGAACATTTTTAATCTGTTCTCTCAATCCGGTTCCTTCGAGCCGGATTTTTTATTTCTGCGCGACTCGCAGTCTCCCTACGTTTAGGTTCATTGCTTAAGCACATGGCCAACGGCCAAACTCGGCGGCTAAGTTGGAGAATAAATTTCCCTGTACGCGCCGAGCGCTATCTCGCTGTTCAGATTACACTTATTGGATAGGTGATCACGAAATCACACGTCATAACTAGGTACCGCGCTGCTGAATCGTGCCCCGCCTGACGTTACTGCATAGCAGAGGATAGCGGCATAGTTGCGGTTTAATGCCGCCAGTGAAAAACCCTTATCTTTATATTGTTGTTTTGTTTTTGTTATCGTATTGCTGCGCGAGATGTTTTCGCATACACTCATTTTTGCGTGATAACGAACATTTGAGGCTGTGGTATGAGTGCAATGGAAATCAACGATCTGATGGTAGTCGGCGGTGGGATTAATGGCGCCGGTATTGCGGCGGATGCAGCAGGACGCGGCTTATCGGTGGTGTTATGCGAGGCGGCAGATCTGGCCGGTGCCACGTCGTCGGCCAGCTCTAAGTTGATCCATGGCGGTCTGCGCTATCTGGAGCACTACGAGTTTCGTTTGGTGGGCGAAGCGCTGGCCGAGCGCGAAGTGCTGCTGAAAATGGCGCCGCATCTGGCATTTCCGATGCGTTTTCGTCTGCCGCACCAGCCTCATTTGCGTCCGGCGTGGATGATCCGCGCGGGCCTGTTTTTATATGACCATCTGGGCAAGCGCACCACGCTGCCGGGCAGCTGCGGTATTCGTTTTGCGCCGCAAGATGGCTTGCAGCCCGATTTACGGCGCGGTTTTGAATATTCCGACTGCTGGGTGGATGATGCGCGTCTGGTGGTGGCCAATGCTCGTCAGGTGGTGGAAAAAGGCGGTCAGGTGCTGACCCGCACCGCGGTTGTGAGCGCGAAGCGTGAGAATGGCTTGTGGCGGGTGGAGACTGAGCAACGCGCTCCGCATGCCAGTGGTGAGCGCCGCGTGTGGTGGGCGCGTGCGCTGGTGAATGCTACCGGCCCGTGGGTAAAACAGTTCTTTGATGACAGCTTACAGGCGGCCTCCCCGCGCAATATTCGGTTGATTAAAGGCAGCCACATCGTGGTGCCACGGGTAAATAGCGGCCCACAGGCTTATATCCTGCAAAACGAAGACCACCGGATTGTGTTTGTGATCCCGTGGCTGGATAAATTCTCGATCATCGGCACCACCGATGTGGAATACCACGGCGATCCACGCGCGGTGCAGATTGATGAAAGCGAAATTGACTACCTGCTCGGGGTCTATAATCGTCATTTCAGCGCACCACTGCACCGTGAGGATGTGCGCTGGCATTATGCCGGTGTACGTCCGCTGTGTGATGATGAGTCCGACTCACCGCAAGCAGTGACCCGTGATTACACGCTGGAATTGGCCGATTGGTCGGGCAAAGCGCCGTTGCTGTCGGTGTTTGGCGGCAAGCTGACCACTTATCGCAAGTTGGCACAAGCGGCGATGCACCGGTTACAGCCGTACTTCCCAGAGATGGGGCCAGATTGGACGGCGCAGAGTGTGTTGCCAGGCGGTGAGATGGGCATGGATCGCCGCCAGTATAGCGAAGCCTTGTGTCGCGATTATCCGTGGTTACCGGCTGACATGGCGTATCGCTATGCTTGCACCTATGGGGCGCGTAGCCGCCTGATTTTGCGCGGCGCGGAGTCACTGGAAGAGTTGGGGCAGCATTTTGGTCACGATCTGTATCAGGCCGAGATCCGTTACCTGCAAACGCAAGAGTGGGCGCAGACGGCGGAAGATATGTTGTGGCGCCGTACCAAGCTGGGCATGTTCCTGACCGGTGAAGAGCAAGCGCATTTGGCCGAGTGGCTGGATAAGCAGGGCAAACTGTCTGCGGTGGCCTGAGCATAAGCTTCTATACCCAAACAACTATACCCAAACAACGTGAAATTGCAGGTAGGCGGCAAGTGAGTGAATCCCCATGAGCATAGGCAAACTATGTGATTGGGGTGAACGAACGTAGCCAACA
>PPYF01068272.1_pt1 | contig 15343 bp, 13 predicted proteins | sample 1559871 | NCBI WGS metagenome assembly PPYF01 (sample SAMN08240021, study PRJNA423297) | Human gut metagenome, whole genome shotgun sequencing project. | reverse complement strand
TCGACCCGCTCCTTGGCACGGCGCATTTTGGAGGAAGCCACCAGCTCCATGGCCTTGGTGATCTGCATGGTGCTCTCTACGCTTTTGATGCGCAGCTTGATGTCCTTCATGGAACCAGCCATGCGTTACGCCTCCTTCCCTTTAATGCGCCTTGACAAAGCTTTCGGTATACCGGGTCAGCACGGCTTTGAGCTGCTCCTCGGTGTCCTTATCCAGATTGCCGGTGGTGCGGATGGTGTCCATCACGGCAGCCCCGGCGGCATCGTTGTCCAGATACTCGTACAGGCTCTTCTCGTACTCTGCCACATCCGGCACCTTGACGTTGACAAGATAATCGTGGATGGTGGCGTACAGGATGGCGACCTGCTTTTCCACAGGCACGGGCGCGGAGCGGTTCTGCTTGAGCACCTCCACGATGCGCTCGCCCTGTGCCAGACGCGCCTTGGTGTCGGCGTCCAGATCAGAGCCGAACTGCGCAAAGGATTGCAGCTCGCGGTACTGGGAGTAGATCAGCTTCAGGGTGCCTGCCACCTTCTTCATGGCCTTGATCTGGGCGTTGCCGCCGACACGGGACACCGAGATACCGGGGTTGACTGCCGGCATGACGCCGGAGTGGAACAACTCGGTCTCCAGGAAGATCTGACCATCGGTGATGGAGATAACGTTAGTGGGGATGTAGGCGGAAACGTCGCCCGCCTGCGTCTCGATGATGGGCAGAGCCGTCAGGCTGCCGCCGCCCAGCTCATTGGAAAGCTTGGCAGCGCGCTCCAGCAGACGGGAGTGCAGATAGAAAACGTCGCCGGGGTAAGCCTCGCGTCCCGGAGGACGGCGGATCAGCAGCGACAGGGCGCGGTAAGCCACAGCGTGCTTGGAAAGGTCATCGTAGATGATGAGGACGTGCTTGCCCTGCTGCATGAAGTATTCGCCCATGGCGCAGCCGGAGTAAGGGGCGATATACTGCAGGGGAGACAGCTCGGAGGCGGTAGCGGACACCACGATGGTGTAGCCCATGGCACCGGCTTCGGTCAGGCTCTGCACAAGGTTTGCCACGGTAGAGCGCTTCTGACCGATGGCAACGTAAATGCAGATGACGTCCTTGCCCTTCTGGTTGATGATGGTATCGGAAGCGATGGTGGTCTTGCCGGTCTGGCGGTCACCGATGATCAGTTCGCGCTGACCGCGTCCGATGGGGATCATGGAGTCGATGGCCTTGATACCGGTCTGCAGCGGCTCCTTGACGGGCTGGCGCTCGATGATGCCGGGGGCGCGGCTCTCAATGGCGCGGTACTCGGTGGTCTCGATGGGGCCTGCGCCGTCGATGGGCTGACCCAGTGCGTTGACCACGCGGCCGATCATGGCATCGCCCACCGGCACGGAAACCACCTTGCCGGTGCGCTTGACGATGCTGCCTTCTTTGATGCCGGCATCCGAGCCCAGCAGCACGATGGAAACGGTATTTTCCTCAAGGTTCTGGGCCATACCGTATTCGCCGTTGTCAAACTGGAGCAGCTCGCCTGCCATGCACTTTTCCAGACCGCTGGCCCGGGCGATGCCGTCGCCCACCATAATGACCGTGCCGGTCTCGCTCTGCTCGATGGCATTTTCGTAATGCTTGATCTGTGCACGGATGATCTTGGAGATCTCTTCAGGTTTCAGTTGCATCTTTGTTTGTTCACCACTCAATTCATAATAGTCATTTCGGGTGGAAATTCGTTCTGTGCTCTGCCCCGTTTGCAAAGGGCAGGGAAAAAGTTACAAAGTGACCGCCGCAATATCCCGGCGCAGGGAGGCAAGGCGGTTCTGGACAGTGCCGTCCAACTCGGTGCCCTCGATATCCAGCCGGATACCGCCCAGCACCTTGGCATCCACCTTGGTTTTAAGGTCGATGGTCTTGCCGGTCAGGCTTTCCAGCTTGGTATGCAGGGCAGAAAGCTGCTGCTCGGTAAGCGGGACAGCCGAGATGGCTGTGGCTTCCAGAATGCCGTGCGCCTGATTGTAGCGGATGCGGTAAGCCCGTGCGCAGCCGGACAGCTCCCGCAGGGTGCCCTTCTCGCACAGGATCTTTAAAAAGTTCAGCACATAGAGGTGGACCTGCCCGCGCAGGGCTTCGTCCAGCAGGCCGCAGCGCTCCTTTTTGGGGATGCTGGGGGTGCTGAGCAGCCGCAGGTAGTCCGGGTTTTGCTTCAGAAGCTGTTGCACCTCGTCAAGCTCGCCCAGAATGCGGGTCTCCAGCCCTTCCTCTGCCGCCAGATCGTACAGACTGCCGCCGTACATCTTTGCAGTTTCGGTCATGATGCTTCACCCACGTTTTTGATAAATTCGTCGATCAGGTCCTTGTGGTCCTTTTCGCTGATCTCGCGCTCCACCACCTTGGATGCGATCTCCATGGCGATGCCGCCGATCTCGTCCTTGACCTCGTTCACGGCCTTCTTGCGCTCCTGCGCAATGTCAGCCTCAGCCTTCTGCTTCAGCGCAGCGGCCTGTGCGCGGGCCTCGCCCACGATCTCTTCCGAGCGGGCGGTGGCGGTCTTTTGCGCCGTAGCTACGATCTGGTTGGCCTCGGTGCGGGCGTTCTGCAGGTTCTGCTCGTACTCCGCCTTCATGGCCTCGGCCTCGGTGCGCAGTTTCTGCGCATCTGCGATCTCGCTGTCGGCCTTGGCCTTGCGGTCGGCGATCACCTGTTTGATCGGCTTCAGCAGGAACTTTTTGAAGATGACCAGCTGGATCATCAGGTTGCAGATCTGGGCCAGAAAGGTCCAGCCATCCAGCGTGATCAACGCCTGATACAGTTCCATAAGCGTCTCCTTTCGTTATTTTTTCGGATCGGGAGGCTTATGCCAGATACTTCATGAACATACCGGGAGCCAGGAAGATCAGCAGCAGGCCGGTAACAAAGCCGTAGATACCGGTGGTCTCGGAAAGGGCAACACCGAGGATCAGGGTGCTGGTAACGTCGCTCTTGCACTCCGGCTGACGGCCAACGGCCTCACAGGCAGCGGCAGCAGCGTTGCCTTCGCCGATACCGGGGCCGATACCTGCGATCAGTGCGCAGCCTGCGCCGATGCCGCAGCCTGCCAGAGCGATACCACGAGCCAGATACTGGAAATCAGTCATAAGATTTGTCCTCCTAAAATGTGTTTGTGTTTTGGGGGATGCCGGAAGGCCTTAGTCCTCACCGGCAGCACGTTTGATGAAGATTGTGGTCAGGGTACAGAAGATGAACGCCTGAATGCAGCCGCCGAACCAGTCGAAATACAAACCGGTAAAGGCCGGGATGCCGATCTGGAACAGCTGGATCTGACTCAGGAAGCCCGGCAGCCAGCCAAAGATGACGTGGCTCAGGCTTGCCAGTGCCCAGTACAGCAGTGTGGAGATGACCGTACCGGACAGGATGTTGCCGAAGTGACGGAACGCCATGCTGACAGGGGTAGAGATCTCTGACAGCACATTGATGGGTGCCATGATAAAGATCGGATCGAGCAGACCCTTGAGGTAGGCCAGAATGCCGTTCGTTTTAATCTTGTAGTACATGATCAGAACAAACACCACGATGGCCCACGCTGCCTCGGTGTTCAGGTCGGCCGTGGGGCTCCACAGGCCGACAACGCTGATCAGGTTGCATCCGATGCTCAGTGCAAAAATAGCACCGACCAGGGGGATATACTGATCGAAGTGGAAGCCCATGTTGTCGTGCACGAACTGTTCCAGCCGCGTTACGATGAACTCGGCTGCGGCCTGTCGTTTGGACACATTTTCCAGCTTGAGGTCGTGCCCCAGCCAGATGGCAAAACCCGAGAGCAGCGCCATGACGATCCAAGTGCTTACCAAGGTCTGGGTAATTTTAAAATCACCCAGCAGGGGGATATTGGTGTGGATGGTATACAGGATCTTTGCGCCGTTCAGTTCCATTTATTCTTGTTCACCCCCTTCGTCACGGGGCTGCACCGCAGACGCCTCAGCAGGGGCGGGGTCATCTTCCACAGCGATGTCCACCGGCTCCTGCGGGGGCGTGAGCGGCTTGTACTTCCCGGTTATCTGGAGATAATAGATCGTAACTCTGGGGAACAGCAGCGGCAGAACGCCTGCAAACGCTTGGAAACAGGGAGCCGCAATGGCTATGATGATCCACAACGCCTGCAGCAGCATCCTTGTATTATAGGATATCTGCAGCTGCGCTTTACGCTTTTTTTCGTCCGGCTCGTCAATGACCTTCTGCACCACAAAGCAGATGCCGGCAAAGTTGCCGATAGCCACCAGCGCGCCGATGATGCCGCCCAGCAGCACCCGGTAGTCAAAGACCACCCAGCCCACCAGATGCAGCGCTGCAAACACCACCCACATCACGGCGGTGCATAAGGACACGCCGCAGGCGATGCGCAGCAGCTCCTTTTTGGATTCCGGCTGCAATTTCATAAAAACGAACCTCCATTACTGGTGGGAGTTGAAGCCCACCCGATGATTTTTTTCGTGTTTGGAGCGCTCCAGCCGTTCCTTGCAGAACACCCAGAAGTTCTGCGCCCCGGCGGCAAGCCCCAGCCCCACAGCGGGCAAAAACAGCCATTCCGGCCAGCCCCAGTGCTCCACAGCCCACCAGCATCCGGCAAGGCAGAGCACCAGCGGCAGCAGCATATTCAGCCCTAGCTGGGTCAGCCAGACCAGATCTTCCAAAGCCTTGTACCAGCCCTTCAAGTTCTGCGCCGCTCCTTTCTGCGGGTGCCACCCGCATTCCAGCATTTGGAAAAAATGCCAGAGACGGACAGGCAGCCAAAAAAGTCTATGTCCTCAGTATACTTCAAAACGTCGGATATTGCAATCAATTCTCCACCGAAATATAGTGAAATTTCATAGTTTGTTAAGACTGATTCCATAAATGTGCACCTATAACACACATTGTGCGCCGATGATTGCATCATTGCACAAACTTTGCGGAAAAGTTTGTGCAGAGTGTAAAAAACGGAAAAAAAGCAAAAAAGGGGCTGCCGCACAAACGTGCGGCAGCCCCAGCGGGTGCTTTGGGGTTCAGACGCTTACCAGAGGTTTGCGGTCTCGTTGTACAGACCCTCGTAGCTCTTGGCGGAAACGTCCCAGCTGAAATCGCACTCCATGCAGTGACGCACGAGGTTCTTCCAGTTTTCCTTGTTGTTGTAGGCATCCTGTGCGTTGCAGCAGGCCACATACAGCTCGTGGGCGTTGTAACCGGCGAAGGTAAAGCCGTTGCCGTCGCCCATGGTGCTGTCATGGATGGAGTCGCGCAGACCGCCGGTCTCGCGGACGATGGGAGGTGTGCCGTAGCGGCAGGCCACCATCTGTGCCAGACCGCAGGGCTCGCTCTTGGAGGGCATGATGAAGGCGTCTGCACCGGCGTAGATCTCCTGCGAGAGCTTGGGCTCAAAGCCGATGTAGGTGCCTACGCGGCCCGGGTGACGGCCGCACAGGTCAGAGAAGAAGTTCTCGTACTGGCTCTCGCCGCTGCCCAGAATGACCAGCTGGATGCCGCGGTCCACCAGACCGTCAGCAATGCTCTGCACGAGGTCAAAGCCCTTCATGCCCACCATGCGGCTGACCATGCCAAAGACGGGGCTGCCGTCTTTATGCAGACCGAACCTGTCCTGCAAAGCTTCCTTGCACTTGGCCTTGCCGGTCTCAAAGGTCTTGATGCTGTAATTGAAGGGGATGTTTTTGTCGGTGGCGGGGTCGTTGGCGTCCATATCGATGCCGTTCAGGATGCCGCACAGCTTGTACTGCTTCTCACGCAGCAGAGCGTCCAGACCGTAGCTGAACCACGGGTCCAAAATCTCCTGTGCGTAGGTGGGGCTGACGGTGGTGATCTTGTCGGCGGTCTCGAAGGCGCCCTTCATGAAGTTGGCGCAGCCGTCGTACTCCACGATATGCTGGTCCCGGTGGCCGATGCCGCAGGTGTCCTCCAGAATATCGGTGCCGTACTTGCCCTGATAGGCGATGTTGTGGATGGTGAACACGGTCTTGATGCGGTTGAATTTGTCCAGATGACGATAGTACAGGTCCACATCGGCCTTGAACAGGCCGCAGTACTGGCTGCGCCAGCCCACAGGCACGGAGTAGTTGGTAACGTATTCCAGCTTATCGCGGTACTTCAAATCGCCGTACAGGGGCATGATGACGCGGGCGTCCACGCCGTCCTTGACCAGCGCTTTGGGCAGGGCACCTGCCACATCGGCCAGACCGCCGGATTTGGCAAAGGGATTGGCTTCCGAAGCAGCATACAGGATCTTCATAGGATTCGCTCCTTCCATGATACAGACAGATGTTCGCGCTCCCCGCCGCCATAAAAAGCGGCGCGAACCTTGCATACAAAAGAGCAGGCGGGGGCACACAAGTGCCCCCGCCCCTCTCAAGAGGGGCTACCGGGGAGGAAGCCGCCCCTATGGATATTGCTCGATCAGACGGTGTGGTTCTTCTGGACGTAGACCGGGAAGCTCTCGGTGCCGGACAGCTTTTTGCCGGCGGTGATCTTCACGTTCTTGTCGGTGACAACGCAGTCCAGCTCCACGTTGGGCTCGACCACGGTATCCTGCATCAGGACACAGTTCTTGACCACAGCACCCTTCTTGACCTTGACGCCGCGGAAGAGCACGCAGTTCTCCACGGTGCCTTCGATGACGCAGCCGTCGGCCAGAATGGAATCCACGACCTTGGAACCGGTGACGTAACGGGTGGGGTTATCGTCGCGGATCTTGGTGTAGATGGGGCTGCCCTTGGGGAACAGCGCTTCCAGATTGCGGTCATCGATCAGCTTCAGGTTCTCGTCAAAGTAACTCTTCATGTCGCAGATATGAGCCACATAGCCGGTGTACTCCAGCGCATGGATGTTCAGGATGTTGACGTTGTGTGCCAGAATGTCGCGCTCGAAGTAGATCAGGCCGCGGGCGGTAGCGTCCTTGACCAGCTTGATCAGGGTTTCACGCTCCAGCACATAGATGTTCAGATCCAGATTCTGCACACCGGAGCGGTAGTCGTTGAACAGCAGCTCGGTCACGCGGCCATCAGCATCAATGGTCAGGGTGTAGTTGTCGTTCTTGCGGCCCTCGGGGATCTCGGTCTTTTGATAGGCCACGGTCACATCGGCACCGCTGGCCTGATGGGCAGCCAGCAGGGCGTTGAAGTCGTAGTTGACGGCGATGTTGGCATCGCTCATGACCACATACTTCTCCTTCTGGTGCTCGAGGAAGCTCAGAATGGAGCCCAGCGCCTCCACACGGCCGGAGTAGATGCGCACGCCCTTTTCTGCAAAGGGAGGCACGATGTTCAGGCCGCCGTGACGGCGGGCCATATCCCACTCGCGGCCGGTGCCCAGATGATCCATCAGGGAGTGGTAGTTCTTACGCACCACGATGGAAACGTTGGAAATGCCGCAGTTGGCCATGCTGGACAGCACAAAGTCTACCATGCGGTAACGGCCCGCAAAGGGGATCGAGGCCATTGCGCGCTCGGTCACCAGCTCGGGAACGGTATTGTCATAGCTGTTGGGGAAAATGATACCCAACGCATTGGTGTTCTGTCTCAGCATACTTCCACACCCTCCTTGACGGATTCAAACACTTTTGCGCCCTCCTTGACGGTAGCGCCTGCGCCGATGGTCAAACCGGTGCCAACGTGGGCAATAGCGCCCTCGCCGCCGACCTTTGCACCTGCGCCCACAACAACGTCCTCAGCAAGGATGCAGCGCTTGACCACGGCACCTGCCTTGACCACGACACCGTCCATCAGCACGGCGTCCTCAACGGTAGCGCCCTCTTCCACAACAACGCCTGCGCTCAGCACAGAGTGCTTGACGTTGCCGTAGATCTTGCAGCCCTCGGTGATGAGGGAGTCCTGCACAACGGCGCGCTCGCCGATCTTCTGGGCGGGCAGCACGGGGTTGCGGCTGTAGATCTTCCAAGTCTTATCAAAGATATCGATGCCGGAGTTCTCGGGGTCCAGCACTTCCATGTTGGCTTCCCACAGGCTGTCGATGGTGCCCACGTCACGCCAGTAACCGGCAAAGCGGTAAGCGTACATCTTGCGGCCGTCACGCAGCAGGGCGGGGATGATGTTCATGCCGAAGTCGTTCTTGGAGTTGGGGTCAGCCTCGTCCTCGATCAGATACTTCTTGAGCACATCCCAGTTGAAGATGTAGATGCCCATGGAGGCCAGATTGGACTTGGGCACCGGGGGCTTTTCCTGGAACTCGGTGATGCGGTCGTTCTCGTCCGCCACCATCAGGCCGAAGCGGGAAGCTTCCTTCCAGTCCACTTCCATAACGGCCACAGAGAACTCTGCGCCCTTTTCCTTGTGGAAGCGCAGGAAATCGGCGTAGTCCTGTTTGCAGATCTGGTCGCCGGACAGGATAATGACGTATTCGGGATCATAGCTGTCGATGAAGCCAATGTTCTGATAGATGGCGTTTGCGGTGCCCTTGTACCAGTCGGTGCCGTTTGCCTGCTCGTAAGGAGGCAGGGTGTGCACACCGCCGTGCAGACGGTCCAGATCCCAGGGCTGGCCGTTACCGATGTACTCGTTCAGCTTCTGGGGCTGGTACTGCGTTGCGATACCAACGGTGTCGATATCGGAGTTGACGCAGTTGGACAGCGGGAAGTCCACGATGCGGTACTTACCGCCGAAGGACACCGCAGGTTTTGCCGTCTTTTGTGTCAGCGCGTATAAGCGCGAGCCACGTCCACCGGCAAGGATCATTGCCACGATTTCTTTTGCCATAGCTTTATTCTCCCCTTTAGCATTTCCTTTTTGGAAATGATAGTCAACAGTTCAGAATGTTCGTGCGTGCATCCGTGTGGGCATCCTTATTCCTTGGGTGCTTTTGCTTTGCGGGTGCGCTTTGCGGGTTTGGTTTCTGCTTCGGTCTCAGGTTTTGCTTTTGCCGCGGTCTTTGCCTTGGCGGCGGTTTTCTTTACCGGCTTGTCCGCTGCGGCCTTGGCCTTGGTGGTGCGGGTCTTTTTTACCGGCTTGTCGGCGTCCGGCTCGGCTTTGGCCTTGCGGGTCGTCTTTTTTACCGCCTTTTCCACGGCGTTCTTGACGGTGGATTTTTTGGCGGTCTTTTTTGCCGACTTGTCCGCGCTGTCCTCTGCTGCCTTGCGGGTGCGCTTTGTGGGCACCTCAAAGTACAAAGTGCTCATGGGCGGCAGGGTAACGGTGATGCTCTGCTCAAAGCCGTGCTGCGGCTTTTTGTGGGTACGCACCGGCTTGTTGTGCACGGTACCGGAGCCGCCGAAAGCGGCATCGTCGCTGTTCAGGATCTCTTTATAGGTGCCGGACACCGGTGCGCCGAGGGTGTAGCCCTCGCGCAGGACGGGGTTGAAGTTGCAGATGACAAGGATCTGCTTGCCGGCGGCGTCCTTGCGCAGGAAGGCGATGACGCTCTGCTGCGAGTCATCCGGTACGATCCACTGGAAGCCCTCCCAGCTGTAATCGATCTGCCAGAGGGCGGGGTGCTCTTTATAGAAGGCGTTCAGGGTGCGGACGTAGTTCTGCAGCTCGGCGTGCTTGTCGTAGTCCAGCAGCATCCAGTCCAGCTGCTTTGCCTCGTTCCACTCGGCAAACTGACCGAACTCCTGTCCCATGAACAGCAGCTTCTTGCCGGGGTGTGCCATCATGTAGCCGAAGAAGGTGCGCAGATTGGCAAACTTGTCGTCATACTCGCCGGGCATCTTGTTCAGCAGGCTGCCCTTGCCGTGCACGACCTCATCGTGGCTGATGGGCAGGACAAAGTTCTCACTGAAAGCGTAGAAGAAGCTGAAAGTCACCTTGTTGTGGTTGCCGGAGCGGAACAGCGGGTCGGTCTTCATGTAGCTGAGCATATCGTTCATCCAGCCCATGTTCCACTTGAAGTTGAAGCCCAGACCGCCGTCCGAAGCGGGCTTTGTGACCATGGGCCACGCGGTGGACTCTTCGGCGATCATGTACTTGTGGGGGTGACGACCCAGCACGGTGTTGTTCAGCTTGCGCAGGAAGGCGATGGCTTCAAGGTTCTCCTTGCCGCCGTCCTTATTGGGCTCCCATTCGCCCTGCTTGCGGTTGTAATCCAGATACAGCATGGAGGCCACGGCATCCACGCGCAGACCATCGATGTGGTACTGCTCCAGCCAGTACAGTGCGCTGGAAATGAGGAAGCTCTGCACCTCGTTGCGGCCAAAGTCGAACACCATGGTGCCCCACTCCTTGTGCTCGCCGCGCTTGGGGTTGGGGTCCTCGTAGCAGGCCTCGCCGTCAAAATTGTACAGGCCGAACTGATCCTTGGGAAAGTGGGCGGGCACCCAGTCCATGATGACGCCAATGCCTGCGGCGTGCATCTTATCCACGAAGGCCATAAAATCTTTGGGGGTGCCGTAGCGGCTGGTGGGTGCAAAATAGCCGGTGACTGGGGGTGCCGTAGCGGCTGGTGGGTGCAAAATAGCCGGTGACCTGATAGCCCCAGCTGCCGTCAAACGGATATTCCATCACCGGCAGCAGCTCTACATGGGTGTAGCCCATATCCCTGATGTACGGGATCAGCTCGTCCGCCAGCTCGGAGTAGTTGTAAGGCTTGCCGCCCTCCTTCATCTTCCAGCTGCCGGCGTGCATCTCGTAGATATTCATCGGGCCGTTGATCACGTCCGCCTTTTTCTGTGCGGCCTGCCATGCGGCATCGTGCCATGCAAAGCCGGACAGATCGTAGACCTTGCTGCCGTTGGACGGCCGGGTCTCGGCGTGGAAGGCGTAGGGATCGGCCTTGTAAACAAGGTCGCCTGCACGGGTGGTCACGCAATATTTATAAACATCGTATTCCTTCATGCCGGGAATGAACAATTCCCACACGGAATCGCCATCCACCTTGTGCATGGGATGGCTGCCGGGCTTCCAGCTGTTGAAGTCGCCCACAACACTGATGGCTACGGCGTGCGGTGCCCATACGCGGAACACAACGCCGGACTCCCCGACCCGTGTTTCCAGATGTGCGCCGAAGTAGCGGTAAGCCTCGCAGTTGTTGCCCTGTTTGAACAGGTACACCGGCAGGTCCGATGTGTTGCTCTGAATCTTTTCTTCGGTCGGTTTCATAAACTGCTCCTCCCCGTGCGGAAGCCGAAAGCGGCATCCGCAGCTTTGTACTCTTTTATATTAAAATGTTTTGACCAGTTTTGCAAGACTTTTTGTCCGAAAAACAAATACAATTAACACAAATTTTCTGGCATTCTCTGTATGTTGTGGGCATATTATCCAAAATTTGCAGCTCAACATCGTGTAAACTGCTCATTTGCCAAACGGTTTCAGCGAAAGCGTTGCGAAAACAGAAAAGGGGTCGGGAAAAGCCCACAGACTTTCCCCGACCCCGAAATAAAAATAGTATTCTGATTAACATCAAAAGAGACCGCTGCACAGTTTGTACAGCGGTCTCTTTGCGTGGTTATTGTGTTTTGTTTACGGCTCAGCCCACAACGTAGACGTTGACCTGAATGGCGCCGTTGATGACGCTTTCGGCGTAGGTCTCGTAGAACAGGTCTACAAGGATCTGCCCCTTCTGGACGGCGATGCCGGTGTCGGTGGCTACGGCGTAGCCGTAGACGAACTTGCCATCGGTGGAGGTGATGTAGAGCTTGGTGCCGTAGGGGATCACGTCCGGGTCCACAGCCACGGTGCCATAGCCCAGACCCAGACCGGAAGAGCCCTTGCCGGTACGGGAATAGTAGCCGGTGGCCTTGCCGGTGAGCACCTTGCTATAAGAGGTGGGGGCGTTGGTGGTGCCGTCCGCGCCGGTCAGGGGGGACACCGGCGCACCTGCGCCGTAGGTCTTGATGACGTGGTCGGTGGGCTCCACCGTGGTGGTGGTATCCACAACGGTGCTGTTTTCCAGCTCGCCGTCCACATAGCGGTCACGGGTGGTCACGGTCTGCTGACCGGCTGCGCCGTGCTGCACCGTGGTGGTGCGGCCGGTGTTGCGGAAGTACAGGCTGGTGTAGACATACTGGGTGTCGTAGGGGATGGCCTGAGTTTCCACCCGCTCTGCGTAGTCTACGCGGTGGACCACGATCTTGCTGCCGGCGGTCACAACGTGATCCAGCGCCGGCTCGGTGTAGTCGTCCCCTTCAAGGGTGATACCGGCGCGCTCCAGTGCATCGGCTACGGTGCCGAACACCAGCTTTACAGGGTACTCCTGCCCGTCGGCGGTGATGCTGACGGAGAATGCGCGCTCGATGTTCAGGGAGGCAAGATTGCCGCTGAACGCGGTGTAGTAGACCTCATCGCCCTCCTCAGAGCGGATGCCGGAAAGGTGCATGACCTGTGCGGGGGAAGCATCGGCATCGGTCAGAAGGACCTGCCGTGCACCATTGGAGTCGGTGACGTAGGTCAGCCGCAGATTTGCAGCGGTGACGCCAAGGGTAGCCACAAGGCATACCACCATGACACAAAATGCCAGCACACGGGGAGATACTGCCTGCTTTGCGGCAGTAACTGCTTTCTTCAATTTAACGGAAGCGATACGAGACAACTCCTCTCTTTGTCGTATTTGGCGCGGCCGCGGGTCTGTATTGCATCAGCACCCCGGCCGCCCGGACTGTGGCTGCTCTGAGTATAAGCGTCTCACAGTCAAATACGATGCTCTCTTCGGGTAAAAAGAATGAGCACCGTATTACAGGTTGGAATCCGCTTCGGGCAGACCACAAAACTGCCCCGGCACAGGCCGCATCTGCCCATGCCGTGCCGTACGCAGGACGGCTTTTTACTTCATCCAGATAGAATTTAAACGCTGCAACGTTCGTTGCACAAACGCTATTTTACCAGACCGTAAAGCATCTGTCAAATTTGTGTCTTGCACTTTGTTAGATTTGTAACATTATTTTTTGTGCAATTTTCACAGTGTTTCTTTTGATATTTTGGTTTTTAGGTGGTTTCCTTCTGATTTTTTCCTTTTTTCTGGGGGCAATTCGTTCATGAATTTTTAACATTTGCACCGGCTCTTTTCTCTGCGAATAAGGCCGCAGCAGCGGCCGCTGCGCCCAAAACAAGCTGCCCCACATCGCGGGTTTTGCATGGAAAACCTGCAGGGGAATTACCCGGTCCCGGCAGGGGAGAAAAGCTCGCATTTCCGGTGCCAAAACCCCGTTTAGCAAAATGCCGAAGAACAGAAAATTTCACATTTTTAGTACACACTGGATAGTTTTGCGCCCCCGGCGGTACAATCGGGACAGCAAACAGAAAAGGAGGTTTTGCATGGAGATCGAAATCCTTGAGCAGCAGTGCGGCGGCACCGAATTTGTGCCCCGGCCGCACCGGCTGCACCTTGGCGCACAGAACGCCGAGGGGGTGGACCGGCTGCAGTTCATCCTGCCCGCAGCGTGGGCGGGGTGCACCCTGGCGCTGTATCTGCGCCGCAGCGATGGGGTGCAGCTGGCCGCCATTCCGCTGGACGCCGACGACAGTGTGACGGTGGACCGCCGCCTGACCGGCAGCGTGCGGGGACAGTGGATGCTGGCCGCCATAGGCAGCGGCGGTTACACCGCCTACACCCGCCCCGGCAGCTACGATGTGTACGCCACCCTGCCTACGGACGGCGGCAGTGAGGAGCTGCCGCCCTCGGTGTACGAGCAGTTTGTGGCGCGCGTGCTGGAAAGCGCACACGCCGCAGCGGAAAGCGCCCGCCGTGCCGAGAACGGTGCGGCAGATACCGCCATGCAGGCGGCACTGGCGCAAAAGACTGCGGACAAAATTCTGGCCGACCGTACCGATGCCGAGGCCAGCGCAAAGCGGGCGGAGGCTGCCGCACTGCGGGCAGAAAGCTATGCACCCACCGGTGGGCAGGTGCTGAGCGTGAACAGCAAGGGCGGCGCGGTGCAGCTGAACGCACAGGATGTGGGGGCGGTGCCGCTCCCGGTGCAGCCTTTGCCTGGCGAGATGGTGCGCATTCTCAGCGTGGATGCCGCCACCGGCGCGGTGCAGACCGATACCACCCCGCTGCCGGACCTGCGCCCCTATGTGCGCAGCGAGACCGTGCCTACGGCGGCAACGCCCGGCGCGGTGCGGGCAGACGGGCAGTACGGCGTTGCGGTGCGGGCAGATGCCACCCTGACCACCGTGCCCGCCACGGCGGCGCAGTTGGACCGTATGACCGAGGCCCATGCGCCCCTGACCCCGGCGCTGCTGCCCTACGGCGTAAAAAAGGCGCTGACCAGTGCCGCCGGGGCAGCAGGCTGGTCGGCGCAGGAAAAGGCCGCCGCACTATTGCAGCTGGGCGCGGACGACCGGTTTTACTCCAAGGCCGAGGCAGACCGGAAATTCGGCATGGGCTGCACCATGCCGCCCGCCACCGCAGCCGTGCTGGGCGGCGTGAAGGTGGGGCGGGGCCTGACCGTGAGCGCAGACGGCACACTGGAAATGACGGCGGAAAACCTTGACACGGTGCTGGGCTTTAGCCTGGCAGAAAAACTGAATCAACTGAGAGGAGTGACGGACATGAACGGAAAGCTTGTCTACACAAGCGACGGTGCGGCGGGCAAAAGCAACAAGACGATGACTGTGCCGGACGAGGTGGATTATATTGTGGTAAGGATGGCGGTCCCTCTGGAATGTACCACGATCGCTACCACCGGCGGAGTAGCCGCAGCGGCGGCTGCGGACTACGGCTGCACCCGCATCGTGCGGGGCGGTACGGCGGTGGCCATAGTGGGCGGCGGCAACACCTACAATCTGCGGGACGGCGTTTACTGCAAGGGCGAAGCACTGGTGAAGGTGAGTTTTGCTGCGAACGGCACGGTGAACATCGGCGTGGTCGATGTAAACCTGGCGAGCAATGACAACGCTTATCCCTTCAACGTGGAGGGCTACCAGTATGTGTAAGGGCGGTGCAGCATGAACGAGATGACCATCCGGCTGGAACGCAACGGCGCGGCAGCGGTGCCCGGCGGACAGCTGCTGCTGGGGTATGCGGGCAACCGGGGCAACTACCGGCTGCGCATCGAGCAGCGGGGCGAGTGGAAGGGGCTGACCGTGTGCGCCCACTGGCACACCCCCGGCGCAAGCGCGGCTACGCTGGTGGAAAACGGAATCCTGACCGTACCGGCGGCGGTGACGGCAGTGCCCGGCGCGGGCTGCCTCACCTTTGAGGGCACGGACGGCAGCCGCACCGTGACCAGCGCTGATGTGCGGTGCAAAGTATGCGCCAACAGCGGCACGGCAGAGGGCACGATGCCCGCCCCGGCTACGCCTGCGTGGGAGGCGCTGGTGAGGCTGCTGGGCACAGGCGGCGGTATTACCGCCGCGGAAAAACAGGCGCTGCTGGCCGTACTGCGCACGCTGGCGGCGGGCAATGACGCAGCTATGGATGCCTGCGACAGTC
>PPYF01387332.1_pt1 | contig 15344 bp, 7 predicted proteins | sample 1559871 | NCBI WGS metagenome assembly PPYF01 (sample SAMN08240021, study PRJNA423297) | Human gut metagenome, whole genome shotgun sequencing project. | reverse complement strand
CCCCTACCCTAAATATGAGCCCCTTTCAGGGGCGCTGGCGCCTCTTTACCAACCTTGATTTTATGGAATTTTGAACACCCCAGTAAGTAAGTCATGGTCAAGGTACTCTTTCACCATTAATAAGGGTGAAATACCATTGGTGATTACCAAACGGCTGTCGCCGCAAATTCCTGCCGACATCCGCCAGTATAAAACAACGAAATCGGGCCGGGGCTCTCTGCTGAGAATCCCGGCCCGATTTGGTTTTAGGGTGGTTCTAAAAATTTTAGATTTATTAGAGCCCCCTTTATGTAATGTTTCCTTACGTCTGCTTACGCTTCCACGTCGTCCTCTTCCGTTTCCATCCAAGGCATATCGCTGAAGGAGTCTGATGTGCTCTGCGTTTTGCTGCCGAAGCCGCCTGTGTGCTGTCCGCCGCTAATAGTCATCATCATGGAACCTTCTGCGAAGAGGTCGATGCACTCCGACTGGGGTTTAATATATTTCTTTTTCATACTTAGCTTTTCTTGAGTTTATTCTTACTGGGCAATAAATTTGCGTCCGTTTTGGAGATAGAGTGCGCCCTTGACCATCTTCGTCACGCGGCGTCCGCTGAGGTCGTACACCAAAGCGTTGGCAGGCAGACTGTTCTGTACGTTGCCGATGGCGGTGGTATTTCCGCCGTGGTTAACCATCACAGCCATGAGACCTTCCACCTTGTTGAGGTAAGCGCGGTTGGCGGGGAGCGAAGCACTGCCATCGGTTGAGAAGAAGCCCACGAGGCCAGTCTCGTTCGACACGCCGAAGATGAGTTTATCATCGAGTTGGCCCACCGCGATTTCACTGGTTGTGCCGATGAGGTCGTTTTTCCCCAAAGTCTCAACACCCGCAGTGGCAACAAGTTTGATTTGCTCGCTGTTGGTTCCCATCAGCACCACACCGGCGTTGGCAGGCACACTGCCCACTTCGCTCAGCGTGAGTTCTTTTCCTTCAACGGTTCCCTTGTAGAGCTTGGCATCGCCGTCGTAGTCCTTGGCAATGGTGAAGTCAAACGGCAGAGCGGTGGAATTGAACGTGCCCTGACCTGGAACATCGTAGAGTTCCACTTCGAAGGTGGGCTCAACCATGCGGAAAGCAAAACCTTCATCGTCGGCGGAATAGTTCTTGAAGCCGATGCCTTTTGCGTCGTCGTCCAAACGCCAAGCGTAATTCTTGTTGTTGGCGGCTGTCAGTTTCGGAAAATTGATGACGGAAGCGCCAGCATACCAATAAGAAGAACCGACAACGGGGCATACCGCGAAACCGCCCTCGGTCTTGAAGATTTCCCACGTGCTGGTATTTGAAGCAGCTCCACTGAAACTCAGAGAAGTCACGCTTGACATAACGGCTGCGCTATGTAAATTCTTGCCAGCGCCCACGCTCGTAAACTGGTAGCCATCGAAGGCATTACCCTTCACGTAAAACAAATCGTTGCGCACATTGTTCAGTTCATCGGCCTGCGCTGCCGCGCGGAATGCCAACGAACCATTATTGTTATAGAGGCGCGTGCCCTGCACGTTTTCCAAATAATAATACACAGGCGCTTCGTCCGTACTCAATTGGAAAGGCAGAGTGGAAACGCAGTCAATCTTGAAGGTCTGTCCGTCATCGCCAGCTTCCACCTTGCGCATCGGCAGGGGGGCTTCAACGTATTCAGGAAGGCCAGCGGCCTGCGGGAAGGCACGGCCTGCAATGGCTGAAGAAACGGCTTGAGACTTTTTGACTTCGCCCTTCCAACAGAACTCATAATTGAACGAAACTACATCTGCGGCATCGTACATATCGTCAACAGCATAGAACTGGAACTGCGCATTGTTGGACGCGCTGGCACCAGTGTCCCAATAACCCAACACGTTGCCGCTGTTGGCCACCACATAGACATCCACGTTTTCTGTTTCATATTTTCACCAAGTCCATCCCGTCTTCACACACTTAGCGGCCGACGTTTTCAGATAGCTCCAGCCGTCGGCAGATGCCACGGCCGTGAAGCTCTGGCCGGAAGCGGCGAGCGCGATTTTCGACTGCTGGCCAGGGTTACACTCTTTGTCGTTGTTCTTAGGAGCCGGAATGGCAGGCCAGAAATAATTGTTTTTATCAAACGCCTTGATGGTCAGTTGGCCGCCATCGTTGGCCACGTATAAAACATAGCTGACATCGTCGACAGCCTTTCCGGTCAAATCATGCGCCGCGCCCTTCGCATCAAACATCACGTTTGAGCCGTTGCGATAAACAAAACTGCCGTCGGCATCGGTCTTGTCGCTCTTCATTTTCAAAACGTAGTAGCCGCTCTTGAGGGCTGAAACAGCCGTCGGCGAGGAGGCTACGGTTTGTGCGGCCACATTCATGACGGCACAAACGGCGCACATCAAAATAACTGTTAATCTTCTCATTTGTATAAGTGGTAAGAATTGTTTTCAGGCTATGGCGCAAAAAGATACGGGGCCTTCGTCGGCCAACGCTTTCTTTCGCCATCACCAAGTTTTCGGCCTGCAAAGTTCGCCCAATTATTAAAAACTGCCAACCGTTAAATAGTTTTATCCCTCCTTCATTTGGTTTTATTGGCTCTTGACATCTTGCTTTTGCCCGATGCAGAATGTCAGTGAGTTATAGCGTTTATTTGGTCAAAAATCGTGCGGGATTTTTTCTGGATTTTGAACACCCTACCTTACAGGGGCGAGGTTCATTAATAGGCCCCAAGAGGTAGGGGCAAGCCCCTACCCTAAATGTGAGCCCCTTTCAGGGGCGCTGGCGCCTCTTTACCAACCTTGAATTATCTATATTTTGAACACCCTACCTTTCAAGGGTAGCGCCGCTGCAACCCACATCACAAAAAAAGAATCTGACGATTGCGTCTTCACTGCGCAATCGTCAGATTCTTTTTTATATAGCTATGGTGTATTGCCTGACGGCTATCGGATTCCGCTTTTCAGCTATAGGATATTGCAAGCAATCGATAGAACTAAAGTCTCTATGACCGTCATTCCGCAACGTCCTTATACGATTTCAATCTTGCTCTTTCCCCCTGCGGGTTGCTTGACCAGTCGGATTTGCGGACTGATTTGGGAGCGTATCTGGTCGGTGTGGCTGATGACGCCCACTTTTCTGCCCTGGGCATTCTCAAGGTTGGAGAGCGCCGACATAACGAGGTCGAGAGAGGCGTGGTCGAGGTTGCCGAAACCCTCGTCAATGAAGAGGCTGCCGATGCTCAGATTGTGGCTCGAGAGCGTGGCAAGTCCCAAGGCCAGCGCGAGACTGACAACGAAGGTTTCGCCGCCAGAAAGTGAACTGACGTAGCGGTGCTCGTCAAACATGTCGCGGTCGATGATTTCCAGCGTGAGCGTGCCAGGCATGTTGCGGAGTTCATAGCGCGGCGAGAGCTGGCGCAACTGGGCGTTGGCGTGGCTGACCAGGAAGCCAAACGTGTAGCTCTGGGCCAGTTCGCGGAATTTCTTGCCGTCGGCACTTCCCAAGAGCGCATCGAGACGACGCCACTCTTCTGCGTTGACACGCGCCGCTTCGAGGTCTTTCAATCGACTGGCGGCCCGTTGCTCACTGTCTTCATGCTGCTTAAGACAGAGGTTAAGACTGAGCACATGCGCTTTCTGCACGTCGATTTCCTGAAGGAGCGATGCCTCGCTGGCCTTCAGACTTTCGCGCGTCTCGTCGCCCGTGCCAGAGGGCTGGCTGGGCTTGCTGCGCAATGCCAAGAGGGCTTCACGCGCCGTTTGGAGGCGTGTGCTGGCAAGCGTGAGCTGCTTTCTCGCCTCGTCAAGGCGGTCGCGCAGTTGTTTCCAGTCACAATGCTCCGAGAAGATTTTCTCAAGTTCGGCAAACTGCATCGGCGAATGCGAGGAATTGAATTTAACAATCCACACGTCGAGGTCGGCCATTCGCTGGCTCAATTCTCCCTGCCGCGTCATGCGCGTCTGCAAAAGATTCTGCTGCGTTCCCTGCAACTGCCGCAGGCGTCCAGAAGCCTGTTCGTTCACGCCGCGTGCCAGCGATTCCTTCTGACGTGCCGCCGCGATTTCCGCCGAGAGAAGCTCCTCTTCCTTTTCTGGCGTCGTATTGTTGAAAAGCCTTGAAAGCTCGTCGCGCTTGGCTTGCAGGCGTTCCTGCATAGCCTCCTTCGCCTCCACAGCCTGCGTGTATTGCTGGCGGGCCTCATTCAGACGGTTGCTCAGAGCCTTCACCTCTTCATGAAGGAGTTCGCAGGCACGCTGCTGCTCGTCGAGGTTTTTGCACGTGTTGAGCCAGTCGTCGTGGAGCGTCGATAGGCGCAGGCGGAAGTTGTCGGGATTGTTTTTCCATTCCGAAAACCATCCAGAGAGCGTCACCATCGAGTCGAGGTCCTGGTAAAGCTCACTGCATGAGCGGTCGGACTTCGTCAAGATTTCCTCCTGCTCCTCAGCAGAAGCCGCTGCCACGCGATATTGCGTGTTGAGGTCATTGATATGGTCACGATCTTCCGCCATCTGCGCTTCGAGAGCGCTGATTTGCTCGTTAAGGCGGTTGATGTGGCCCTGGTGGAAGTTAAACGTTTCCAGTTCCTTCTCCGCCTCAGAAGCCGCGCGGCGCGTATTGTCGATAAGCAGGCCAATCATGAGGCGGCGTGCATCGCGTGCCACAGAAGGCGAGCAATCGGCAAACGAATTATCGAGATAGGCATACGCATGCCACTGTTCCACGTCCGCCCTCTGTCGTGCCTCACGGCTTTGGAGGTTTGAACGCTCAGAAGCCAAGCGTCCTTCGCTGGCCGCCATCTCTTCCTTCAGCTGGCCCACCAGACGCTGCAACGCGTCGAGTTGTTCTTTGGCCTCGTTAAATTCCTTTTCGAGATTATTGAGCAATTCGCCAAGTTCGCGCTCCGTCTCCGTGTGGTAAGGATGGTGCGTTGCCCCGCAAACGGGACAAGCCCTGCCCTCCTTGAGCTGTTTGCGCAACTTCACGATGTTTTCACTTTGGCTGAGCGTCAGCGCCACATTGAGGCGCTTATGGGTTTCCGCGAGCACGAGAAGTTTGTTTTCAGCCGCCGCCAAATCCTTCTGTTTTTGCTTCTGCGCCGCCTCGATTCTGCTGATTTCCGCCCGTTTGTCGTCGATTTCCTCATAGCCCGAAGCAATACTTTCCCAAAGCGTCTGGGCATGCTCCAAGGCCAGCAGACGGTTGCGGTTGTCGGAGAAACGTTGCTGGAGCTTCGCGCTGTCGTGTCCCTGATTGTTTTGGCGGTGGATAAGCAGTTCGCCTTTGAGCGTGTCCATGTTCGCCTCGTTGTCGTGCTGCTTCTTCTGATAACGCTCCGCAGAGAGCTTAATTGAGGCCTGGCGCTGTTGCAGTTGGGCACATTTCTTGCGGCTTTGCTCATTGCTCCGCGTTTCGATGTTGAGCGCAGAGAGTTTGTCTTTGACGAGGTCAAACTTGTCAAACATGAGGCGGTGTACAGAAAGCGCCTGCTGATGGAGCTTGAGGGCTTCAAACGCCTTCTCGCTTTCTTCCAAGTCGGCATTCTTCTGCTTGAGCGCCGAGGTGCGTTCCTCAAAGGCCGTCTTCTTCTCGACGAGTTGCACGTCGGCCCGCTTCAGTTCGCCTTCAGCCCCGCGTATCTCTCCGTTGAGCACATGGCCCCGACTGATGGCAGGGCGGCGCATAGAGAGGCGGCTTTCGGCCTCAGAAACGCGCTCCCGCGCCTGATCGAGGGCTTCGCCAGCTTCCCTGAGCTGGCGGCGCTCCGAAAGGATGTCGTTCGACGTGCGTTCTTCGTCGCGCTTGATTTGCTCGATGTCGGCACGCCGCATCTTGATTTCCTGGAAAAGCGGTTGCACGTCGAGCACAGAATCATAGCGCTCCAGGCGCAACTCGTCGCCACGCAGCGACATATAGGCTTTGTTGGCACCTGCATATTGCTCTTCCAGACGGGCCACCAGCGAAGTGGCCTCATCGAAGTCGGCAAACCACTGCAATTGCTGCTGCACGAGCTGCTGGCGCTCCGTGAGCGTCTTGATGGTGGCAGAAGCCAAGGAATATTCCTCCTTCTTCGCGGCGAGTTCATCGTCGCTGAGGTGGTTTTTCATAATTTCCTGCAAATTGCTCGTCAGGATTTCAACGCTTTGCTGGGCCTCGACCGTCTGCTCATGAATGGTGCGGGAGATTTGTCCGTAGATTTCAGTTCCCGTCAGTTTCTCCAGCAAGGCCGACTTCTCGCTGCGCCCGGCACGCAGGAAATTCGCAAAACTATTTTGCGCCAGCATAACGGTGCGCGTAAACTGCGTATAATCCAGTCCGATGATTTCCGGAATGCGGCGGTCGATTTCCGCCTCTGGAATGGTTTCCTTGTGGGGCGCGAGGCGTTGCAGGCTACGCACCACCTTGTCGTAGTTGTCCGTTCGCTTAAGCCGCAAAGTCCATTTCGCCTCATAGCGTTCCCCCGCAGTAGTGGTAAACTCCACAGCGGCGAGGGCTTCGCGGCAGCCGCGACGGAGAATGCCCCGCACGTCGGTCGGCGAAATGGCCTGTGCGCGGTTGGGGTTTTTCTTCACGTCGTCGCCCGTGATGCGCTCCGCATTTTCAAAACGCGGCGCGTGGTTGTAGAGCGCCAGACAAACGGCATCGAGAATGGTGGATTTGCCCGCCCCCGTGTCGCCCGTGATGGCGAAGAGCCCAGCAGAGCGCAAAGGCTCCTGCGTGAAGTCGATGACCTGTTTTCCCTCAATTGAGGTGAGGTTGCATATCGTGATTTTCTCTATTTTCATTGTTCTCCCTCCTTGATTTCAGAGACGGCCTTTTCATAGGCCGTGTTGAAGCGTTGCTGAAGCGCTTCGGGCATGTCGGTGTTGTAGCGGCTCTCAAAAACCCGCTTGGCCATGTCGATGGGCTGAATGCTACGCAGCGTCTCGACGGAGCCAATCTTTCCCGGCTCGGAAGCGGCAGGGGGCAGTTCGCGCACCATGCGACAGAAATGAACCGCCTTGTCGGCCAACGCTTCTGTGGCCTCGTGGAGCAGCGAAGGGTTGGGCTGATTTTCGAGCACACGCATTTCGAGATACGGCCAGGTGGCGCCATCGTCGTTTTTCTCGCGTTGCGGCAAAGCAGCAATGGCGTCGAAGAGAGCATCGGTGCTTACGGCACCGCGATTGGGGATGGAAAGCAGCGCACGCAACGGCGTATATTCCAAACGGCTGACCTCCGTCTCGCCCGTTTCGCTGATGGTGACGAGGTTGACACCGTGGCGGTAGCCCTTTTCAGAGAACGACATCGGAAGGGCACTGCCAGCATAATACATATCAGACTTCACACCGCCAACGCGCTGGGCTTTGTGGATGTGTCCCAAGGCCGTGTAGAGCGCCCCGCAGTCAACGCGGCCCGCCTCAACGCAGTCTTGCCCGCCAACAACAAGGCGTTCGCTGTGCTCATCCTGGCAGATTTCAGCCCCGGCGGCATAGAAATGGGCGGCGACAACGGCCGGCAGCGACTTGAAAGGCGTTTTGCGATAGCGCTTGCAGAGGTTGTCGAGAAACCATGCCAGCCCCTCCGTCGTTGAAAGTCCCGAGGGATAGTCGCTGGTGCGCAGATAAGGCACGGCAAAGCAAGTGACAACGGCTTCCTGCTGCCCAAGCGGACTTAGAGGCAAGAGATAATGGTCGAAATCAACCTCTCCGGAGTCCTCCAGCCGGCGCACCATTCCGCGCACATAAACATTGTGCACCTTGAGCAGTTCGGCAGGTGCTTCGAGGCGTCCTGCTGAGTCGTGGTTGCCGGCAGTGGCCACCACCTGCAGCCCTTCAACAGCACTCGTTGCCTGAATGAGGAAATCGAAGAACTGCTTTTCGGCGCGTGCCGGTGGATTGGCGGTGTCGAAGATGTCGCCAGAAATGATGAGCGCGTCGGGACGCTGCTGCCTAACTACTTCCAGAAGCCAGCTGAGAAAATGGACGTGCTCGTCAGCGCGGTCGTGTCCATGAAATGTGTTGCCGAGATGCCAGTCGGCGGTATGTATGAGTTTCATAATGTCGCGAACTTAGATGAAACGCAAAATTACGCTTTTTTTAGGGATGTGGAAAGGATAGTTTTCTAAAAAATTGGCAGAATTTCAGCGCAGCGAATGGACGCAACAGATGGGCGCGATGGGCGGGCGCGACGGAGCAGCGAAGAATGAAGCATGCGCAAGATGAACACGACATCATCGGAACAAAATCGGCAATACCCTCCATCAGCAAACACCGCGATGACGCCCCAAAAAATACCGCCAAAGAATTTGCTGCCGTTTGCCACCCATTTTCGTCCACTTAGGCAGGCTTTCCAACCGCTTGGACAATAAACGAAAAAAGCGGGGTTGCCCACCTCTTTTATTATATGTACTTTTGTATGTGGAATTTCTCAGACATACGAATTCGTTTCGTAGCTCACAGAATGACAATTCGCCCTTGGACACTCGCTTCAAACGACGAAGCTTACCGGCCAAGGAACAAAAGAAGAAAGAACGTATGTCACAATCTCAGACTCCAGGCAATCATGGTGGCTTGGAGAATATAGAGATAAAACACTCCCACCTGGGTCGAAGATGATCCGGGTGGGAGCTTTTTTTGTGCGAAGAAAGGGGAGGCGAAGCGGGACGGCACAGCGCTGAGGCCCGATTGAAAGTTAAGCGGGTTACTTACACGTTATCGATTTGCGGCCGCGAGTAATGCTGCTCGCGGCCGCCGTTCGTGCTACTCGCGGCCGCTGGTAGCATTGCTTGCGGCCGCGAATCGATGACTTCTTTGGCTTGTTGGGGAAACGATGCGGACTTTGAAGGGACGGATTACACGCTTTTTGCGGCGGGGGATGGGGCGAAGCATTGTAGCTCACTTTGCTCGCAAAGTGAGGACCACGAACACGTAGCGAACATGGTCAACGCTTTGGGGTATAATCTTGTTATTTTTCAGCCTATGCTTGGCCGTCGCAATATTCGTCCCCCTCACTTTGCGAGCAAAGTGAGCTACAGTGCTTCGCCTCAGGGCATCGTCGAATGTTCGCGCATCGCCCCATGCAGCGATGTCGTAATGCGGCGCAGCCCGCAACCCCGTTGCAAAAATTCGATTAATTCGAACCTTCGCCGCGAGCGCCCTGAAAGGGCAGCCAGTTCAGAGCAGGGCAACGCCCTGGGTATCAATGCATAAACGCCTACGCCCTGTAAGGGCAAAAGTACGGGCGAACGGTTGGCTTTTACTTTTGCCCTTACAGGGCGCAGGTGCGGTACATACGTTAACCCAGGGCGTTGCCCTGGGCTCTGAACTCGTTGGGCTTTCAGCCCGCACAGGGCCGCTGACAATCGGGCTCTGAACTTGTTGGGCTATAGCCCGCGCAGGGCCGCTGGTTATCGGGATGTGGACTTATTGGGGGCTTTTTCGCGCGGGCAACAAAAACGGCTGGGCGCCGAGAGGCGTCCAGCCGTTAATATTAGAATGTATCAGGAATTACTTCACGATAACCTTCTTGCCGTTTACGATGTAAAGACCGTTCTGAGCCTTTGCAACGCGACGACCGCTGAGGTCATAAACAACACCGTTCTGCTGTGCAGGTTCGATGACTTCTGCATTGTTGATGCCGTTGGTGAATTCACCAGCAGGAACCAAACGCCATGAGTTGTTGTAAGCAGCTTCTCTTGTGTTGTAAGTAGTGATCTTACCAGAAGTGGCAGTGGCATCACCTGCACCAGCCTTACCAGCCAAAGTGATGATTGAACCACCATAGTTGTGAACGAGGTAGAATGCACCAGGAACAACGTCTACGTTAGCCTTGACAATCTGGAATGGAGCAGGAGCACCAACAGCAAATACGTTAGACTCGTTGACTTCGCCGAGCTCAGTGCCACCTTCGAGGGTTGCCCACTTACCGAAGCGGAAGCCTACGATTGGTTTAGCGTGAGCAACGTTGCCTACGAAGTAAGTCGTGTCGCTTGCAGCGTAGAATTCCCACTTGTATTCGTCGCTTGCTTCGTCGAGCTTAGCCCATCTTACAGTGTCGCTTGCGTCAGCATAGATTGCATACTTAACGCCCGGCTGCTTGCTTTCAAAGTCCTTGAAGCCAGCTACGAGGTAGTAGCTCTTGTTGGCGTCGAAGGCGATGGTTTCAGCTTCCTTCAAAGTTTCGATGGCAGCCTTAGAAGCAACCATGTCACCAGCAGCGATGGCAGTCTTCAAAGTAGCGAGCTGGTCAGCAGTGTAACCACCTACGCAACCTTCAGCAGCAGCCCAAGCCTTAGGAGTTGACCACTTGAGGCCTTCAGCGTCGGCATCAGTCATTTCAGCGAAGACGATCTTTGAACCACCATCAGTTGGAGATGCACCATTGTTCCAGAACTTGACGTCTGTACCGGTTTTACCACCGAACTGGTTCAAGCAAGCGTTGGCGTCGGCAGCAGCAGAGAGAGCGAAGCCGTTACCATTGATGGTCATCTTGAATGCAGTCACAGGAGTTTCGTTAGCAGCGATTTCATCGTCTGAACCGAAGGTGAGCGCTGCACCGTTAGAAGTTGAAGGAACATAAACCTTCACTTCAGGACCCATGGCCTTGTTCCAAAGCTGGAAGCCATCTTCGAGGTTGCCAGTGAATGCCCAGAGGTATGAGTCAACGCTGTCGCTAACGGCGATTGAAGCGCCGGCCTTCACTGCGCTCTCACCAGTCTTCTGGTAGATGTAGTAGCCATTACGGATGCGCATCGTGTAGAAGTGAGTGCCTTCAGCGAACTTGCCGCCTTCAATCGTTGTCGGAACGAAAGGAACGCCACCGAGAGGAGTCTTCTTGTAAACGAGGGTGATTTCAGTGTCTTCGTTGATGGTCTGGTTGTTGGTTGCGTTTTCAACGAGTTCGTAACCGAGCTGACCGAGCTGAACGCTGTCACCGTGGAATTCGTAACCGAACGGAACATAGATGTTCTCGTCCTTCATCGGATTGCCTTCTTCATCCTGGCAGGTGATGGCAACCATTGGGTAGTGCTTGTAGTAGAGACCGATTTCGAGATTGCCGCCTTCAGGGATTTCATTCACGTGGTAAGGCATCTGGATTTCGTCACCAGTGGCGTAGTTATCAGCTCTCTGATAAGCATAGTTTTCCAAAGTCGGAACCGTCACAGAGTCACCGAGACCCAAAGTCAAGTTGCGGGTCTCAATTTCTTCACCTTCAGTAGTCTGGAGATAGAGGGTGGTAGGAACTGTTGTGCGAACTTCGGTTGTCAACGGGAAGATCTGGTAGAGAGAGTTGTCACCAGAAACATTCCAACCCACGAAGAGGGCTTCTGAGTTGTCGTCAGCCAAGTTCTGACCGTTGAAGTAAACGTTGTTCTCATCACGGAAGTAGAAGAAAGAGTCGGCCCGTTCTTCTGTTGCTTCAGGAACCGTTACGCTGATGATAGCAGCTGAGTCTGCGCTCAAGCAAGTAGCGCCCGGCCACTTTACCCACGTGCTGCTCTCGTCGTAAGGGAAGTTAGGCACGAAGTTGTGACGAGGGCTCTGCAACTTGATGTTGCAACCGCCGTCGAACGGCTCAACGCTCAATACTGTCCAAACGAAGTCGGAGCTTGAAGTGGAACCCACATGGAGCTTACGGCTCAAGTGGATCTTCTGGTTATCGACTTCTCTCAAGAATGCACGACGGCTGCTTTCTCCATAGCAGAAGAGAGCAATCTTCGAACCTTCTTTGAGGCCTTCGAGTGAAGTCATAGTAGGACCGATTTCGGTTACGACTTCAATCTGCGCCTGGGCTGTGGTGGCGAACATTGCCATCAAAGCCACGATGAAAGTGTAGATTTTTTTCATACGCTTTGGTTATAAAATTAATAAAATTCGTTCTCTATCTTGTTGTTTAGAACAGGATAAAAGACACATTATCAGCTGGTTAAAGCTATCATAACATGTTCTCATATTCTGTTTTTCTATTTTCACTTGCGAAAGTTAGCGATTTTATTTGATGTTTGCAAATATAAGGCGAATAATTAAATGATATTTAACATTAGAAAAGACAAAGGGGGAGTTTCCTTTTTGTCGGATGGGGGATTGGGGCGCAACAGGGTAGCTCGTTTTGCGGCGCAAAGTGAGGGGGACGCCCTTACAGGGCGTAGGGAATGGGGACATGGCACCCAGGGCGTTGCCCTGGGCTAGGGACTTGTTGGGCTTTCAGCCCGTGCATGGCCGCTGATATTCGGGCTATGAGCTCATTGGGTCCGCGCCTGACCGCGAACGGCCAAGCGCGGCGCCGCAATTTCAGGCATTGAGTTTTTCCTTGAGATAGTGTGCTGTATATCCTTGTCCTTTTGCCACCACTTCTTCGGGAGTTCCTTCGGCCACGAGGCGGCCGCCGTCGCGTCCGCCTTCTGGTCCGAGGTCGATGATATAGTCGGCACATTTGGCCACGTCGAGGTTATGCTCGATGATGACAACGGAGTGTCCGCGTTCGATGAGGGCATTGAGGCTCTTGAGGAGGGTGCTGATGTCGTGGAAATGCAAGCCAGTGGTGGGTTCGTCGAAGATGAAGAGCGTCGGGGCGGCTTTTTCCTGACTGAGGTAGTAGGCCAGTTTCACGCGCTGGTTTTCGCCGCCAGAGAGGGTGGCACTCGACTGTCCGAGTTTGATATACCCCAGTCCGACATCCTGGAGGGGACGGAGTTTCTTCACCACGGCCATTTGCTTGTGGAGCGTGAAGAACTCGATGGCCTCGTTGATGGTCATTTCAAGGATGTCGTGTACGTTCTTTCCCTGGAAACGCACGTCGAGGACTTCTTGTTTGAAACGCTTGCCATGACAGGACTCACATTCGAGGACGAGGTCGGCCATGAACTGCATCTCGACGCGGATGGTGCCATCGCCCTTACATTCCGGGCAGCGGCCGCCCTCGGCATTGAAGCTGAAGGTGGCGGGCTTGAAGCCCAACTGCTGGGAGAGGGGCTGCGCGGCCATGAGTTTGCGTATCTCGTCGTATGCCTTGACGTAGGTGGCGGGGTTGGAGCGCGAGGACTTGCCGATGGGGTTCTGGTCGACAAACTCCACGGCCTTGATGCTGTCGAGATCGCCTTCCATCGACATGTATTCGCCCGGCGCGTCGCCAGCGATATCGAAATGGCGCAGAATGGCGCGATAGAAGACGTCGCGCACGAGGGTGCTCTTTCCCGAACCGCTGACGCCTGTCACCACGGTCATCACGCCCAAGGGGAAACGGACATCGATGCCTTTGAGGTTGTTGGCACGCACGCCACGCAGACTGATGGAGCGATTCCAAGCACGACGCGAAAGCGGCACTTTTATTTGCTCCGCACCGCTGAGGAAGTCGACGGTGTGGCTCTTTCCTGGTGCCACTGCTACGTGGTCGTCGTAGGGGCCAGCCCACACCACTTCGCCGCCCAAGCGTCCGGCTTCGGGACCGATGTCGATGATATAGTCGGCGGCACGGATGATGTCTTCATCGTGTTCCACGACAACGACGGTGTTTCCCACATCGCGCAACTGGCGCAAGACGTGGATGAGACGCTCCGTGTCGCGAGAATGGAGACCGATGCTCGGCTCGTCGAGGATGTAGAGCGAGCCTACCAGGGAGGAGCCCAACGAGGTGGCGAGGTTGATGCGCTGGCTCTCACCGCCGGAGAGGGTGTTGGAAGGACGGTTGAGCGTTAGGTAGCCCAGTCCCACATCGCTGAGGAAATGGAGGCGGCTGGTGATTTCTGGCAAGAGACGTGCCGCCACCTGGGCGTCGTGGGGCGAGAGTTGCAGATGGTCGAAGAAATCGCGTAATTCGCTGATGGGTTTGTTGACGAGGTCGGTGATGCTGGCCCCGCCCACTTTCACATAGGCTGCTTCGGGGCGCAGGCGCGAGCCTTCGCAGTCGGGACAGATGGTGCGACCGCGATAGCGTGCCAACATAACGCGGTATTGGATTTTATATTGGTCGCGCTCGAGCATGCGGAAGAACTCGTCGATGCAGATGTCTCCGAGTTCTTTCGCCCCATGCCAAAGCACGCGGCGCTCGGCCTGCGTGAGTTCAAAATAGGGCTTGAAGATGGGGAAATTGATGCGGGCGGCACGGCGGCAGAACTCGTCTTTCCACGCTCCCATTTTTTCTCCACGCCAACAACGCACGCAACCATCGTAGACGCTCAATGCCGTGTTTGGCACCACGAGGTGCTCGTCGATGCCGATGACCATGCCGAAACCCTCGCAACGCTGGCAGGCGCCGAGGGGGGAATTGAAGGAAAACATGCTATCTGTCGGTTCGCTAAAGACGATGCCGTCGGCCTCAAAGCGCGTGGAGAAATGATGGAGGGCCCGCGAAGGATAGAAACGCAAGAGGCATTCACCGTCGCCCTCGTAGAAAGCGGTCTCAACGGAGTCGTTCAGGCGGGAGACGGCATCTTTGTCGTGGCTGACGCTGAGGCGGTCGATGAGGAGGAAGGGCCAGGAGGCCGGGGTCTCATGCTCCGCGTCCATCACCTCATTGCAAAGGTCGGGGTTTTGCTGGAGGAAATCTTCGATGCGCACCATTTCTCCGTCCACATCGAGGCGCGAGAGTCCTTGCTGAAGATAGATGCCAAGTTGTTGGCCCAGCGTACGTCCTGCCTGGCGGTGGACTGGCGCGAGAACGGTGAAGCGTGTGCCATCGCTATATCTCTGGGCCGCATTGACCACGTCTTCGGGCGTGTGGCGCTTCACTTCTTCTCCACTGACGGGCGAGATGGTGTGGCCGACACGGGCAAAGAGCAGTCGCAGATAGTCGTAGATTTCGGTGGAGGTGCCCACCGTGGAACGCGGATTGCGGCTACTGACTTTCTGCTCGATGGCGATGGCGGGCGGGAGGCCCTTGATATAGTCGCACTCTGGCTTGTGCATACGTCCCAAGAACTGACGGGCGTAGGCCGAAAGGCTCTCCACATAACGGCGTTGACCTTCGGCATAGAGGGTGTCGAAGGCGAGCGAGGATTTGCCAGAGCCGGAGAGTCCGGTGACGACCACCAGACTGTTTCGAGGAATGGTCACGTCGATGTTCTTGAGGTTGTTGACGCGGGCACCTTTGACTTGTATGTTTCTTTCTTTTTCTGTTGTCATTTTGGTTGGGGCTGGGAGGCCCTTATACATTTATATATATTATATATGGAGCTATCGGGGAGGCGTTCAAAATTGAAATATTAGGTAGGTGGAGATTGTGCGGAAAAAGCCTTACCTGCGGCCCTGCGCGGGCTGAAAGCCCAGCAAGTCCGTAGCCCAGGGCAACGCCCTGGGTACCATATCCCCATTCCCTACGCCCTGTAAGGGCAAAAGTAAAAATCAACCGTTCGCCCATACTTTTGCCCTTACAGGGCGTAGGCG
>PPYF01546441.1_pt1 | contig 15349 bp, 17 predicted proteins | sample 1559871 | NCBI WGS metagenome assembly PPYF01 (sample SAMN08240021, study PRJNA423297) | Human gut metagenome, whole genome shotgun sequencing project. | reverse complement strand
AGCTTCAGCGTTTTCAGCCTTGTTACCGCAAGAAATCATCGAAAGACCTGCGAGAACAGCGAAAGACAAGAATAACTTTTTCATTTCGATTTTAGATTAAATAATAAAACAATAGTTTTGTGCTTCAAAAACGATGCAAAGTTACCACTTATTTTCATACCTCCAAATCTTTTTCGCATTTTTTTAATCCAAAAATGTGCTGTAAAACACATTTTTTTGTCCGTCAAAACCGACACAATTACATATTCAGCTGATTTTCAACAAATTGCCAACAGCAATCATCTGACAGGTAAATGCAAATTTCAATCTCAAATCAAAAAATAGTGTTAACGCCTTTTTTTTCGTACCTTTGTACCCTTGAAAACGGCATGGACTCTCGCCGTCCGAAAGGTCGGAGAGCGCCGTCCTGTATTAGACTTCGACCAATATCACACAATAAAAACCGGTTTTCGGGCATCCGCCTGAGAACCGATTTTTTTTGTGAGCCAGCGTGAATTATGCCCGCTTGCGGTAGGTGAGGGCTGCAACAGAGCATAGAAGCAGGGCGAATGCTGTCAGCGAGAGATATTGCGGCCAGAGGTCGGCTATGCCGGCTCCCTTGAGATAAACGGCACGCATTATCTCGATGAAATAGCGCGGAGGCACGGCGTAGGTTATGTATTGCGCCCACTGCGGCATGGAGGATACGGGGGTGAACAGCCCTCCCATAAGCTGGAAAATCATGATGAAGGCGAACATCACGAAGATGCTCTGCAGGATGGTGGCCGACTGGTTGGCGATGCTCACCCCAAGCCCCGACATGACAAGGCTGAACAGGATGGCTGCAAGATAGATGTTGCCTATATTGCCGACGGGCGCCAGCCCATAGACAAGCCATCCTATCAGCATCCCCACGGAAATCACCATTATTCCTACAATCCAGTAGGGGATGAGCTTGGACAGTACGAAGGTGAGTTTCCCCACGGGCGTGACGTTCATGGCCTCGATGGTGCCGGTTTCCTTCTCGTTCACCAGGTTGAGTGTGGGTAGGAATCCGCATATTATGATTATCAGCACCACCATCAGTGCGGGAATCATGTAGTTGCGGAAATCGAGGGTGGGGTTATAATAGTTCAGCACACTTACGTCGGGCGCCGGAAAGGTGTGGCCCTGTTCGGATTGCCATTGCGCTATGGTAGCGATGGCCGACTGGGAGGCGTAGCGTGCCCCCAGCATCCCTTTTGTGGCGTTCACGCCGTTAGCATCGAGCGATAGTACAGGTTGGCGACCCTTCACGAGGTTCTCTGCATAATCGGCAGGAATGACCAGGATGGCATCGGCCTGCCCGCGTTCCATCAGTTGCAATGCCTCGCTGTAGAGGAAGGTATTGCTTTTTACCGACAGGAATTCCGATGCATCCATGTCGGCGGCAATGCGGCGCGACAGTTCGGAGCGGTCATTGTCGACCACGGCCACACCGACGTTTTTTACATCGAGGTTGGCCACCAGCGGGAGCACAAGCATGGCCATGAGCGGAAGCATAACGATTATGCGCGGAATGAAGGGGTTGCGCATCATCAGGCGTACTTCCTTTTTCAGCAGGGCCTTAAGTATCCGTAGATTCATCATGGCAGAGTCAGTGTTTGGCATTGAACTTCTTTATGGCGAGGAGCATCACCACTGCCGTCATGCCGGTAAGCACGGCCACGTCGGTAAGGATATAGCTCACCGGCAGTTGCTGTATCATCAGCGTGCGCATGGCCTCTATGTACCATCGGGCAGGGATTATGCATGAAATCCCCTGCAGGATGGCGGGCATGTTGTCGATGGGGAATATCATGCCCGACAGCATTATCACCGGAAGCATGAGCAGAACACCCGATACAAGCAGGGCTGTGACCTGCGTGTCGGCCAGTGTGGAGATGAGCAGCCCGAATGCCAGGGCCAAAGCAATGTACAGGATAGATACCCACACCACATTGACCACGCCAGCCGATACAGGTATGCCGAGCACCGTGTAGCTCAACAGGAGCATGAGAGCCAGAATGAGGCAGGAGAGGAGGAAGTATGGCACCATCTTCCCTAATATTATGGTGCGTGGCCGCACCGGCGATACAAGCAGCAGATTCATTGTTCCCGATTCCTTTTCGCTAACAATCGAGACGGAGGTCATCATGGCGCAGATCAATATGAAAATCATCCCCATGATGCCCGGCACAAAATTGTAGGCGCTTTTAAGCTGGGGGTTATAGAGGGTGCGTGTCAGCAGTGGCGACTTGGAGTTGCCGTTAAGCACGCTCTCTATGTACACGGTGGCCGTCTGTGCTATGTTGGTGTTTGAGCCGTCGACAATAATCTGGCTGGCGTTCACGCCGTTCCGGCAGGTCATTATTATGGCGGCATCCGCGTTGCCTTTGCGCAGGGCCGGTTCCACCTGATTGTAGGGAACAATGCCGCAAAATGTGAAATAGGGGTTTGTCCGCAGGCGTTCGAGTACATCGCGGGTATGGTCGTTGTGCTGCCCGACCACGGCTACAATCCGTACGTCGTTGACTTCGGTGGAGATGGCGAAGCCGAACAGCAGTAACAGCACAAGCGGCATGATGAGCACCACCGTAAGTGTGCGGAAATCGCGCAGCAGATGCAGCGTTTCCTTCAGTATCATTGATTTGAATATCGACATATCGTTCAGTCTCCTCGTTTGGCGTCTTTGGCGACGATGCGGAACACTTCGTCCATATTGTCGGCGCCGTAAATCTTTTTCAGGTTTGCAGGGCTGTCAAGTGCCTTTATCCGGCCGTCCACCATGATCGACACCCGGTTGCAGTATTCGGCCTCGTCGAGATAATGGGTGGTGACAAAGATGGTTGTCCCTTCGGAGGAGGTCCTGTAGATCATCTCCCAGAATTTGCGGCGTGTCACTGGGTCCACGCCACCGGTAGGCTCGTCGAGGAACACCACTTCGGGAGTATGGATGGTGGCGGCCGAGAACGCGAGTTTCTGTTTCCATCCGGTAGGGATGTCCCTGACAAGTGTTCGTGTCAAGTTCTCCATCCCGAGGGTGCGGAACACACGCTCCATGCCCATGTGGATTTCAGTGTCGGTCATGCCGTAGATTGTGGAGAACAGCCTCAGGTTCTCGGCCACGGTCAGGTCCTCGTAAAGCGAGAATTTCTGGCTCATGTAGCCGATGTGTCTCTTTATCTCCTCCGCCTGCCGGATAATGTCGAATCCGGCCACGGTGCCGGAGCCGGATGTAGGGCGGCTCAGACCGCACAGCATCCGCATGGCTGTGGTCTTGCCGGCGCCGTTGGCTCCGAGAAAGCCGAAAATCTCACCGCGGCGCACATCGAAGCTGATGTTGTCCACAGCCGTGAAGCTGCCGAAGCGTTTCACCAGATTCCTTACCGATATCGCAATTTCGTCATTCATTTCCAGCAAGTTTTATGAACAGGTCCTCGATGTTTCCACGGGCAGGCGAAATCCGCACGTCTGTCAGTCCGCGCCGCTGCAAATCCGCAGTGATGCGGGCGGCATCGAACCCATCGCCGGCCACCACATGCAGTGTTGCACCGAATGTGTAGCAGTTCCTTACCTCGGGCATGGAGCGCAACGCCATGAGCAGCGGGTACATCTCTCCGGCCGAGGCGTTGTAAAGCCGTTCGCCGATTCCTTCCACCAGCCTCTGCGGTGTGTCGACTTTCAGGATGCGTCCCGCATTGATGAGCGCTATCCGTTCGCAGCGTTCAGCCTCGTCCATGTAAGAGGTGGAGACAAGGATTGTGATGCCTTTTTGGCGGAGAGTGGCGAGCATGTCCCAGAATTCGCTGCGCGACACGGCGTCGACCCCCGTGGTGGGTTCGTCGAGCAGCAGGATTTTAGGCCGGTGAATCAGTGCGCATCCCAGCGCGAGTTTCTGTTTCATTCCCCCTGAAAGGGCGCCCGCGCGGCGGTGTGGAAATGTTGCAAGCTGATTGAAAAACGGAGCGATGAGGTCGTAGTTGTCCCGGACACGCACCCCGAAGAGCGATGCGAAGAAGTTGAGATTCTCGCTGACTGTGAGGTCGGGATAAAGCGAGAATCGTTCGGGCATGTAACCTATCTCCGTGCGGATTTTCCGATAGTCGGACCGGATGTCGAGTCCGGCTACTGTGGCTGTGCCGCTGTCGGGAGGGATGAGGGTGGTGAGAATGCGGTAGAGCGTCGATTTGCCTGCACCGTCAGGGCCGATGAGGCCGAACATGGAGCCTTCTGGAACGGAAAATGTCACGTCGGTCAGCGCCGTGGTCTTTCCGTAATGTTTGGAGATGCCCTCAAGGGCTATGGCGGGATTCATAGGCGCACTTCCCCGTATTGGCCCAGTTTCAGGCGTCCGTCGTTCCTGACCGAGATTTTGACTGCATACACCAGGTTGGCGCGGGAATCGTTGGTCTGTATGGATTTTGGCGTAAATTCACTCTCCTGCGCTATCCATGTTATTTTTCCCGGATACTCGTATTGTTCGTCGCCACCGAAATCGGCAATCACCGTCACCGGTTGCCCTATGTGTATGTCGGCCAGCTGCGAGGCTGTGAAATAGCTGCGCAGATAGATGGCGCCGAGATCGGCAACGGTGAACAGCGGCCGTCCGGGCGTGGCGAATTCGCCGGCCTCGGCGTATTTCTGCAACACTGTGCCGCCGACAGGGGCTGTGATGATGCTTTTCACAATCTGTTCCTGAATCTGCTCCCGCTGATACTGGAGGGCCACGGCGTTGTCGGAGATGGAGGTCTTGCTTTTTCCGAGTGTGGAGAGTAATCCGTCGAGCTGGGCACGCAGCGTGCGCAGCATGGCGTTGGCATCGTCGCTCTGCTTCTGTGTGGCGGCTCCGTCGGCCAGCAGACGACTTATGCGGTTGCATTCATGCTGCTGGTGGGCTATCTGCGACCGCAGGGCAGAGGCCTGGGCCGCTATGTCTGGCGATGAATTTTCAGTGGATGCCTGCTGGCTCTGCAGCTGTTTGTACTGGAGGGTCAGCATGGTGGTATCCACCACCCCGACACGTTGGCCGCGGACAATGCTGTCGCCCTCGGTCAGGTCGAGTGAAAGAATCTTTCCGCTCGTCTCGGCCGACACGGTTACGGTGGTGGCTTCGAAAATGCCGGTGGCGTCGTAGTCCGGCTTGCTGTGGCATGATGCAAGTGAGAGTGCCACAAGGGGGAGCAGTATCGTATTTTTCATCGGTTGAGAGTGTATTTAAGTTGATAAATGCTTTGCAGCAGCTGAATTTCGTGGTAGCTGGAAGTGAGCCGTGCCTGATTTTCGTCGGTTATCTTGGTGAGGAGCGCAGTGGCGTTGATCACGCCGTTCCTCAGTTGCGATTCGGCGGCGCGCCGCACGTTGGTGCGGAGTGCCACTATCCGCGCATCGTCCTTTATGATTTCTTCAAGCTCGGTGATGCGTGCGCTCTGCGACTGTGTCTGCAGGCGAGTGTTGAACAGAAACACCTCGCGGTCAGCCTGGATATTCCCGTTGGCCACGCGCAGTTTCTGCAGGTTGTTCTTCTTCGTGTAGAATGAGCTGATGTTCCATGTGATTTTCACTCCGGCAAGGATGTTGAACGAAAGGTCGCGGTTCATCATATTCTCGAAATAGTTGAATCCGGGGTATCCGTAATATGCCTGTGCGAACAGCCCGATTCTTGGCATCACGTCGGCGCGGATGTTGCCGCTGCGGGCATCGTTGCTTTGTGTCTGGGCGGCGAACAGATTCAGTTCCGGGCGTGCCGGGGTGAGGGTGTCGGGCATTACGGGCTGCGGTTTGACAAGCGGCGTGGCGGTCATATCCTTTCCGGTGTACAGTCCTAACAGAGTGCGGTAAGTGAGCGCGGCGCTTTCGGTCTGTGTAATCTGCTGCCCTACGGAAAGATATTGCGCCTCAACCATGTCCACATCGCTCTGCATGGCCGTGCCGTTGGCCTTCATCGTCCGGAGCATCGCGAGGTTGCTTTCGAGAAGCGTCTGCGTCAGCCGGGCCTGTGCTGTCTGTTCCTCGAGCAGGAGAATACTGAAAAACAGGTTCTCAACCCGTTCCCTGACGGCGTAGAGCTGCACATCGAGGGCTGCCGTGCGTTCGGCATGCATCGCCTCCTCCACTTCGCGGCGCGATTTCGATATGCCGCCGTCCCAGATGGTCTGGCCTACATCTACTCCAACTTTGTACTGCACTTTTTCCATGCCGGGAATGCCGGTGCCCATTCTGTCCATGATGTCGGACAGGGCGGTGGGAAACGAGGGTACGGCATTCTGCACAGTGGCCTGCCCGTAGGCGTTGAGCTGCGGAAGCCAGGTTTTGTTGATGTCCGACAGGTCGATGCTGCGGGTCTGGCGCAGCAGGTCGTACTTCTGAATGAGCGGATAATTCTCCCGGGCGAGGTCAACGCATTGCTCCACCGTGATCTGTGCGGTGGCGGCGAATGCTGCTAATGATAATGTGAAAAATAAAAGGCGTCGTAGCATAATGGCGGGTATGTAAATTGAAACATCAGGGAGTGAGAGAGAGACCTACAGGCCGAGCTTTCCGAGCACCGTTCTTACGTTTTCTTTTTTGCGCATTTCAAGGAATTCGTCTCTCCCTTCAAACAGGTTGCCGAATGAACTGCTTATCAGCGGCGCGGCAATGAACGGGAACAGATTGAGCGATGCGATGTCGAGCATCAGCATGCGTGCGTCAACTGGCCGGCATTCTCCGCTGGCCGCTTTCCGGTCAATTTCGTTCTGCAGGGAGGTGATGGCTTTGGCGGCGATGGAGGCTATGCCGTTTTTTACCTGGTCGATGCGTTCGGGGTGCTCGTGCAGTTCGTTAAATATAAACCGGGGAAGGTGAGGATTCTCGGCTATGAAGTCGAAATGCTGCTCCACGCCTTGTTTGAGACGTTCGCGCAGGGGCAAGTCGGGGTTCCCGATAACGCCGAACATCACCCGTTTCAGCTTGTCCATCTTGTCAGCCACTATTTTTTCAAAAAGCTTCTCCTTGGTGCGGAAATAATAGTGCAGCATGGCGTGGGTCACTCCGGCTGCCTGAGCTATAGCCGTCGTCTTGGCTCCGGAGTACCCTTTTTCAAGAAACTCCCGTTCGGCAGCCTGCAAAATCAGTGCCTCGGTATCGCGCTGTTGGTTATGTGGTTCGGTCATATGAACAATGCGGTTTAACTTATTTGATTAACAAAACTGTTAATGCAACTGTATCATATTTTATAAGTGGAATAAAAACGTTGCGGAACATTTGGCATGAAAAAGGAAATAAATGCCAATAAAAAGCGCTTGCAAAGGTGCAAATGAGGTGTTGCAGAGGCGCAAAATGAGATAGGTTGCATCTCAAAATGAGAGGGGCTGCATACCGTGCCCGGGAAATTTGCGGCACTTACGAACCGGAGGGGGAGGACAATGTGTTGTTTATTATCATAAAGATGAGTGCACACGGGCGTTTCCATAAGTTTTGCCGATTGCGGCAATAGGAAAATCCCTTAAAAAACGCTTCCGCCACTTTCCGGGATGCTCTACTTTTGCGGCGAAATAAGAAAACAACCTTTTAATAACTACGAAAATGAGCGAACCGATGATTGTGTGGTGTGTGATAGCGGGAGTGCTGTTGCTCGCCTTTGTGATCAGAGACATAGAAAAATCCCTTAACGGCAGACGTCGTCATAGCGCCCATGGCGCTCACCATCTGTTCGGAATGGGAAAAGAGAGGGAGATGTTCTACATTCCCGGAGATGTGGACGATGAGGATGAGTTTGATGACTGACACAGAATGTTGCAGCCCTTGCGGTGACACACAGCTGCGCCCCGCGGCGGAATTTCTTGCCGAGTATGCCGCATGGCTGCTGGGCTGCGGCGCTACATGCATACGCATTGAAAAGAATACCCGAAGAATGGCCGAACGGTTCGGCTTGGAGTTCGATATCTCCATAATGCCAACACATGTGGTGGTGTCGGTAGGTGGAGGAGGCAGCGGCGGATATGTGCAGCCATGCATGGCCATGCACAAGGTGGCGGCGTGCGGCATAAATTTCAATCTCAATGCCCGTCTGAGCCGTCTGAGCTGGAAAGTGGCCGACCTGCATCTGGGCATCGGCGATGCCGAGCGGATGTTCGGAATGATAAAGCGCACCCGGACTACCGGCCAATGGGAGGTGCTTCTGCTCGCGAGTCTGGCCAACGCCTCGTTCTGCCGTCTGTTCGGCGGAGATTTCACGGCAATGCTGATTGTGTTTGTCTCCACCGTTGCCGGCTACAGGCTCAAGCAGATAATGCTTGCTGACAAACGGGATGTGCGCCTCACGTTTCTGTGCGCGTCGTTCTTCTCGGCGGCCATAAGCGCTGGCGGCCATGTGTTCGGCATCGGCTCCACGCCCGAGATAGCTTTGGGTACAAGCGTGCTGTATCTCATTCCCGGCGTGCCTTACATTAATGCCGTGAGCGATATGATCGACCGCCACTATCTGTGTGCTTTCAGTCGGTTTGCCGATGCTGTGGTGCTCACTGCCTGCCTGTCGGCTGGGCTGTGCGGCGGAATGCTTGTGTTGGGTTTAAGATGGTTTTAGGTTATGGGGAACGAATTGCTGATAAATATTTTTGAGGATGGATTGTTTGCGGCTATAGCGGCAATCGGTTTTTCCAGTATAAGCAACACTCCGCGGCGTGCCTATCTCACTTGCGGGCTGATTGCCGCTGCCGGGCATGCGGTGCGCTATGTGCTCATGCTGCCACAGCTCGGCGGAATGCACATCATCCTGGCAAGCACCATCGCCTCGTTCACCATCGGGGTGCTGGCGGTGCTTTTCGCCCCGCGCATCAAGTGTCCGGCCGAAGTGTGCTTCTTCCCGGCGTTGCTCCCCATGATTCCGGGGATGTATGCCTACCGCACGGTCGAGGCCATGCTTTCATGCCTGTATCACACGCAGGAAGAGGAGTTCGGGCATTACTTGTATCTGCTGTCGTACAACGGACTAACCTGCGCGTTCATCATTTTAGGGATGGTCATAGGAGCAACGGTGCCGGTGTTTCTGTTTAAAAAACTGTCGTTCACCGCTACAAGATAACGTGGAAATAAATAATTTTGCAGTTGAATGGAACTGAGACAATTAAAATACTTCGTAAAGGCGGCCGAGACGCTGAACTTTTCGGACGCGGCCCGTGCGCTCAACATAGCGCAAAGCTCACTGTCGCAGCAGATAAAACAGCTTGAGGAGGAGCTTGACATGCAGCTTTTCCTGCGCAACAGCCACTCCATCAGGCTCACCGAGGCCGGGGAGATGATGTTGCCGCTCGCTTTGCGTACCATCCACGATGCGGAGACCTGCACCGACCGCATCCGCGACCTCAAAAAGCTCCTCACCGGCACGCTGAACATAGGCGTGACACATTCGTTCAGCCCGATTCTCACCGAGACGGTGGTATCGTTCATGAAGCTTTATCCCGGCATAAAGCTTAACATCGTCTACAAGCAGATGAACGAGCTGATGGAACTGCTGGCCGGCAGAGACATAGATTTTGTGCTCGCCTTCAAACCCTCATGCCCCATGCCCGATGTGGAGTCGCACATATTGTTCCAGAACTCGCTGGCGGCCGTTGTCAGCTCCTCGCATCCGTTGGCCCGCCAGGAGAAGGTCATCCTGCTGAAGCTTGTGAGGCAGACGCATCTTGTCACCGTGCTCGCCGAGGATTCAATCTACAACGAGCACGATGTCAAGGCTGTGCCTCTGGCCGTTCCCGCCAACGAGATGGCCGGGTGCGTGCATGTACTGAAGGACACCTACCACAAGCAGTCGATGCGGGAGTTTGTGCGTCTGCTCAGCGAATCGCTCGCCGTGAAGCAGCGCCAGAACTCCTGGCTGTGAGGCGTGGGTTATTTTACGTGGATGGTGCGACGGAATTTGATGTCGTCCGAGGCCGCTCCCACCTGAATCTCGAATTCACCGGGCTCAACGATGCGCTGCAGACGTTCGTTGTAGAGTGCCAGCTCGTCAACCGGGAGGGTGAATTCCACCTCCTTTTCCTGACCCGGCTCAAGGTTGATTTTCTTAAACGCCTTGAGCTGCTGTATAGGTGTGTTGACCGAGCTGAAGTTGTCGCGGACGTAAACCTGCACCACCTCTTTGCCGGCACGCTTGCCGGTGTTTTTCACCGTCAGTTTGATTTTTATCTCATTCTCAGGCGAGAATATGGAATCGTTGAGCTGCATGTTGTCATATTTGAAATCGGTGTAGCTCAGACCGTGGCCGAAAGGCCAGAGGGCATAGGGTTTCTCAAAAATGTAGTGTCCGTTGGGGTCGTCGTAGCTTCCACCTTTGTCGAACACCTGCTCGCGGTCGGAGGGATAATAGTTGTAGAAACAGGGCGTGTTGCCGGTGCTTCTCGGGAACGATACGTTCAGGCGTCCCGAGGGATTCACATTGCCGAAAAGCACGTCGGCCATGGCGTTGCCCTGCTGTTCGCCGCCGTAGAACTGCAGCACAACGGCATCGGCGTTCTCCTTGGCCCATGTCATTACGAGCGGTTTGCCGGTTATGAGCACCACAATCATCGGTTTGCCGGTGGCTTTCACCGCTTTGAGCAGGTCAAGCTGACGGCCGGGGAGGTCGAGCGACGAGAGGTCGAACCCTTCGCCCGAAGTGACTTTTTTCGATTTGGCATCCCTTCCCAGCCAGATGCTGCGTGTGCCCACGGCCACAATGGCGATGTCGCTCTGTGCGGCCAGTTCGGCTGCTTTGGCTATGTCGGTGTCATTCTGGCTCCACCAGTCGCATCCGTCAAGCTGACGCATATGGGCTACAGACAGGTGGTGCCGCATTTTTAATAAGGTGCGGTGCTTGATATTGAAACATTTAGCCGACAGTGTTGTTATACAAATAAGCAGGCAGCCACTGAGGCTGCCATTAAAATCATAGGGATGTTATGAAAAAGATTGTTTCAATGCTCGTTGTTTTTTGTTGCGTTCTCCTGAGCAAGGCGCAGGTCACGGTTCCGTACACGGAGCTGAACTACAATGTGCATTACCATTGGGGACTGATTGATGTGAACATCGCTCATGGAGTGCTGACCATGCAGACCGAGGGCAACCGCTTTGTGGCCACGCTCGACGGCAACAGTATCCCGTGGAACGGCCGGGTATATTGCGTGAGCGATACCCTCGTGGCCACCATGACGCCTGGCGCAGGCCTGAGCCGTGAGCATGTGGACTATATCAACGGATGGTACATGAAGCCGAAAGTTATGCTTTACCGGAGCGGACGTTTTGATCCGGACCTCCCGTCGAACTACAGGAGCATAAACGGTCAGGGCACACTCTCCGCAAGCGGCGAGACTATGGAGGCCATCACCATCACGGCCGATATGCTTGGTCTGTTCTATTATTTCAGGGAGATCGATTTCGAGCGGCTGTCGGACGGTCAGCAGATCACCATTCCCATCAGCATGCAGGGCGGCGCCCCTGAGCAAGTGGTGGTAACGTACAAAGGGAAATCGCATATTGCTACGGCGTTCGGCTCCTACTCCACCTATGATCTACCACCCCTAAACCCCCTTACCTCCATTTCCAGCAGGAGGAAGTTGCAAAACTGCGAAATTCAGGTCGACGAAGTAGGGACGCACGGCCTGAGGAATGTCTCTAACTTAAAGATATTGATTGCATTTTTGCTGAGGCTTGAGCGCTCCCACCACATTTTGGCCGACGCATGGATGTGGAGGCTATCGCCGTAGGCGATGGGCTGTGGTTAACCCCATGAAAGCGAAGCGCATCATGGGGTAGAGTGGAGAGAGTGTGAGCCGCACCTCGGAGAGGTTGCGGCCGTGTATATCAGTATGTAGAATTGCAAGGACAATGTGTGGTTTCACAGCAGCTACCTCTACGAGGTGCAGCCTGTTTGTCGCATAATGCCCCATGATGCGCTTCGCTTTCATGGGGTTAACCACAGCATATCGCCTTCGGCGATACCGGCCGGACACGCTGCCATGCAGGCAGATAGCCCATAGATTCCGCAAGGCGTCAGTCGTGGCAGGCCGCAATGTCGCTAAGTTAAGAGGTGTGATAAAGACTCTTTCCGAGACCCGGAGGGTCGGGTTTGTGCTTATCCGCGTGCGTAGCGCGTGGTGGGTGGTAGTAAATAGGTCCATCTACCCCGCACTCCGCTGCGTACGGGGATAGGCACAGCTTTGGCCCTCCGGGCCTATAGGATGAACCTGAAGTTAGTGACATTGCACGGTCTGCGCGTCAGGTAATTGGCTGGTAAACAATAAGTGTTGCGCGGGAGTGCGTCCGTGCAACACTTATTGGTGGTATGTAATACCCTATGAAGTTGAAAAGTTTCGAATTTGCAGGTCAGAGGGAGAATTTTGTGGTGAGGCTGGGGGTGCGGAGGATGTATAGGCCGGTGGTGAGATGGGAAATTGTATGGCTTGTGCCATTGTAGACCATACGGCCCTGCATGTCATGGATGGCGATGGGTGTTCCGGTGTCAAGACCGTTGATGGTCAGAATGCCGCTCTCTACGGAAAGCTGCACCTGTGAGCCGTTATCCGTAGGCACAGTAGTCACACCGGAGAAATCCGTCTCCTCTATATTGCAGAAGTTCCTCCACGGGGCAACTTTCTCGTATGCACCCAACGTTCCGGTCGGAACGTATAAAATAGCGTACTCTAAAACTTCCGGAAGTAAGGAGGTAGCAGCCGTTGAACGCGCTATTTCCGATAGAGGTCACGGAGTTAGGAATCGTCACGGAAGTAAGTTCGGAGCAGTCGGCGAATGTACACTCTCCGATAGAGGTCACGGAGTTAGGAATCGACACCGAAGTAAGGCTGGAGCAGCGACTGAATGCCCAATCTCCGATAGAGGTCACGGAGTTAGGGATTGCCACGGAAGTTAGGCTCGAACAGTAATAGAACGCGAACTTTCCGATAGATGTTACGGAGTTAGGAATCGTCACGGAAGTAAGTTCGGAGCAGCCGCAGAATGCCTCATCTTCGATAGAGCGGAAGTAAGGAGGTAGCAGCCGTTGAACGCGCTATTTCCGATAGAGGTCACGGAGTTAGGAATCGTCACGGAAGTAAGGCTGGAGCACAGAGCGAACGAACTCTGTCTGATAGATATCACGGAGTTAGGAAGCGTCACGGAAGTAAGGCTGGAACAGTTGCAGAACGCACCCTCTCCGATAGATGTCACGGAGTTAGGAATTGTCACGGAAGTCATGCGGGGGCAGTCGCAGAACGCGTCATTTCCGATTGCGGTCACGGAGTTAGGAATCGTCACGGAAGTAAGGCCGGAGCAGCAATAGAAAGCCTGCTTTCCGATAGCTGCCACAGTGTAGGTGTTGAAGTTGTATTTTATGGTTCTTGGAATTTCTATGTCTCCTGAAACGTAATCCTTATTGTAATTGCTTAAGTCTTTGTATGTGACTTCAACAGTGCGGTTTTCACCTGACAGTATGTTATAGTAAAGTCCCTCATACTGAAAACTATATGCAGAGGATGTGGCGATAGAGAGAACCGTAAACAGGGCGAATAATAATTTTCTAAGCATGGTTGATGGGGTTATTTACTGCACCAGTTGCGATTGGACGTAAAAACGGCAGGTTATAAGCAACCGATGCAGGTGCTATTGCCAATCTTATCTTTGCTACAGTTCAAACCGCCAAGTTCGATAATGAAAGATAAAATTTCAATAACACCTTTTACTAAAATGTGTGGATTCCTGCGCTATCTCCATAGCGCGGAGGGAATCCGACGGCAAATATACAAAAAATGTTATTGTCGGGGCTATCCCCCCAAATAAAAAATCGCGGAAAATCCTGAAAAACAACCCACGGCGAAAATCACACCCTCCATGAATAAGTGAAGCCTACGCGTGCCGAAACGCCAAAGCCTTCCACCGATTGATGGTAATATGAGGAGAGTAATATTAATAAGGGGTATCATACGTTTGCCAGATTGTGGAGGCTATCGCCGTAGGCGATACCGGCCGGCCACGCTGCCATGCTGCCATGTAGGCAAATAGCCCATAGATTCCGCAAGGTTGCAGTCGTTGCAGGCCGCAATGTCGCTAAGTTAAGAGATGTGATAAAGACACTTTCCGAGACCCGGAGGGTCGGGCCTGTGCTTATCCGCGTGCGGAGCGTCAGCGTAGCGCGTGGTGGGTGGTAGTAAATGAGTAACGAGGCGCGGAGGGCCGAGCCTGTAGCTGATAATCCTGTCCATATCGTTCTGTACCCCTACAGACCCGGCCCTCCGGGCCTTACAGAGTGGAGAGAGTCCATCTACCCCGCACTCCGCTCCGCTGCGTACGGGGATAGGCACAGCTTTGGCCCTCCGGGCCAATAGGATGACTTTTGCCGGTGAGCCTTAAGTTAGTGACATTGCAGACCTACGTGTGAAAGGAATTTTCCATCTTTTCTGAAGGAGTCTTTGTGATGAACGCAACCGGCGCGGGCCAATTGGTCCGCGCCGGTTTTTGTATTGCCGTTAGCGTTTGGTTATGAATGGTTTGCGAAGGGAAGGGCATCAAGGAGCGCCTTAAAATATAATGGGCTGTGTGGGAAAGACTTAAAGATTGCTGGAGTCCATGTTGTTGTCGGAGGGGTATTGTTTCTCGTAATCAGAAATGATACGCTCGATGTCCGTTTTTAATGCGGGGATATGGCGAATGACAAGTCCCCACAGGAATTCTGTTTCCACACTGTCGTATCCATGGATGATGCGATTTCGGGTGTTGATAATATCCTTTGCATTCGGAATGTCAAATGTGGGATCTTTTTTCCGGATACGATTTATGGCTTCTCCCATTATTTCAGTCTTGCGTTCGACGGCACAAATCCTTAACTTGTCTTTCTCAAACAAATCAAAACGTTTGGGAAAGTCAGCAAAGAATCCTTCCAGCTCATTTATGGCATCAAGGACATCCTGAAGATGTTTCAAAATATATTCGTCAGCCATAAATCATCTGTTTTGTACGGTTGACATTGGCGATGAAGTATTTATTCTTCAATCCTTTTTCCACAACCAAATCCACCTTGCGGTTGAACAGCTGTTCCAGCGCATTCTGAAAATCAAAAAAATTAGTTACATAATCCCATTTTTCATGGTCGGTGGTGTCGAAATTTACAAGTAAATCCACATCGCTGTTGTCATTGAATCTGTCGGTGAGGATAGATCCAAAAACGGCAAGTGATTTGACTCTGTGCGTTCGGCAGAGGTCAAATATGCGTTGTAAATTCAGTTCAATCAGCTTCATATATGATTATGGAATAATTGCAAATATACGAAATTCCGGAGAATACCTGCCATTACATCGTAGATTTTTATTTATCAACGATTCAGATGGCCTGGATGTTTTTTGG
>PPYF01268330.1_pt1 | contig 15351 bp, 10 predicted proteins | sample 1559871 | NCBI WGS metagenome assembly PPYF01 (sample SAMN08240021, study PRJNA423297) | Human gut metagenome, whole genome shotgun sequencing project. | reverse complement strand
AAGCAGTAGCAGCATTTGTTTAATCAGCTGTTACTGTTTTTTTTGAATTATGCAAGGTATAAACGCGGAGCCGCTTACTTATAGACTGTAGAAGTATCATTAAAGACAGCACGATGCACGAGAAAAGACTATTAAAACATCAAGAAAAGTCAGTTTAAACATCGCAAAAAGATAGTTTAAACATCGCAAAGACTCAAAAGAATATTGCCCAAAAACAAATCCTATATTTGGGCATTCGTTGCCCACGCTATGGGCAATAGCTGCCCAGCACACGGGCTGCCGATGCCCACTTGGTGGGCTACGGATGCCCGTGTAACGGGCACAAGCAGACCAACCGGAGGGTATAGAAAGACCAACTGATGAACTAAAAAAATAGACGCATTACCGTAACTTATCCTGATTACATTGACGAATGAGACTTTCATGATACATCTATGAGACTTCTCGGCTCTAAAACCGAGAAGTCTCATTTTTATTATTTTATTATATATCAAGCATTTAGGCCTCATTTTTCAAGCAAAAATGAGACTTTGATACTTTTTTCGAGAAAAAACTTTTTCACGTAGGCAACCGATGCCCGTAAAATTTTCACGTAGGCAATCGAAGCCTTAAACATAAAGTTTATTCGATGATGATACCGCCATTAGGCTGAATCACAACCTTTGCCTTACCATCCTTTCCAACCTTCAAAGTCTTCTTGACAGAAGTGAAGAACTTCTCGCCCTTCTTCTTTGGCTGGTCGGTGATATAAGTAACGGTCTTACCCGCAAACATCGGCAAATCCAAGGTTAGAGCCAGAGGCTTGTCTGTAGCATTCAGACCACCCACAAACCATCTGCCGGCAGTAAGCGCTGCACCGGAACCATTCTCTACACTCGACTTGCGAGCCACTACAGCATACTTGGTTGGATAACCGGCAATAAACTTGGTATCCTCCCAGGCGGTAGGAACATTCTTGAGCCAATCCAACTCCCACTGTGGTACATCCTGCAAATTGTTAGGATAGAGACAGATGCAGTTTACGCTGCTCTGATTGGTGATGGCTGTAGCCATCTCAAATACATCGCTGGTATAACGCTGGTGGCGGCTCTTGTTATCCTTGGAGAAATACTTGTTCATCATCACACCACCCCAGTCGAAGCTGGCTACGGCATTTCTTGAGAACGGATGCATCGTCATCTCGAAGGCCTCTTTCTTGGCATGATAATCCGTGAAATATACATTCTCAGAAGCCAGGGCAGCCTCGCTCGATACATAGTTAGGATACATGCGCTCCCAGCCACGTGGCATGGTACAGCCATGGAAGATGACCTCCAGACCATAATCGTTGGCATCGCTGAGGATATCCTCGTAAAGCTTCATCGTCTCCTGCTTGTCGCCACCAAAGAAATCCACCTTGATACCTACCACGCCAATCTTCTTCATCCAAGCCATCTCCTTCTTGCGGGCGATGGAATTATTCATGATCTGACGAGGAGTCTGAGGAGCATCATTCTCGAAACCGTTGGAATTGTACCAGAGCATCAGGCTTACCTTCTTGCTCTTGGCATACTTGCTCAACTCTTCGATGCGCTTTCTGCCTATCTGCTTGTCCCACAAGGCATCCACCAATACGGCTTCATACTCCTGAGCAGCAGCAACATCTATCATCTTCACCTGATCATCATAGTTGACAGAGTTATCCTGCCAGATGAGCCAGCTCCAGGTATAGCGGGAAGGCTTGTAAGCCTGGGATGCCTCATACAAAGGCTCCACCACATCGTAAGGAATAGTGGTCTCTACGACAGGAGCCAGCGAAGATCCAACAGTGATGGTACGCCAAGGAGTCTCGCCTGGCAATGGGATGCCGGCATATTCAGAACCGATGCCATTGTTCTCACCCTTCTGAGGGAAGGCGATGGTATAGCCCTTGCCCGGCTCGTAATCAGAAAGACGACTGCCTGGATAAGCGCTCGACACACCGGTTTCGCTGACCAATACCCATCCGTCACTGCCCACCTTGAAGAGACATGGGAAAGTATAGCCCACACCAAACTGTGACTTCACGTTCATCGGAGCATCCGGAGTATATTCCTCCTCATAAGATGGCTTGGTGCGCTCCCAACCGGTCATCGGAGTAATCTGAGGACAGAGGAAGGTAGTGGTCTTCTCCGGGAAATTGAATCCACTCACCTCATTATATATAATCACCGACTTAGGATTATCCTTCTTAGGACGGATCATCTCATACTTGTAGGCGATATCGTTGTTGCTTACATGAAGATGGAGGGTCATGGAATCCTTCTTACTGTTGAGGAAACCGATGGTAGCATCCACCACATCCTTCCTGATGTCACTCTTCTTGATGCGGGTCATCTTGTAGGCAAGCGGCTTCACTTCCCCACCCTTCAGGATGCCCATGGTGAGATCCTTTGAGAAATCACCGTAATTGGCAACCAGTCCGAGCGCCGAAGTTCCCAGCATCTGCTTGCCATTGTAATCTACCGTGTAGGAAGCCTTGCCTCCCTCACAAGCAACATTCACTACCAATTTACCGTCTGGCGACTTCACTGTATAGTTGTTAGCCTGCATACCCAAAGCAGCAAGCAACAAAATACCAGCGATACTCATTTTTTGCTTCATATTATTTTCTTCTTAGGTTTGATTTATTTTAATGCCTGCAAAGATAAGCAAAATCTTGAAGAAAGAGGAGAAATAATCATTTAAAAATAGATATTTTTCGCTAATTTAAAGGGATTTAATGCCAAAAACCCCCGACATCACGTCGAGGCTTTTGAGTTTTTGAATGTTTCAGCATTCAGACATGCCGATTCCTACGTTCGCAAATACCGATTTCCGCCCCGTAGCCTTGCAGCCGCTTTCATAAAAAAAACATAATTTTCACCTTATATATATAATAAGAGCATTTTTTTTATTATCTTTGCACCTATAATAATACGTACGTAAAGAATGAAAGAATTTGTAATATCAGAAGTCAAGGCGGAAACCGCTGTGCTGGTGGGTCTTATTACCAAGACACAGGACGAAGCCAAGACCAAGGAATATCTCGACGAGTTGGAATTTCTTGCAGATACCGCAGGCGCCGTCACCGTGAAGCGATTCACGCAGAAGGTGGTGTCGCCAAACCAGACCACCTATGTGGGAAAGGGTAAGCTGGAGGAAATCAAGCAATACATCAAGGACGAGGAAGAGGAAGACAGAGAAGTAGGTATGGTGATCTTCGATGATGAACTCTCTGCCAAGCAAATCCGAAATATCGAGCAGGAATTGCAGGTGAAGATTCTCGACCGTACTTCACTCATCCTCGACATCTTCGCCATGCGTGCCCAGACTGCTGCTGCCAAGACGCAGGTAGAGCTGGCACAATACCGCTACATGCTGCCAAGACTGCAGCGACTCTGGACTCACCTGGAGCGCCAGGGTGGTGGTTCAGGTTCCGGTGGCGGAAAGGGATCGGTAGGTCTGCGTGGACCGGGTGAGACCCAGCTCGAGATGGACCGCCGTATCATCCTCGGCAGAATGAGCCTGCTCAAGGAGCGACTCGCAGAAATAGACAAGCAGAAGACTACCCAGCGCAAGAACCGCGGAAGAATGATCCGAGTGGCTCTGGTGGGCTATACCAACGTGGGCAAATCCACCATCATGAACCTGCTCAGCAAGAGCGAAGTGTTTGCAGAGAACAAGCTCTTTGCTACCCTCGACACCACCGTGAGAAAGGTGGTGGTAGATAACCTGCCATTCCTCCTTGCCGACACCGTAGGATTCATCCGCAAGCTGCCTACCGACCTGGTGGACTCCTTCAAGAGCACCCTGGATGAGACCCGTGAGGCAGACCTCCTGCTGCACGTGGTAGATATCTCCCACCCAGACTTCGAGGAGCAGATCCAGGTAGTGGAAAAGACCCTGGAGGAAATAGGATGCTCCGACAAGCCTTCGATGATCATCTTCAACAAGATAGACAACTACTCCTGGGTGGAGAAGGAGGAAGACGACCTCACTCCGATGGAGAAGGAGAACATCCCGCTGGAAGATCTCAAGAAAACCTGGATGGCAAAGCTCAACGACGACTGTCTCTTCATCTCTGCAAAGAACAAGGAGAACATCGACGAGTTCAGAGAGGTGCTATATAAAAAGGTAAGAGAACTGCACGTACAGAAGTATCCATACAACGACTTCCTGTACCAGGATTACGAATAATTCCCTAAAAACATATCAACAATGAATGACTACAGATCTCTGACCTCCGAGGAAATCGAGGTACTCAAGAGCAACGACTGCTGGGCTGAAGACTGGACTTCAATCAATGTTTCAGAAGACTTCAAGCCCAACTACATGCATCGCGTGATGCTCTATGGCGAGGTAAACATCGGTGCCTTCAACAAGAATGTGGAGGTGAGCCAAGGCTTCGTAAAGCATTCCGGCATCAACAATGCCACCCTGAGAAACGTAACCATCGGAGACGACTGTCTCGTCGAGAACGTGGGCAACTTCATCAACAACTACACCATTGGTGATGACTGCTACATCTCCAACATCTCTACGATGGAAACCACCGAGGGCGCTACCTTCGGCGAGGGGAACCTGGTGAGCGTACTCAACGAGGTGGGCGAAGGAAACGTGATTCTCTTCTCCGACCTCAACAGCCAGCTGGCTGCCTTCATGGTGAAGCATTTCTCCGACAAGGAACTGAAGGAGAACATCCGACAGCTCATCAAGACCGACATCGAAAACAAGGCGCCGGAAAGGGGACAGATTGGCAGCAACGTGAAGATTGTGAACACCAAGGAGATTACCAACTGCGTAATCAATGACCTCTGCGAGGTAAACGGTGCTTCACGACTCAGCGACTGTACGCTGCTCGGTTCGGTTCACGGAAACGTATATATCGGTACGGGAGTCATCATCGAGAACTCCATCATCGCCGAGGGTTCCAGTGTCATCAACAGCGTGAAGATACAGGACTGCTTCGTGGGCGAAGCCTGCCAGCTGAGCAACGGTTTCACAGCCTCAGCCTCCGTATTCTTTGCCAACAGCTATATGAGCAACGGTGAGGCGTGCGCCGCCTTCTGTGGTCCATTCACAGCATCGCATCACAAGAGCAGTCTGCTTATCGGCGGAATGTTCTCATTCTATAATGCCGGTTCAGCCACCAACTTCAGCAACCATGCCTACAAAATGGGTCCTATGCACTGGGGCATCCTGGAGCGTGGTTCGAAGACAGCCAGCGGTGCCTACCTGTTGATGCCAGCCACCCTGGGTTCGTTCTCAGTATGCTTCGGCAAGCTGATGCACCACCCTAACACCCGCAACCTGCCATTCGCCTATCTGATAGCCGATGGCGACAAGATGTTCCTCATCCCAGGCAGAAACATCACCACCGTGGGTCTGTACCGCGACATCAAGAAATGGCCGAAGCGCGACCTCCGTGCACAGGAAAACCGCAAGAGCATTGTCAACTTCGACTGGCTCTCTCCTTTCTCCGTGGGCGAAATTCTGAAGGGCAAGAAGATTCTGGAGAGTCTCCGCGAGGTAACGGGCGACAACGTATCGCAGTATCTCTATCACGAGTACATCATCCCTGCCACATCGCTCCACAAGGGCATCAAATACTACGACATCGCCTTGAGAATCTATATGGGTGCCGTGCTGAAGCGAGTGCTGAAACGGGATCCTGCCATCACCCCTCCATCTACCCAGACAGGCGTGGGCGACTGGGATGACCTCTCAGGACTCCTCCTGCCGGTAAGCGAGGAAGACCGCATCATCGCCGACCTGAAGGATGGCACCATAGAAACCATCCAGGAGCTCATCAGCCGCTTCGAGGAGATTGATGCCAACTATCGCGAATATCAGTGGGCATGGACCTACAAGATAATCTGCGACTACTACCACATCTCCGAGATTACCCTGGAGGATGCCAACCGCATCCACGAGGACTACATCAAGGCACGCCGTTCCTGGATTGTAGAAATCAAGAAGGATGCCGAGAAGGAGTATGCAATGGGCGATGTGGAGGAAGAGGTTTACAGAAACTTCGTCAACAGTCTGGACCAGGAAGTGGATTACGAGAATTAATTCATAATGAAGAATTAACAATTTATAATTAGAAATGAAGATTAAGCATGTTTTGCTGGCAGCTGTCCTGATGGGCAGCATCAGCGCCACAGCTAAGGATTATCATTACACCACCGTACCAGGTGATGCCATGAAAACCCGCATCTACACCCTCGACAACGGTCTGACGGTGTACATGTCTGTTAATAAGGAAAAGCCTCGTCTGCAGGCTAATATCGCCGTCAAGACAGGTTCCAGAAACGACCCTGCCGAGACTACCGGTCTTGCCCACTATCTGGAGCACCTGATGTTCAAGGGAACCCAGAAGTTCGGCACCATCGACCACGCCAAGGAGAAGCCTTATCTCGACGAAATCACACGCCGATATGAGAGCTACCGCAAGCTGACCGACCCTGCACAGCGCAAGCAGGCTTACCACGAAATCGACTCGGTTTCGCAGCTGGCAGCCAAGTACAACATCCCGAACGAGTACGACAAGCTGATGGCGAGCATCGGAAGCCAGGGCACCAACGCCTATACTTCCAACGACGTGACCTGCTATGTGGAGAACATCCCGAACAACGAGATTGAGAACTGGGCAAAGGTACAGAGCGACCGATTCCAAAACATGGTGATCCGCGGTTTCCATACCGAGCTGGAGGCTGTATACGAGGAGAAGAACATCTCTATGGCTAGCGACAACGACAAGGAGTTTGCTGCCCTCTGGAAGCTTCTCACCCCTACCCATCCTTACGGTACCCAGACCACCATCGGTGAGCAGGAACATCTCAAGAACCCTAGCATCATCAACATCCAGAACTACTTCCACCGCTACTATGTACCTAACAATGTGGCTATCTGTCTGGCAGGTGATTTCGACCCAGACCAGACCATTGCCATCATCGACAAATACTTCGGTTCATGGAAGAAGAGCGACAACCTCACCCGTCCTGAGTTCAGCCTGCAGCCGGATATTACTGCCGTCAAGGATACTGCCGTAGTGGGCAAGGAGGCTGAGAACGTGATGCTCGCCTGGAAATTCAAGGGAGCCAACGACAAGGAGAGCGATATCCTCGATGTCATCGAGGACATGCTTTCTAACGGTAAGGCTGGACTGATGGAGGTTGACCTGGAGCAGCAGATGAAGCTGGCTTCTGCCGGAGCCTTCGTCTACGGCCTGCACGACTATTCTGCCTTCATCCTTGCCGGTAATCCTAACAAGGGTCAGAAGCTGGAAGAGGTACGCAGCCTCATGCTCCAGGAGATGGCGAAGCTGCGCCGTGGAGAATTCGACAACGACCTCCTGCCTTCAGTCATCGCCAACAAGAAGCTGAACTTCTACAGAGGTCTCGACAGCAATGACAACCGTGCCAGCATCATGGTAGATGCCTTCATCAACGACGAGAAATGGGAAGATGTAGCCAGCAAGCTGGAGCGTCAGAGCAAGCTGACCAAGCAGGACATCGTGGATTTCGCCAACAAATATCTGCGCGACGACAACTTCATCTGCGTCTACAAGCAAATGGGCGAGGATACTACCCTGAAGAAGATTGAGAAGCCTGCCATCACTCCTATTCCGGCAAACCGCGAGTATGAGAGTGCTTTCGTCAAGGAAATCAAGAACGCCCAGGTGCCTGAAATCCAGCCTCAGTTCCTCGATTTCAAGAAGGACCTTACCGTAGGAAAGACCAGCAGGAAGCTGCCTCTCGTATACAAGCAGAACACCCAGGACGACCTCTTCAACCTCGTATTCCGCTACGAGTTCGGCGATGAGGATGATATCCGCTACAGCTATGCAGCCCAGTATCTCGACTATATCGGAACCGACAAGAAGAGCGTTTCTGCCATCAAGCAGGCTTTCTACAAGCTGGCTTGCAACTTCAGCATCGCCCAGGGTTCCAAGACTCTGCAGATCAGCCTCAACGGTCTGAACGAGAACCTTCCTGCAGCTCTCCGGCTGACGGAGGAAATCCTGCACCATGCCAAGGCAGACAAGACCTCATGGAACCAGTTCATCGACCTCATCGAGAAGCAACAGCAGGATGCCAAGACCAACCAGATGTCAAACTTCAGCTATCTCTGGGACTACAGCACCTACGGTGCCTACAACCCAACCCGCAACGCCATCAAGACCGCTGACCTGCGCAAGATGGATCCTCAGGAGCTGGTCAACCTTCTGGGCGGACTGAACAACATGGAGCACACCGTTGCCTACTATGGTCCTTACAGCGAGAAGCAGCTCAACGCCCTGCTCGCCAAGGAGCACAAGACAGCCAAGAAGCTTGCTGCCGTTCCTGAGGGCAAGGAGTACAAGATGGAAGAAATCAAGCAGAACGAGATTTATATCGCTCCTTACGATGCCAAGAACATCTATCTGCGCTCCTACCAGAACACCGGAAAGAAGAGCGATGTGAAGGACGGTGCCCTGATTTCTCTCTTCAATGAGTATTATGGTGGCGGCATGAATACCATCGTCTTCCAGGAGCTTCGTGAGACCCGCGGTCTGGCTTACAATGCCGGTGCAGCCTACTACACTCCAGTTCGCAAGGACGAGAAGGATTACTTCATGCGTCACATCATCACCCAGAATGACAAGATGATGGACTGCATCCACGTCTTCGATGAGATTACCGACAATCTCCCACAGAACGAGGCTTCCTTCAATCTTGCCAAGCAGAACCTGATGAAGTCTATCCAGAGCCGTCGCGTTACCAAGGCTGGCGTCATCAACGCATACTTCAATGCCAAACTGATGGGCATCGACTATGATGTAACCAAGCTCTATTACGAGCAGCTCCCTTCACTCACCCTGCAGGACATCACGAACTTCGAGAAGCAGAATATCGTAGGCAAGCCATACCGCATGGTGATCCTCGGTGATGAGAAGAATCTCGATATGAAGAGCCTGGAGAAGATTGCGCCAATCAAGCGTCTCTCTCAAGAGGAAATCTTCGGCTATTAAATAGGAAAAAGAATATATTGAATATTTCAACAGTTTAAAATAACAAAAAAACATTATGGCAAAAACTCCAGATTTTAAGTATGCTCCAATGTTCCAGATTGGAGAGGACAAGACAGAGTATCGCCTTATCTCTAAGGAAGGCGTAAGCACAGCAGAGTTCGAGGGTAAGACTATCCTCAAGGTTTCCAAGGAAGCTCTTACTTTGCTGGCACAGCAGGGTTTCCACGACGTAGAGTTCAAGCTCCGTCGTGAGCACAACCTCCAGGTGGCTAAGATCCTCAGCGACCCAGAGGCTTCAGAGAACGACAAGTACGTAGCTCTCCAGTTCCTTCGCAATGCAGAGACTGCCGTCAAGGGCATTCTCCCATTCTGCCAGGATACAGGTACTGCTATCATCCACGGCGAGAAGGGTCAGCGCGTATGGACTGACTTCGAGGACGAAGAGGCTTTGAGCCTGGGTGTTTACAACACCTTTACACAGGACAACCTCCGCTATTCCCAGAACGCTCCTCTCAACATGTATGATGAGGTGAACACCCGTTGCAACCTGCCTGCCCAGATCGATATCGAGGCTACAGAGGGCGACGAGTACCGCTTCGTAATGGTAGCCAAGGGTGGTGGCTCTGCCAACAAGACTTACTTCTACCCTATGACCAAGGCTACTATCCAGAATGAGGGTACACTGCTCCCATTCCTCGTAGAGAAGATGAAGAGCCTGGGTACAGCTGCATGTCCTCCTTACCACATCGCCTTCGTTATCGGCGGTACTTCTGCTGAAAAGAACCTCCTTACCGTGAAGCTGGCTTCTATCAAGTACTATGATGAGTTGCCTACAACAGGTGATGAGACTGGCCGTGCCTTCCGTGACATCGACTTGGAGAACAAGCTCCTCGAAGAGGCTCACAAGATTGGCTTGGGTGCACAGTTCGGCGGTAAATATCTGGCTCACGATATCCGTGTCATCCGTCTGCCTCGTCACGGTGCAAGCTGCCCTATCGGTATGGGTGTAAGCTGCTCTGCCGACCGTAACATCAAGGCTAAGATCAACAAGGACGGTATCTGGTTGGAGAAGATGGATGAGAACCCAACAGAGTTGATTCCTGAGGAGCTCCGCAACCCAGGTGAGGGTACCAAGGGTATCGAGATTGACCTCGACAAGGGTATCGACGCAGTTCGTGCTGAGTTGAGCAAGTATCCAGTAAGCACCCGTGTAAACCTGAAGGGTACCATCATCGTGGCTCGTGACATCGCTCACGCCAAGCTCAAGGCTCGCTTGGATGCTGGCGAGGAGATGCCAGAGTACTTCAAGAACCACCCTATCCTCTATGCAGGACCAGCCAAGACTCCAGAGGGCTATCCATGTGGATCTATGGGACCTACCACAGCCAACCGTATGGACCCATACGTAGATGAGTTCCAGGATCACGGCGCCAGCCTGGTAATGATTGCCAAGGGTAACCGTGGTGATGTTGTTACAGAGGCCTGCAAGAAGCACGGTGGTTTCTACCTCGGAACTATCGGTGGTGTAGCTGCCGTTCTCTCTAAGAGTTCTATCAAGAGCATCGAGTGTGTAGAATACCCTGAGCTCGGTATGGAGGCAATCTGGAAGATTACCGTAGAGGACTTCCCTGCATTCATCCTCGTAGATGACAAGGGCAACGACTTCTTCAAGCAGTTGAAGCCTTGGACTCCTTGCAAGGAATGCCAGAAGTAATGACGCAGACATTATCATATAAAAAAGCTCAGGGCCATCAGCCTTGAGCTTTTTTCTTTATCTGTATTTCTTTTAAAGATCCTTTTACCTTTTTACTTTTTTACCTTTAAATTATTCTTCACTGATAAACTGCTTTTTCATAATTCCATGTTTTCCTAAAAAAAATAGAGCTGCTATCTACTCTTCACAAGCAGATAGCAGCTAATCAATCAACATTAAACCTTTATATCAACTATTCACTAAAAACCAACAATTCAAACTAATACTTACTGACCAAATGGGGAGCCTTACAATGTATATTCCTCAGGAATCTGAGGCATTGCACCATTCTGGGTACAAACGTATGCACTCACCTTAACGGCAAGCTCGTGTGCCTCCTGGATGCTCTTACCCTTCAGGATGCTGGCGCAGAAAGTACCGGTGAAGCTATCGCCTGCACCTACGGTATCAGCCACCTCAACCTTTGGAGTCTCCTGGAATGACTTCACACCCGGAGCGAAGACATAGCTGCCGTTTACACCACAGGTCAATACGAGCATATCGAGATTGTACTTGCCGAGAATCAACCAGCACTTGTTCTCGATATCCAAACCTGGATAACCGAAGAGGCGGCCGATGGTAATCAACTCCTCATCGTTAATCTTCAACACATTGCAGCGCTTCAAACTCTCGGTAATCACCTCAGGAGTATAGAAGTTCTGACGAAGATTGATGTCGAAAATCTTCAGACAATCCTCTGGAGTATGATCGAGGAACTGATAGATGGTCTTGCGGCTAACCTCACTGCGCTGAGCCAGAGAGCCCCAGCAAACAGCACCAGCATTGGCAGCAATCTCCTTGATATCATCAGTGAATGGGATATTATCCCAAGCCACACCCTGCTTGATATCGTATGTAGGAACACCCTCCTTGTCGAGCTGCACCTGAACTGTACCTGTAGGGAATTCTACCTCAGGCATCACATACTTCAGCTTCTTCTCATCGAGCAGGCGGAGAGCTGTTTCGCCCAGGACATCCTTGCCCACAGCACTGACAGCTACAGAATGCAGACCATGCTGACCAGCGTGGTAAGCGAAATTGGCAGGAGCACCGCCGAGTTGAGAACCAGTAGGGAGAACGTCAAAAAGAATCTCACCTAAACCTACACAATATTTTGTATTCAAATTCTTTGTTTCCATAATTACACCTTATCTATATATAGTATAAACGATTACGAATGAAGATTATTATAACTTTCTGATATAAGTGAAGAGATAAACAACTCCCACAGCCATGACTGCCACGGCACCTACCTGACCGAAGGTATCGCTGGCGAATCCCATGAACAATGGGAAGATGGTACCACCAAAGAGTCCCATAATCATCAATCCGCTCACCTCATTCTTCTTATCAGGCAAAGCAAGCAGCGCCTGAGAGAAAATCATGGAAAAGACGTTAGAGTTGCCGTATCCCACGAGGGCAATAGCGATGTAGAGCACTATATGGTTTGTTCCTACCCACATGCCTATCATACTCAAAGCCATCATCACCACACTGATGATGAAGAAAGTGCGGGTCTTCATCATACGGAGGAAGGCAGTACCAGTGAAACATCCGATGGTACGGAAGATGAAATAGAGCGATGTGGCGAAAGCAGCATCATTAAGACTCCATCCCAAGCGCTCCATCAGAATCTTAGGAGCTGTGGTATTGGTACCCACATCAATACCCACATGGCACATGATTCCTATGAAAGAAAGTAATACGATTGGCTTACCAAGCAACTTCAGACAATCCATAAAGCCCGAAGCTCCTCCATCCTGCTTCTCCTCGGTGATAGGTGTGCCAGCCAGAAAGAAGGTGGCAGCAATACCGATAACCAAATAGATTGGGAAGAGAATGCGCCAGCCCAGACCGAAAGTTGGAATGCTTGCCATGGCACCCCACATGGCAATGTATGGTGCCAGGAAGGAAGCTATCGCCTTGACAAACTGACCGAAGGTCAATGTGGATGCCAGGTTCTGACCTGATGTCACCACTGATACCAGAGGGTTCAGGGAGGTCTGCATCAAGGCATTTCCGATGCCGAGCAATGAGAATGACACGAGCATAAGCTCAAAGTTTTCGCCGAAAATGGGCAAAAGGAGTGAGATGACGGTAACGAGCAAAGACAGGACTACTGTCTTCTTCCTACCGATCTTATTCATCAGTATTCCAGTTGGAACCGAGAATATCAAAAACCAGAAGAATACCAATGAAGGGAACAGATTGGCTGTCGAATCATTGAGGTTGAGATCTTCCTTCACGTAGTTGGAGGCGATGCCTACCAAATCTACAAATCCCATGGCGAAGAAACAGAGCATCACCGGGATGATTGTTAATTTTGATGATTTATTCATAATTGTTAGCGTTATTGCTTCTTTTTACAGGTGCAAAGGTAGCGACAAACGATACAATATATCATAAAATATCGTTCATCAGCTACCATTTATGTTGCATTGTTACATCAGTAACACTCTTAGAAACAATTATCTTATAGATTCAGTTCTTAACAGATGAGGTTACTTGATGTCGTAAATCTGATACTTACCCATTCCCTTTACAGTAACCTTGTTGTAAGGCTTGCTTGGGAACACGAGATTGGTCATAGACATCTTGCCATCAGCATCCAGTGCCTCGATACTGCTCTTGTCGATGAAGATGCGCAGCTGGCTGATATTGCCATAGGTTGGAGCCTTGGTGACTGCAGCGAAGTCCTTGCTGAAATCCATCTTACCGCTCTTGGTTCTATCCATTGAGAAAGTCTCTGCCTTGGCATCGTAGTTCATCACTACCTTCTCGCCCTTGTCGTTGCTCAAAGTGATAGTAGCATTTCCCTTCAGGTTCACCACCATCTCGCAAGATTCTGTGAGTTTCTTGCCTGCCTTCTTGCTTCTTGCTGCTGTCATCTCAGGAGATGGAACCACGCTGCAATAAGTTTCACCCTTATACTCGAAGAGACCTAAGTCGCGAGGAATAGAGTTGCCTGAACGGTACTGCTGGGTAGGAACCTGGTTGGCATACTGCCAGTTGCTCATCCAGGCGATAGCCACACGGCGACCGTTTGGAGCATTATCAAAGGAAACTGTGGCATAGTGGTCCTTACCGTAATCCATCCACTTGGTAACCTCAGGCTTACTGTCGCAAGTAAACTTATGACCGTCGAAATCACCGATGAAATACTGGGTAGCAGAACCTCCGGAAGGTCCACCAGGATTGATGTTGCAGATAAGCATCCACTTCTCCTTACCGGTGCCACGAACCTTCATCTTCATCAAGTCTGGGCATTCCCAGACACCGCCATGGTTGCCATACTTCTCACCGAAAGAGCTTTCGTATTTCCAGTCCTTCAAGTTATCTGAAGAATAGATTTCCATGTACTGACCAACCGCCATGATCATATTCCATTTCTTGATGTCCTCGTTCCAGAACATGTGAGGGTCACGGAAATCAGGCACATTGCTGGTGATGATCGGATTTCCCTCATATTTGGTAAAGGTCTTGCCATTATCTGTGCTGTAAGCCATGCTCTGTGTCTGGTTCTCACCAGCCGAAGTATAAAGTGCAACCACAGCATCCTTTCCGAAACCCGAGGTATTGTTCTTGTCAACCACGGCAGAACCACTGAAGATAGTACCTACAGCATCAGGCTGGATAGGAGTACCCTGGAACTTCCAATGTACCAAGTCGGTGGAAGTAGAATGTCCCCAGGTCATATTCTCCCACTGTGATCCATAAGGATTATACTGGAAATAGAGATTCCATACGCCATCCTTATAGAACATACCATTAGGGTCGTTCATCCATCCGTAAGCAGGAGTGTGATGGAAAACTGGGCGATACTGTTCACGATTCTTCATATCGAAAGAATCAGAGAACTTCATGTTCTCCCAGCAAGTGAGGGCGTTCAAACCCTCCTTGCTATAATCGCCGTTTACATGGATATCGAGAGCCAGGCCCTTCAAACCGGCAAACTCATTCATATAGAGAGGCACGTAATAATCTACGTGGTCTTTAGCCAACTTCACATTGAAGGCTTTCACCTGCTTGTTGTCAGCTATCACCTTAATATTGGCTATCTCTGCATTTTCCTGCACAGGGAGCAAGAGACACTTCTGGTTCTGACTCTCCTGGCTGATGCGATAGAGACAGTGGTTATTGCTCAAGAAGGAAGCCTGCTGGGCATAACTGGCGGTAAAACCGCAAAGAGCGACAAGCGCTGAAATAAATATCTTTTTCATTGTCTAATTATCTAATTATCTAAAAATACCGATGGTAATTACTCGTATCCCTTATTCTGCTTATAAAGACCAGGAATGTAATACAGCTGGTTATATGGAACCGGATAGAACTCGTTCTTGCCTGGAGTAAACTTGGCATCCTTCAGGTATTGAGCGTATGTCTGCTCTCCATACTTATCGTTCTGCTCTGATGCAAAATACTTGTTCAATGTCTCAGAAGCAATGCCCCAGCGGCGCAGGTCGAAGAAACGGCCGTTCTCCATAGCCATCTCCAGGCGACGTTCCCAGCGCAGGCACTTTCTTGCGGTCTCCTTATCCTGGAAATAAGACTCCGGATAGAGGGCTATATCACATTGATCCTT
>PPYF01621441.1_pt1 | contig 15352 bp, 7 predicted proteins | sample 1559871 | NCBI WGS metagenome assembly PPYF01 (sample SAMN08240021, study PRJNA423297) | Human gut metagenome, whole genome shotgun sequencing project. | reverse complement strand
ATAACCGAATAGCTGCTTCGCAGCTTATCAGGAGTGGCTTGTACCACTCCTGATACAAGCAAGTCCCAACCCACTGCTTATTGCTTTTCGCAATGGAAGCAGGGGACTTACTTGATTCGGTTAAAAAAACTGCCCGGATTTTCTGACCTGTCTTTCTTGTGGAACGCTGGGAGAACATGGGATAAAAGAGCTGCTTTTGAAAATGGAGGAGGCGGGCTGTTTTCCGGAGATTTACGGAGTACGCAGCTTTGGCACAGTTATGCCATGGGAAGAGCAGGAAGACCTGAACCTGATTGTCAATAGTGAAAGCTTTGACTTTGCAGTCAGCCGGGATATGGATTATTTGCAAAACTATCTTCGGAAAATCAGAAAGAGACTGCAGAAAATGGGATTTCAGGGAACGCCGGTAATTGTGGACGAGATCTTTCCGGTGCGCGATTCTTTTCATGGAGGATTCGGAATGTTTACAGATGACGGGATACCAAAAGCGGTTTATGGTGCGGCAAAACTTCTCGGAAAAATGGGGACGCGTCTTGTTGCATCGGGGAAGGGGTATTTTATCAGTAACGAAGAAAGAGAAGAGAGAATACAGATTTATCTCTACAATTATGTGCATTATGACATGCTGTACCGCCATCGCCATACCGTCAATATTTCACGTACGGATCGATATCGTGTTTTTCAGGCGGGTGAAAACCTGACATTTTCTGTGCAGCTCCGGAAAGTGCCAAGGGGAGAATACCGTATCCAGTGCTATAAGATTACGCGCGAACAGGGCAGCCCATATGACTGCTGGGCGGCAATGGGTGCGCCGGAGGCAATGACATCGGAAGAGAAGGAAATGATATGTCACAGTGCAGATCCGGAGTACCGTGTCTGGCGGGAAACGGTGGGAGAGGAACAGGTTCTTTCTGTTCAGGAACATTTGAAGGTACATGAGGTTGCATGTATAGAGATAATTTGCCTGAATCATCATCGATAATTGCACTAAAAAATATGAAAACATGATAATAGAACAGAAAAAGACAAGAAAATGAGAAACAGCGTGTGGAAAGCGAGTAGAAAATTGCCCAAAAAACCCCTATACTGAGAAACAGAACAAAGGTCGTAGGCGCATGGTACGGCCGCAAAGAGGGCGGAAGAGAGAAGGAGATTCATCCGTAGCCTCAAAAAAGGTATGGGAGGACAAAACAATGGCAGCAAAAGAACAAACTTCAGCCAGGCAGAGCCTGACCGAAAAAATCAGCACGAAAGAAAAGATCAGCTACGGATGCGGAGATCTGGCCAGTAACCTGATTCTCGTGCTGACATCCACATTTGTAGCGTATTTCTACACCGACGCACTGGGATTAAACGCAGCAATCATCGGAAGCATCATGATGTTTTCCCGTTTTGCAGACGGTGTCACCGACATGCTCATGGGATATGTCATGGACCGCGTCAAAACGAAATACGGAAAGGCAAGACCATGGCTGTTATGGCTGGCAATACCGATTGCCGTAGCATGTGTGCTTGTATTCCTCGTTCCAAACACCGGAACCGTCGGAAAGTATATTTACGTAACGATTACATATAACCTCGTTACCACTTTCCTTTACACGATGATCAACATTCCTTACGGCGCACTGACATCCTTGATGAGCCGTGATCAGGGACAGAGAACGGTCATCAACGTTTTCCGTATGTTCATGGCACAGTTTGGTTCCCTTATCATCAATGCTTCTACCCTTCCACTGGTCAACAAAATGGGCGGAAGCAGCAACCAGAAGAGCTGGATCATCGTATCTGCTATTTACGCAGTCGTTGCAGCAATTCTGTTCCTGGTCTGCTTCAAAAACACCAAAGAGCGTGTTACCGTATCTTCCGAACAGAAAGAAGAAGTCAACTTTGTGCAGTCTCTGAAATTGATCTTCAAAAACAGCCAATGGCTGCTGCTCTGCGGCATCTGGATTACCATGTGCCTTGGCATGGGCGCCAGCGGTGCGGTTGGAACTTACTATGCAAAATATATCCTGATGAATGAGAACATGGCAGGATTTATCTCATCTGTTTCCATTATTCCGGTGCTGATTCTGATGCCGTTCTGTGTACCGCTCAGTCTGAAATACGGAAAACGAAACGTAGCCCTTGTCGGAACTTTCTTCAGCCTTGCCAGCCAGCTCCTGATGGTCATCAATCCGACCAATGCTACCTGGCTTCTGGTATGCTCGCTGATCAAAGGTGTCGGCTCTGCAACCCTGACCGGAACCATCTTCGCAATGGTAGCCGATACGATTGAGTACGGCGAGTGGAAAAATGGAACACGTGTCGAAGGTATGCTGTATTCCACCACAACCTTCGGTGCAAAAGTAGGAAGTGGCTTCGCAAGTGCCGTTGCTTTGTGGGTCATCTCCGCAGCAGGTTATGACGGACTTGCCGCAACCCAGACCGCAAGTGCACTTTCTGCAATCAAAGCCCTGTATCTGTGGGTTCCGATTCCGTTTTATGCAATTATGATTCTCTTCTATGTATTTTACAAACTTGACAAGATTTATCCGCAGGTAATGGAAGAACTGAAGGCAAGAGAGGCAGCAAAAGAAAAATACTAAAACAAAAACCGAAAAATCGGTCCCACAAAAGGAGAAGATCTTTTTGCGGGACCTTTTTTGTGGTACAATACAACAAAAAAAATCTATCATGAGGTGTGAAATGGAAAGAGACAACAGAGACGAAGACATGATGCTGAAAGGAACAAAACAGGAAATGCCGGGATTCTATTTTCGGCTACTCCGGTCGGAGGAGAAACGGGAACTGTGGAATCCGGATTTTGAACTCTTATTTCTGCTTCGTGGGACGGGAAGAGTCAGCTACGAGGACGGAGAAGTTCACAGTCTCCCGGTGGGATCTGTCTTTGCGATCAACCGGTTTCAGATCTGTGACCTGGATCTGGACGAAGACGGACTTGCCCTGTCGCTCTGCGTTTCAGCGGAGACGATTGCTTCATTTCACATTAAGCTGCTGAAATGTGAAGTCAAATGTCAGTCGTTTTTTTATATGGAAGATCAGCAGGAAAAATTTGACTTGATCCGGCGGGATATGGCACGGATCTTTCTTGAGATGTACAAGAATAATGAGGAACAACCGATCTATATGAAAAGCCGTGTGACGGCGCTTCTGGAGGATCTGCTTTCTTACTTTACATCCGGGGAAAAGGTGGAACAGGGCCGGGGCGGACGGGAACGCATTCAGCAGGCATCAGACTATATTCTGCAGCATTGCCGGGAAGAGATTACGCTGGAGGATCTGGCGGATCATCTTTATCTGAGCCGTGCCTATATTTCACGGAGTTTTCCGCAGTATTTCGGTGTATCATTTCGGGAGTACGTGACGCAGGTGCGCCTGGCGCATGCCGTACAGGAAATGCACAGCGGCGCAACGCTGACGGAGATTGCCTATCACAATGGATTTGTCAATGAGACGGCGATGATCCGCGCATTCCGCAAATACCGCGGTATGACACCGAGCGAATACCGGAAGCAGATGGAATATACAGTAAAACAGCGTGAAAAGAAAGGAAAAGAGCGGGAAGAGGCGGCGGGAGACCATGATATTTTCCAGAGTCTCCTGCAGTATGCAGCGGTCACGGAGCAGGAGATTGAGACGACAAATGAGAGTGCCGTTTCCGTGACGGTGGCAGTAAACGGACGGAAACCAAGAGTGGCAGGCCACTGGAAGCGCGTGATCAATGCTGGCTATGCGGCAAGTGTGCTGAACCGCGAGGTGCAGGATGAGCTGGAACAGCTGGTGCAGGAGCTCGGCTATGAGCTGATCCGCGTAAAAGGAATTCTTGATGATGATATGTGCGTATTTCGGCGGAATATGTGGGGCGAGATTCAGTTCTGCTGGAACTATATTGATGAGGTGATCGATTTCATCCTTTCCACGGGAGCGAAGCCGTTGCTGGAATTCGGTCATATGCCGTTGCTACTGGCAAAAACAGACCCGGGAAGAACGATGCGTCCGGCGCTAAGCAGCTCTCCGCGAGATCTGGCTGAGTGGCGCATGCTGATTAAAAACCTGATGGAACATCTAAGGGAACGGTATGGAATCAACCAGATGCGGCGCTGGATTTTCAACCCGTGGATCAGCGGAGACGTGATCACGATTGATGGAGGAGATGAGTTCTTTGGGACGTGGAAAGCATCGTACGAGGAGATGAAACGTGTGAGCCCGGATCTTGTAACATGTCTTTCCTTTGGCCTTGGACCGGAGGAACATCTCAAAGCCTTTATCGAAACTATGAAGGAAAAGGAATGTGTGCCGGAAATTTTTGCATTCCGCTCGTTTGGCACGGTGATCTATGGAGAGGAAGAGGAGAAAATGAATCTGATCCAGAACAACGAGAGCATCAATATGATTGTGAGCCGCGACCCGGATTTTCTGCGGAACCGCGGGGAGAAGGTAAAAGGTCTGCTGCAGAAGGCTGGGCTTGGTGCACTGCCGGTTCTGGTGGATGAGTGCAGCAGCAACATCTGGCAGAGGGATCTGTGCAACGATACCTGTTATAAAGCGGCATGGCTGTTTAAAAATCTTCTGGAAAATGAAGAGGCGCTGCAGGGAATTGCGTATTTCTCGGTCAATGACCGTTTAGATGAAGTATTTCCGGCGCGGGAAACGTATCATGGAGGTTTTGGGCTGTTCACGATGAACGGCATTCCAAAGGCGGTCTGCACTGCGCTGCGGCTGCTCGGCAGAATGGGATCTCGTCTGGTGAAGCGTGGGGACGGCTATTTTATCAGCACGGAGCCGGAGAAAAACCAAAGCCAGATTTACCTGTACAACTATGTTCACTACGATATGCTGTACCGCTACCGCCATGCCGTGAATATTTCCCGCACGGACCGTTACCGCGTATTCAATATGGGGGAAATCCGGACCTTTTCAGTGAAGCTGACCGGACTGGAACCGGGAAAATATTGCCTGCGGCTGTATAAAGTGACGAAAGAGCACGGCAGCAGCTACGATGCGTGGGTGCGGATGGGAGCTCCGGAGCGGATGAACCGGATGGAGCGCGCGATGCTGTGCCACAGTGCGGACCCGGAATACCGTGTCTGGGAGCAGGAAACCGACCCGGAAGGCAGCCTCACGGTGCAGGAACGCCTGGAGCCGCACGAGACGGCGCTGATTGAGGTGGAGCAGATTCTGTAAAATCTTCAAAAAATTGCACTCGCGGTGGGAGAATACAGAGAAAGAGTGGAAAAAAAGCAACAATATAAGAAGATCTTGCGGTAATTCGAGTAGAAAAGGACGAAAATATTGTTTATACTGAAAACAACATAAATGCTAAATTCTACAGAAAAGAGGTATTTCAAAATGGGGAAAATATTTGATTACGATGGCGTGCCGGTGCTGCATACCACATCCGGCGATTTAAAAGGTTATTTTTATGACGGTGTTTACATTTACAAAGGAATTCCGTATGCATACGCAGACCGTTTCCAGATGCCGGTTCCGTCCAAATGGAATGGCGTAAAAGACGCAACAAACTATGGTTTTGTATGCCCGCTCCAGAATCAGGATACACCGAACGGCGAGCTTATGGTTCCGCACCGCTACTGGCCGCAGGATGAGCACTGCCAGTCCTTAAATATCTGGACAAACAAACTCGATCCGGAAGCCAAAAAACCGGTTCTCGTATGGTTCCACGGCGGTGGATACGCAGCGGGATCTTCCATTGAGCAGGTTGCGTATGACGGCGTCAGCATCGCAAAGAAAGGTGATTCGATTCTTGTTTCTGTCAACCACAGACTGAATATTTTAGGATATCTGGATCTGTCTCCGTTTGGGGAAAAATACAAAAACTCCGCAAACGCAGGCCACGCCGATATGGTGGCAGCCCTGCAGTGGGTACATGACAATATCGCCCTGTTCGGCGGCGATCCGGAGAATGTAACCATTTTCGGCCAGTCCGGCGGCGGAATGAAGGTGATTGACCTGATGCAGATTCCATCAGCAGACGGCCTGTTCCAGAAAGGCCTTGTCATGAGCGGTGTGATGGAAGGGGATCCGCTCGGCGCAGGAGAAAAAGACGGAACAGAGATTGTCACGGCAATGATGAAAGAGCTTGGCTTTGATGATGTGGCGCAGCTGGAAACCGTACCGTATCCGCAGCTTGCCGCAGCATATGCAAAGGTATCCCCGGCTATCGCACAGAATGGCGGCTACATCGGCGGCGGCCCGAAAAAGGGCGATTACTTCTGCGGAAATCCATTCGACGCAGGCTTCCGTGAGCATGCACATCAGATTCCGATGATGATCGGAACCGTATACGGCGAGTTCGCAACGTTTGCACCGGCAGCTTATGATAAGAACAAACTGACAGCGGAAGAGATTCTGGAAATCCTCAAAAAGGTTTATGGAGACAATGCCGAAAAGGTTCTGGACGCCTTCAAAGAAGCATATCCGGAGAAGAACGGCGTAGATGTTCTTGCGATCGACCGCGCAATGCGTGAGCCGACCGTAAAACTTGCCAAACTGTTCGCAAAAGGCGGCGGCAAAGCATATCTCTACAACTTCGCCCTGGAATTCCCGTTCCAGAACGGCAAACCGGCATGGCACTGCTCCGACATCCCGTATTTCTTCGGCAATAGCGATCTCGTAGAAATCTGCGGAATCCCGGATGTCAGTGATAAACTGGAAAGCGAAATCTTTGGCGCCCTGCTCGCCTTTGCAAAGAACGGAACCCCGGATCACGAGGGACTCCCGCACTGGCCGGAAACAGAAGCAGAGGATGCGGATACCATGGTATTTGATAAAAAGACCGAAGTAAAACACAACTACGACGATAAAGTCTTTGCAGAGATCAACAAAGTTCTGAAGCCGTGGAGCTTTATGGAACTGATGTCTGATAACATTCAGCATTAAAAGAAACGGTTCAATGCGGCATAAGCGGAATCTGGATCGGATTGCGAATATCCGCTTTGACAAATAAAATAAAAAAAGCCGCCTGTTTGATTTGACAAATAAAATCAAACAGGCGGCTTTTTTCTGAAAAATCAGTGCTTTCAATCACATCTAAAGTACTATTCTAACAGGGTCCTGGCGGAAAAACCAGTAAAAAACAGATTGTACTGAAAAAAATACAATCTGTTTTGTTGACACACTTGAAAAAACATGATAATCTAGAAAATGCACTATTATGGCAAGATATGCCTAAAACCTTTTGTTCAGGCATGAGCGGTAATAAATATATTATAACACAAGGGGTGACAACGTCAATGGAGAAAAACAGAATACGTCCGATACCTACCGGAAAAAGTATGCGAATGAGTTACCAGAGACAAAAAGAAGTATTGGAAATGCCCAACTTGATTGAAGTCCAGAAGGATTCCTATGACTGGTTCCTGAGAAGCGGACTCAAGGAAGTCTTTGATGACATTTCACCAATCTCCGACTACGGCGGACGGCTGAGCCTTGAATTCGTAGACTTTACACTGTGTGAAGATGACGTAAAATACTCAATCGAAGAGTGTAAACAGCGTGACGCTACTTATGCGGCACCGTTAAAGGTAAAAGTAAGATTATATAATAAGGAAAAAGACGAGATCACAGAGCACGAAATTTTCATGGGTGATCTGCCGTTGATGACAGCAACAGGAACATTCGTTATCAATGGTGCAGAGCGAGTAATCGTCAGCCAGCTGGTACGTTCCCCTGGTATTTATTACGGCATCGCACATGATAAGCTCGGAAAGAGACTGTTCTCCTGTACCGTAATCCCGAACCGTGGAGCATGGCTGGAGTACGAGACCGATTCCAACGACGTCTTCTATGTCCGCGTAGACCGTACCAGAAAAGTTCCGATCACAGTCCTCATCCGTGCACTTGGAGTAAGCTCCAATGCAGAGATCGTAGAGCTGTTCGGTGAAGAGCCGAAGATTCTTGCAAGCTTCACCAAAGATACTTCCACCAACTATCAGGAAGGTCTTCTCGAGCTGTACAAGAAAATTCGTCCGGGCGAGCCTCTCGCAGTAGAAAATGCAGAGAGCCTCATCATGAGCATGTTCTTTGACCCGCGTCGCTATGACCTGGCAAAGGTAGGCCGTTATAAATTCAACAAGAAACTTGCACTGCGCAGCCGTATCCGCAACCAGATCCTCGCTGAGGATGTTGTAGATCCGTCCACCGGTGAAATCCTTGCAGAAAAAGGCACCACCGTTACTCTGGAACTCGCAGACAAGATTCAGAACGCAGCAGTACCGTATGTATGGATTCAGACAGAGGAGAGAAACGTAAAAGTTCTTTCCAACTTAATGGTAGATCTGAAAGCATGGGTAGATGTTGACGAGGAAGAACTTGGCATCAACGAGAAAGTATACTATCCGGTTCTGGAAAAGATCCTGGAGGAAAATACCGATATCGAAGAGATCAAACAGGCGATCAAACGTGACATTCACGACCTGATTCCGAAACATATCACAAAGGAAGATATTTTCGCTTCCATCAACTACAACATGCATCTGGAATACGGCGCAGGAAATGCCGATGATATCGACCACCTGGGCAACCGTAGAATCCGTGCCGTAGGTGAGCTGCTTCAGAACCAGTACCGCATCGGTCTGTCCCGTATGGAGCGTGTGGTACGTGAGCGTATGACAACACAGGACATCGACGGAATTTCTCCGCAGTCCCTGATCAATATCAAACCGGTTACAGCTGCAATCAAAGAGTTCTTCGGATCTTCCCAGCTGTCCCAGTTCATGGATCAGAATAACCCGCTTGGAGAGCTGACGCACAAGAGACGTCTTTCCGCCCTTGGACCTGGCGGTCTGTCCCGTGACCGTGCCGGATTCGAGGTTCGAGACGTACACTACTCCCATTACGGAAGAATGTGCCCGATCGAGACTCCTGAGGGACCGAACATCGGTCTTATCAACTCTCTGGCATCGTATGCGCGCATCAACGAGTATGGCTTCGTTGAGGCTCCATACAGAAGAATTGACAAATCAGATCCGAAAAATCCGCGTGTTACAGACGAAGTAGTCTACATGACCGCAGATGAAGAGGATAATTACCATGTAGCACAGGCAAATGAGCCGCTGGATGCAGAAGGACACTTCCTCAACAAGAACGTTTCCGGACGTTATCTGGATGAGACCCAGTCCTACGAGCCGCACATGTTTGATTACATGGACGTGTCTCCGAAGATGGTATTCTCCGTTGCTACGGCGCTGATCCCGTTCCTTCAGAACGACGATGCGAACCGTGCGCTGATGGGATCCAACATGCAGCGTCAGGCCGTACCGCTGATGATCACCGATGCTCCTGTAGTAGGAACCGGTATCGAAGCAAAAGCAGCCGTAGACTCTGGTGTCTGCGTCGTTGCAAAAAAAGCAGGAACCATTTCCTACTCCTGCTCCAACGAGATCCGCATGAATAATGATGACGGAACAAAAGATGTTTACCATCTGACCAAATTCATGCGAAGCAACCAGAGCAACTGCTACAACCAGAAACCGATCGTATTTAAAGGTGACCATGTAGAGGCCGGCGAAGTAATCGCAGACGGTCCGTCTACTTACCAGGGCGAGCTTGCACTTGGTAAAAACCCGCTGATCGGATTTATGACCTGGGAAGGATATAACTACGAGGACGCCGTACTCTTAAGCGAGCGTCTGGTACAGGATGATGTTTACACTTCCATCCACATCGAGGAGTACGAGGCAGAGGCCCGTGACACCAAGCTTGGACCGGAAGAGATCACAAAAGACGTTCCGGGCGTCGGCGATGAAGCCTTAAAAGACCTGGACGAGCGTGGAATCATCCGCATCGGTGCAGAGGTACGTGCCGGTGATATTCTGGTCGGAAAAGTAACTCCGAAGGGAGAAACCGAGCTGACCGCAGAGGAGCGTCTGCTCCGTGCCATCTTTGGCGAAAAAGCAAGAGAAGTACGTGATACTTCCCTGAAAGTACCGCACGGTGAGTATGGTATCATCGTGGACGCTAAAGTATTTACCCGTGAAAACGGCGACGAACTTTCTCCTGGAGTAAACCAGGCAGTCCGCATCTACATCGCACAGAAGAGAAAAATCTCTGTCGGTGACAAGATGGCTGGTCGTCACGGAAACAAGGGTGTTGTTTCCCGTGTACTTCCGGTAGAGGATATGCCGTTCCTGCCGAACGGACGTCCGCTGGACATCGTGCTGAACCCTCTGGGTGTGCCGTCCCGTATGAACATCGGACAGGTGCTGGAGATCCACCTGAGCCTTGCAGCAGCAGCTCTTGGATTCAACGTTTCCACTCCGATCTTCGACGGCGCAAACGAGAAAGATATTCAGGATACCCTGGAACTGGCAAACGATTATGTAAACATGGAATGGGATGCATTCTCCGAGAAATACAAAGATGTTCTGCTTCCGGAAGTATATCAGTACTTGGAAGAGCACCTGGATCACAGAGAACTGTGGAAGGGCGTTGACATCGCAAGAGACGGTAAGGTACAGCTCCGCGACGGACGTACCGGTGAGCCGTTCGATGGAAGAACGACAATCGGACACATGCATTACCTGAAACTGCATCACCTGGTAGACGATAAGATTCATGCACGTTCTACCGGCCCATACTCCCTCGTTACACAGCAGCCGCTGGGTGGTAAAGCTCAGTTCGGTGGACAGCGTTTCGGAGAGATGGAGGTTTGGGCTCTTGAGGCGTACGGTGCATCCTACACGCTGCAGGAGATTCTGACTGTGAAGTCTGACGATGTGGTTGGCCGTGTGAAGACATACGAAGCCATCATCAAGGGCGACAATATTCCGGAGCCTGGTATTCCGGAATCCTTCAAAGTATTGTTGAAAGAGCTGCAGTCCCTGGCACTCGATGTCCGCGTACTGCGTGATGACAATACCGAAGTTAAAATTATGGAATCAGTTGATTACGGTGATACCAATCTGAACCACATCATCGAGGGAGACCGTTACTCTGACAGAGAGGACGAGAGATTTGGTGACTATGGATTCTCCAAGAAAGAGTTTGACGGAGAAGAAATGGTAGATGTGGAAGAGGATGAAGAAGAAGACTCTTATCTTGATCTGGATGAAAGTTCAGATGATGACATGTAACTTGTAGATCTTCGCTTTGCGAGGAAAGGGGTAATCAAATGCCAGAAACAGCAAAAAAAGAAAATTACCAGATGAGCTTTGATGCCATCAAAATAGGACTTGCCTCTCCGGAGAAAATCCGGGAGTGGTCCCATGGCGAGGTAAAAAAACCGGAGACCATCAACTACAGAACGCTGAAACCGGAAAAAGACGGTCTGTTCTGCGAAAGAATCTTCGGACCAAGCAAAGACTGGGAGTGCCATTGCGGTAAATATAAGAAAATTCGCTACAAAGGCGTAATCTGCGACCGATGCGGCGTAGAAGTAACAAAATCCAGTGTGCGCCGTGAGCGTATGGGACACATTGAGCTGGCAGCTCCGGTATCCCACATCTGGTATTTCAAAGGAATTCCGTCCCGTATGGGACTGATCCTGGATCTGTCTCCGAGAACTCTGGAAAAGGTTCTGTATTTTGCAAACTACATCGTTCTTGATGCAGGCGATACCAAATTACAGTACAAACAGGTTCTGACCGAGAAAGAATACCAGGATGCCAGAGAGGAGTTCGGAAACAGCTTCCGTGCAGGTATGGGTGCGGAATCCATCAAAGAGCTTCTGATGGCAATCGATCTGGAAAAAGAGTCTGCTGAATTAAAGGCAGGTCTTAAAGATTCTACCGGACAGAAGAGAGCCCGCATCATCAAGAGACTTGAGGTTGTTGAGGCATTCCGTGAGTCCGGGAATCGTCCGGAGTGGATGATTCTTGATGCGGTTCCGGTTATTCCGCCGGATCTGCGTCCTATGGTACAGCTTGACGGAGGACGTTTTGCAACATCCGACCTGAATGATCTGTACCGCCGTATCATCAACCGTAACAACCGTCTGAAGAGACTGCTGGAGCTCGGTGCACCGGATATCATCGTGCGCAACGAGAAACGTATGCTCCAGGAGGCAGTTGATGCCCTGATCGACAACGGCCGCCGCGGCCGTCCGGTAACCGGTCCTGGAAACCGTCCTCTGAAATCTCTGTCCGACATGCTGAAAGGTAAATCCGGCCGTTTCCGTCAGAACCTTCTTGGTAAACGTGTTGACTACTCCGGCCGTTCCGTTATCGTCGTAGGACCGGAACTGAAGATTTACCAGTGCGGTCTGCCGAAAGAAATGGCAATCGAGCTGTTTAAACCGTTCGTTATGAAAGAGCTGGTTTCCAACGGCACTGCACATAACATCAAAAATGCAAAGAAAATGGTCGAGAAACTCGAGCCGCAGGTATGGGACGTTCTCGAGGACGTCATCAAAGAACATCCGGTTATGCTGAACCGTGCCCCTACCCTGCATCGTCTGGGTATCCAGGCGTTCGAGCCGATTCTGGTAGAAGGTAAAGCGATTAAGCTGCACCCGCTGGTTTGTACCGCATTCAACGCCGACTTCGACGGTGACCAGATGGCTGTCCATCTGCCGCTGTCTGTAGAAGCGCAGGCAGAGTGCCGTTTCATGCTTCTTTCTCCGAACAACCTGCTGAAACCGTCCGATGGTGGTCCGGTAGCCGTTCCTTCCCAGGATATGGTTCTTGGTATCTACTATCTGACACAGGAGCGTCCGGGCGAGAAGGGCGAAGGAAGCTTCTTCCGCGATATGAACGAAGCCATCCTGGCATACGAGAACGGATACATTACCCTGCAGACCAAGATTACCATCCGCTGCGAAAAAGAGCTGGAAGATGGTACTGTAATGCAGCAGAACGTAAGCTCCACACTCGGAAGATTCCTCTTCAATGAGATTCTGCCGCAGGATCTGGGATACGTAGACCGTACGGTTCCGGGTAACGAGCTTGCGCTTGAGGTTGATTTCCTCGTTGCAAAGAAACAGCTGAAACAGATTCTGGAAAAAGTCATCAATACACACGGAGCTACCAAAACCGCAGAGGTTCTGGACTATATCAAGGCAACTGGATATAAATACTCCACCCGTGCAGCCATGACCGTATCCATTTCCGATATGACCGTGCCGCCGCAGAAGCCGGAGATGCTCGCCGAAGCACAGGCAACGGTAGACAAGATTACAAGAAACTTCAAACGTGGTCTGATTACAGACGAAGAGCGTTACAAAGAGGTTGTAGATACCTGGAAGAAGACCGACGATGCGCTGACAAAAGCACTGCTCGACGGACTGGATAAATACAATAACATCTTCATGATGGCTGACTCCGGAGCCCGTGGTTCCGATAAGCAGATCAAACAGCTGGCCGGTATGCGAGGACTGATGGCCGATACAACCGGACACACCATCGAGCTGCCGATCAAGTCAAACTTCCGTGAAGGTCTTCAGGTACTGGAATACTTCATGTCCGCACATGGAGCACGAAAAGGTATGTCCGATACCGCGCTTCGTACCGCCGACTCTGGTTACCTGACCCGTCGTCTGGTAGACGTTTCTCAGGACCTGATCATCCGTGAAATCGACTGTGCCGAGGGCAAGGACGAAATTCCGGGTATGTGGGTCAGCGAGTTCACAGACGGAAAAGAGCAGATCGAGAGTCTGCAGGATCGTATCACAGGCCGTTTCTCCTGCGAGACGATCAAAGACAAGGACGGCAACGTCATTGTAAAAGCAAACCATATGATCACCCCGAAACGTGCTGCCCGTGTCATCAAAGACGGCATCAACGAGAACGGTGAGCATTATACAAAAGTAAAAATCCGTACCATTCTTACCTGCCGTTCCGGTAACGGAATCTGCGCAAAATGCTATGGTGCCAACATGGCAACCGGCGAGGCAGTACAGGTTGGTGAGTCTGTCGGAATTATCGCAGCACAGTCGATCGGTGAGCCTGGTACACAGCTGACCATGCGTACCTTCCATACCGGTGGTGTTGCCGGTGGAGATATCACACAGGGTCTTCCTCGTGTCGAGGAGCTTTTCGAGGCAAGAAAGCCGAAAGGACTTGCTATCATCACCGAGATCCCTGGTGTTGCACAGATCAAAGACACCAAGAAAAAACGCGAAATCGTGGTTACCAATCCGGACGATGGCGTATCCAAGACATACCTGATCCCTTACGGATCCCGTATCAAGATCGCTGACGGAACGGTTCTGGAAGCTGGAGACGAGCTGACCGAAGGTTCTGTAAACCCGCACGATATCCTGAAGATCAAAGGCGTCCGTGCCGTTCAGGATTACATGCTCCGCGAGGTACAGCGAGTTTACCGTCTGCAGGGTGTAGAAATCAACGATAAGCATATCGAGGTTATCGTTCGCCAGATGCTGAAGAAGATCCGCATCGAGGAAAACGGAGATACCGAATTCCTTCCGGGCGACATGGTAGACTTCCTGGAGTACGACGAGACTAACAAAGCTCTGATCGCAGAAGGAAAAGAGCCGGCAGAAGGAAAACAGGTACTGCTTGGTATCACAAAAGCATCCCTGGCATCTGATTCCTTCCTGTCCGCAGCATCCTTCCAGGAGACCACCAAGGTTCTGACCGATGCCGCTATCAAAGGTAAGGTTGACCACCTTGTGGGCTTAAAAGAGAACGTTATCATCGGTAAACCGATCCCGGCTGGTACCGGTATGAAGTGCTACAGCAACATTCATCTGAATACCGACAGCATGATCGAGGAAGAAGAGGACGAGGATCTGATTCTGACCGAAGATCTTGAGGACGATGCTCCGGCAGCTCCGATGGCAGAAGCTCCGGTTGAAGAACCGTCAGCTGAAGAGGAAGAGCCGATGCTTGACTTCGACTTTGAGGAAATGATTCCGTCAAAGGATGATACCGAGGAGTAAACCCTTCCAGGTTAAAAAATAAATATGTCATTTGTGGAAAGCAGAGAATTTCCGGTTCGCCGGGGTCTCTGCTTTCCTTGTATTTTCGGGAGCATTTTGTTACAATGGAGGCAGAAAAGAGGGAAGCCTATGTGGATAAAAAAATTACCTGGCATCGTGGCAAATGCGGCGGTACTGATTCTGAATGTGTTTGCGATTCTGATGATCGTGGGGCTGTTTCTTCATCAGGGAACGACGGGGGAGCGTGTGAAAGAGACGATTACGCGTTTTTCCACGACGTCGCAGGAGTATTATGCGGAAGGCGAGGCATACAGCCAGACGAGCGACCGGGTGCATACGTATTCGGTGGAAGAAACAAGGTAATTATTCAGAGCCCCATCTCGATTCCGCTTACGCTGCATCTCGATGTGGCTTGTCGCCATATGAAATTCCAGAAAAAACTGCTCATTCATGCAAGCATGATTCGCAATTTTTTCTTCCATTTCGCATGGC
>PPYF01028592.1_pt1 | contig 15353 bp, 15 predicted proteins | sample 1559871 | NCBI WGS metagenome assembly PPYF01 (sample SAMN08240021, study PRJNA423297) | Human gut metagenome, whole genome shotgun sequencing project. | reverse complement strand
AGATTTGATATTATGGATGAAGCGGACACCCTGGAGACCTCGTGCTCCGAGGACTGGCCGCCGAATATCACAGCGACTGTAAGTTTGTTCAATGGTATTCCCTCTTTTCTTTTATGCAAATAAAAATGCATATACATTATTACTATTATATTCAAAAAAGGAGTCCTTGACAATAGTGTAGATTATAGATTATAATATCTACGCATTTCAAATTGCAAAAGACGCTTTCGCGTTAAAAATTTTCCATGCTAGCCGGGGAGGCAGCGGCGCCCTGTACCCACAATCCGCTACAGTGGGGGTGATGTCCGTTCTGCGGATGCGTTTATTCGCAGCTGCCCCGGGAATGAGGCGTTGAAAGGCTGAGTCTTGTGCAATAGGAACCTGTGAACCGTGTCAGGTCCGGAAGGAAGCAGCACTAAGCAGTTATTTCTATGTGCCACGAGGTCGCTTGGTCCGAGTCTTTGAACCGGGTAACGTGCGGAAAAGGCCATACAAGGAACGGACGCATGGATCCTGAAATATTCCGCCATATGGCGGTTTTTTGTTTATTGGGAATTTTTAAAGACTGACAATACTGGGAGATGGGCCGTTGAACGAGATAGAGATCGCCGTACTTGATTTTTTGCAAAACGTCATAAAAGGGGATATACTGGACTTTGTTATGCCTAAAATAACGGCTCTTGGGAACGCCGGCATTTTGTGGATCATACTGACGCTCATATTCCTTATATCCAAAAAATATAGAAAAACGGGCGTTGTTATGGCCATAGCCCTTGTGCTTGACCTTATATTCTGCAATATGCTTATAAAGCCGCTTGTGGCAAGGCAGAGACCGTTCCATATAAATCCGGACATAATACTTATGATAGACCCGCCGGGGGATCACTCATTCCCTTCGGGGCATACGGCTGCGTCATTCGCGGCGGCGGGAGCAATGTATTTTTCAAAATATAAGCATTGGAAAGCGTTTGGCGTGATAGCTTTGGCTATAGCCTTCTCAAGGCTGTACCTGTATGTGCATTTTCCGACGGACGTCATAGGCGGAGCGGCGCTGGGAATCGCCTGCGCTTATGCGGCGTATAGGATATATACGGCGGCGGAGAGAAAAAACAGAAATTTATGATGGACGACAGATGATTTTAGACGAATCATCTGTTTTGTTTTATTGCATACCTGTTCGCTTGGGATTGATTTTTTTCTCCAAAATTGTTATAGTAAAATAGTATCAATATGCGGAAGGGAGACTTTAGAATGTCCTCTTATCAGGCCCTTTACAGAAAATTCAGACCGCAGACATTCGACAGTGTCATAGGCCAGGAGCATATAGTCAAAACATTGAAAAACCAGATAACCGGCGGAAGGGTGTCCCACGCCTATCTGTTTTGCGGCACGAGGGGAACGGGAAAAACGTCCACGGCCAAGATATTCGCGAAGGCCATAAACTGTCTTAATCCGCACGACGGCGAGCCCTGCAACGAATGTGAGCTCTGCCGCGCGGCCAACGAGGGCAGAAGCGTTAACATCATAGAGATAGACGCCGCTTCAAACAACGGCGTGGACAACATAAGGGAGATACGCGAGGACGTAAAGTATCCGCCGGCCGAGGGAGAATACAAGGTATATATCATCGACGAGGTTCATATGCTTTCGCCTGGAGCCTACAATGCCCTTTTGAAAACCCTTGAGGAACCGCCAAAGCACGTCATATTCATACTGGCTACGACGGATCCGCAGAAAATACCGCCAACCATACTTTCAAGGTGCCAGCGCTTTGACTTTAAAAGAATAGGCGCGGAGGACATAGCCCAGACGCTGAAGGAATACGCGGCAAAGGAGAGCATACAGGCTGACGATGATGCCCTTCATCTTGTGGCAAGGCTTGCCGACGGTTCCATGAGGGACTCGCTGAGCCTGCTTGACCAGTGCGCCGCCTTTTATTACGGCGAAAAGCTGACAAGGGACAAGGTTCTGGAAATAGTCGGATCGGTGGACGATTCTGTATTTTTTGAAATGACGGACAAAATCGCCGAGGGCGACGCCGGAGCGCTGATGAACATTGTAAACTCCATAATTTCGGACGGAAGGGACGCAGGACAGTTCGCGTCGGATTATCTTGTGCATCTGAGGAATCTTATGATAACGGCTTCGGTGAACGACGCCGGGAAAATACTCAATGTATCTGCGGAAAGCGCGGAAGCTCTCAGGGAACAGACAAAAAGAATATCCAAAAGCGAAATAAGCAGACTGATGTGTACACCGGTGGTGGAAGCCGACTATACAGCGATTGCCGCGAAATTAGCCGCTCTTGAAAGAAAACTGCGCAGCGGAGCGTTTGTGGCTAAAGCACCGGACTCCGGCGGAGAAACAGAGGTTCCGAAAAAGAAAAAACAGGCCAGAAGAGCCATAAGCGAGGACTACCAAAAGGCTCTTGATACATGGGATAAAATAACGTCCAGCTTAAAATCGCCGGACGACATAATTATCAAGAGGGCAAAGCTCAGGCAGCTTGACGGCGATAAGCTGTATATTGTCAGCGACAATCTTATAAACAGCAGGATACTTTCGGACAAGATGGACGATATAAAGGACGCCTTTGAGAAGGAGCTCGGGGCGGAGGTCGAGTTCGAGATAATCTCAAGAAACGAATTTAAAAAGAGGTATGAAATGCTTTTCGGAGGCGGAGACGACCAGCCGGAGGAAGAAGCGGACTGGAGCTCGATAATACCGGGAATAGAAGTAGAGCCTTAAACTTTTGGCGAAACAATAAGATAAATACAGGAGGATCATTAAAATGGCAAAAGGATTTGGAGGAATGGGCGGAATGAATATGAACGCCCTTATGAAACAGGCGCAGAAAATGCAGAAACAGATGGAAGAGGCTCAGGCTGCTCTTGCGGAGCAGGTCGTTGAGACAACATCGGGCGGCGGAGCCGTAAAGGTAACGGCAACGGGAAAGAAAGAGATCAAGGAAATAAAAATAAATCCCGACGTTGTGGATCCCGATGATGTTGAGATGCTTGAGGATCTTATACTTTCCGCTGTAAACGAGGCTCTCAGACAGGTGGACGAGATAGCCAACGGAGCGATGTCAAAGATAGCGGGCGGAAACCTTGGCGGAATGTTTTGATAGCAGAGGCGTAAAATGAGTTTTTACAGCGATCCAATAACAAGACTTATAGAAAAATTCGCGGCGCTTCCCGGAATAGGAAGAAAGTCGGCGCAGAGGCTTGCTTTTTATGTCATAGGGATGGACGAAAAGGAAGCGAGAGAACTTGCCGACGCCATAATTTCGGCAAAAAAGGACGTAAAATACTGCTCTGTGTGCTGTAATTTTACCGACGGCGATATATGCCCGATATGCGCCAGCGAAAAAAGGAACAAAAAATTAATAATGGTCGTAGAGAACCCGAGGGATCTGGCGGCCTATGAGAGAACAAAGGAATACAACGGCGTCTACCATGTGCTGCATGGCGTAATATCGCCAATGGCAGGCATCACGCCCGATGACATAAAGCTCAAGGAGCTGCTTAAAAGAATACAGGACGACGCCCCGGAGGAGATCATACTCGCCACCAATCCCACCGTCGAGGGAGAGGCTACGGCAATGTATATAAGCAAGCTGGTAAAGCCCTTTGGAGTGAAGGTCACAAGAATAGCGAACGGAGTGCCCGTTGGCGGAGACCTTGAGTATGTCGATCAGGTGACGCTTGCAAGAGCGCTGGAAGGCAGAANNATACTTACACTCAGGTATACAAACTGGAAGGCGGCCATTGACGAGATGCTCTGGATATGGCAGAAAAAATCAAACAAGGTTGCCGACCTCAATTCACATATCTGGGATTCATGGATGGGCGAGGACGGAACCATAGGAAAGGCTTACGGCTACCAGCTCGGAATAAAGCACAAGTATAAGGAAGGAATGTTCGATCAGGTCGACAGGGTGCTTTATGACCTTAAGAACAACCCCTACAGCAGAAGGATAATGACAAATATTTATAATTTTGAGGATCTCCACGAGATGAACCTCTATCCCTGCGCCTACAGCATGACATTTAATGTAGTTGACGGAAAGCTTAACGCCATACTCAACCAGCGTTCGCAGGATACTTTAGCGGCAAACAACTGGAATGTTGTGCAGTATTCCGTGCTTGTGCATATGTTTGCCCAGGTAAGCGGCCTTGAGGTTGGTGAGCTCGTGCATGTCATAGCGGATATGCATATTTACGACAGACATATACCGATAATCAAGAAGCTCATAGAGAGGGAACCGCTTCCCGCTCCTAAATTCGAGATGAACAAGGATATCAAAAATTTCTACGATTTTACCGTTGATGATTTCAATATCGTGGACTATAAGCATGGAGAAAGCGTGGGCAAGGTGCCCATAGCCATCTGAGAGGTCACAGAAAAATGAAGGTTCTGCTTACGGCGGTCAACGCCAAATATATACATACGTCTCTGGCGCTCAGAAGCCTTATGGCCTATGCCGACGCCGAGGGCAGATATACGAAAATAAAGGAATATACAATAAATAACAGGATCGAATTTATTGTAAGCGATATTTACAAGGAAAAACCCGATTTTATCGGGTTTTCCTGCTATATATGGAATATTGGGATGATAAAAATTGTCGCCGGAAGGCTGAAAAAACTGCTTCCCGGGACTGTTTTGTTTTTCGGAGGGCCTGAGGTCAGCTATGACTCGGCGGCCTTCCTTGAGGAAAACCCGTTCGCCGATGCCGTAATCAGAGGCGAGGGCGAGGGCGTATACAAAAGCCTGCTTGAAAGATGGACGAAAGGCGGGGATATATCGGACATTGGCGGCATAACATACAGAAAAAACGGGGAAATACACGAAAACCCCGCCGGAGAGCCGCTGCGCCTTGACGATATACCGTTTGTTTACGCGAACGCCGATGAGTTCAAAAACAGGATAATTTATTATGAGACCCAGAGGGGATGCCCCTATAACTGCCAGTACTGCCTTTCATCGGTGGAAAAAGGAGTCAGGTTCCTTTCGCCGGAAAGGGTAAAAAGCGACCTTAAGTTTTTTCTCGATAATAGGGTCAAACAGGTCAAATTTGTTGACAGGACATTCAACTGCAGCCATGAGCACGCGATGATGATATGGAAATACATAATGGACAACGACAACGGCATCACAAACTTCCATATGGAGATAACGGCCGATATTCTGCGGGATGAGGCCATTGAGCTTTTAAAAAAGGCGAGGAAGGGGCTTTTCCAGTTTGAGATAGGCGTTCAGTCCACAAACCGCCTGACCATAGAAGCGGTTAAAAGAAACGCAGCTTTCGGAGGAATAGCGGACGTGGTGAGAAGGGTCGCGGAGGCGGGAAATATCCATCAGCATCTTGACCTTATCGCCGGACTGCCCTACGAGGATTATGAGTCGTTCGGCCGTTCCTTTGACGATGTTTACGCCCTTGAGCCGGAACAGCTTCAGCTCGGTTTTTTAAAGCTGCTGAAAGGCTCCGGACTGAGACGCGACGCGGACAAATACGGGATAGTTTACGCGGATGAGGCTCCATACGAGGTGCTTTACACAAAGGACATATCCTTTGACGGCCTGCTCAGGCTAAAGGGAATAGAGGAAATGGTGGAGACGTTTTATAATTCGGGAAAGGCAAAAAACACCATAAGGTATATGGTTGAAAAAAACGGCAGGGCATTTTCGTTTTTTGAGACATTAGCCCTGTGGTGGGAGAAAAACGGATATGACGAGATATCCCACAGCAAAATGGATCTTTACGGAAGACTGTTCGATTTTTTCACGGAACAGGCCGGTTTCAGGGAGCATCTTGGACATATAAGAGAACTTTTGAGATTTGATATTTTTCTCGGCGACAATATGAAAAACATACCTCAAAGCATCGAGAGGGATCAGTCGGAGGAAGAAAGAAAATGGGAGAGAGAATTTTACGAAAATTCCGAAAACATTGAAAAATACCTGCCGGAGCTTGTCGGATACACGCCCAGACAGCTCCTTAGAATGTGCAGGATAGAATTTTTTGACATAGACCCCATAACCGGGGAAGATAAAAAAACGGCGGTGCTGTTTGACTATTACGGCAGGGACGAACTGCTGAACAAAGCGAAAAGCGCCGTTGTCTGGAGGAGTGACGGATATGGAGCTTAAGGAAAGGGTCATAAAGGTGCTTGATCTGCTTGAGGAGCATTACGGCCCAACAAAGTGCTATCTGACCCACGAAAACGCGTGGCAGCTTCTCATAGCCACCATATTGAGCGCCCAGTGTACCGATGAAAGGGTGAATATGGTCACAAAGGAGCTTTTCAAAAAATACACAAGCGTAAAGGATTTCGCCGAGGCCGATCAGGCTGAGCTTGAGCAGGACATACGCTCGACGGGCTTTTTCAGAAACAAGGCCGCCAATATAATAGGCTGCTGCCGGATGCTCTTAAGTGAATACGGCGGCGAGGTGCCAAGCGACATAGACAAGCTGATCAAGCTGCCGGGCGTCGGCAGAAAGACGGCAAACGTCGTAAGGGGAAACATATACGGAATACCGAGCATAGTTGTAGATACCCATGTGAGAAGAGTATCAAATCTGCTTGGATTTACCGACAGCCAGGATCCTGTAAAAATAGAATTTGAGCTTATGGAGCTTCTTCCTGAAAAAAACTGGATAGCGTACAACACGCAGATAATAGCCCATGGAAGGAAGATATGCATAGCGAGGAGACCGAAATGTGAAATATGCTTTTTGGCCGGACTGTGCGATCACATACAGAAAAACAAAGAAAGCGGGGATGACCAATGAAAAATGTGCGGCTTGGAAAAACGGGGATAATAACGGACAAAAACGGCTTCGGAGCGCTGCCGATACAGAGAATATCGGTGGAGGAAGCCGTAAAACTCGTAAAAAAGGCATATAACGCCGGATTTACGTTTTTTGATACGGCAAGAGCCTATACGGACAGTGAGATAAAGCTGGGAGAAGCCTTTGACGGAATAAGGGACAAGGTTTTCATTGCCTCAAAGACGCAAGCGCAAAACGGCGAGGATCTTAAAAATGATCTCGATACGACGCTTAAGAACCTCAGATGCGAATATCTTGACCTCTATCAGTTCCATAATCCTGCCTTCTGTCCAAAACCCGGAGACGGTACGGGGCTTTACGAGGCTGCCGAGGAGGCGAAAAAAGCCGGAAAAATACGTCATATAGGAATAACAAATCACAGACTGGCCGTGGCTAAGGAGGCCATAGAGTCAGGGCTTTACGAGACGCTGCAGTTCCCGTTCTCCTACCTTTCTGGAGAACAGGAAATCGAGCTTGTAAATATGTGCAAAGAGGCTGATATGGGATTCATCGCCATGAAAGCTCTCGCTGGAGGGCTTATAAACAATTCGGCGGCGGCATACGCCTTCCTTGACCGTTTTGACAATGTCCTGCCCATATGGGGAGTTCAGAGGGAGAGCGAGCTCGACGAATTTATATCATATATCGGCAATCCCCCTGTGATGACGGACGAGCTCAGCGCCGTTATAGAAAAGGACAGACAGGAGCTCAGCGGAGAATTTTGCAGAGGATGCGGATATTGCATGCCCTGTCCCGTTGGGATAGAGATCAACAACTGCGCGAGAATGTCCCTTATGATAAGAAGGGCTCCCTCCGAGGCTCAGCTTACGCCGGAAATGCAGGCAAAGATGAAAAAGATAGAGGACTGCCTCCACTGCGGACAGTGCAAGGAAAAATGCCCCTACGGCCTTGACACGCCCACGCTCCTTGAGAAAAATTACGAGGACTACAAGCGCATACTTGCCGGAGAGGTAAGCGTTAAATAAGGAGGCGGCGAAATGAGAAGAAAAGAGCGTGAGGTAACGGATGAAAGCAGGATAAAAGAAATCATTTTGGCCTGCGGCACATGCCGAGTAGCACTGAATACCGGAGAAGCGCCCTATATCGTCCCTCTCAGCTTTGGATACGAGGAAAACGGCGGCCTAAGGACGCTGTATTTCCACGGAGCCAAAGAAGGCCGAAAGGTCGAGCTTATGAAAAACAACGCTTACGCAGGATTTGAGATGGATACCGACCGTGAGATCGTAGAGGGCGAAACAGCGTGCGGATATACGGCCATGTATAAGAGCGTCATAGGAACGGGAAGTATCGAATTTATAGAGGATACGGACGAAAAGAGACGCGCTCTTGACATAATAATGCGTCACTATTCGGACAGGGAGACCTTTGAGTACGCCGATGAAATGCTGAATCTGGTATGCATTTTTAAGCTGAATATAAAAGAGCTGTCCTGTAAAGAGCACAGGAAATAATACCGGTCAAAAATACATAATGAAATAGGAAATCCCCATTTTGACGTGAACTGTCGGAATGGGGATCTATATTATTCACATCTGAGATCAAGGGATGCCACGGGGCCGATAACAATGGTCACAGGCGACTTTACGCCTTCACGCCGGCAGGCCGCGGCTATTTCGCCAAGGGCAGCCCTGACGGTCGTTTTGTTTTTGGAATTGCCTCCGGATATGACGGCGGCCGGAGTATTTTTATCCTTTCCGTTTTCCATAAGTCCGGAGCAGATTTTTTCCAGATTAGAAAGTCCCATAAGGAACACCAATGTTCCGTCAAGGGCGGCCAGCTTTTCAAAATTTTCCGATATGCCGTCCGGGCTGTCTGTGTGGCCGGTAATTATATGAAGGCTGCGGCTGAGCCCTCTGTGGGTGACTGGTATGCCGGCTTCCGCCGGTATGGCTATGGCCGAGGTTATGCCCGGCGTTACGTCATAGTCTATCTCCTTTTCTCTGAGGGCAAGTATTTCCTCGCCGCCTCTGCCAAAAACAAACGGATCGCCTCCCTTGAGACGGACAACGGTCTGCCCCTTTTCGGCCTCGGAAACGATGAGGGCGCTTATCTCGTCCTGTTTCATATAATGTCTGCCGCCGCGCTTTCCGGCATATATTTTCCGGCAGGATTCCTTTGCCATATCAAGGAGTTTGTCGGAAATAAGGTCGTCATATATGATAACGTCGGCGTTTTGGATAAGCTCAAGACCCCTTACGGTTATGAGATCGGCTTGGGAACATCCGGCGCCCACAATGTGTACAAAGCCGGAACGCTTGCGGTCTCCGCCCGCATATTTTTCAAATAACGCCTCCACGTCGCCGGATGACGGCAAGCCGTTAAGGGAGAGGCAAAGTTCCATACACTCCTTTAAAAAGGCGCTCCTGATCTTTCCGTCGGCTATGCGGCGTTTTGCCTCGGGGCGTATGGATGAGAGAAAATCCAATATGCTTTCACAGTCCTCGGGAAGATTTTTTTCAAGTATGTTCCGGCACTTCGCCGAGAGGGAAGGGCTTGCCCCGCCGGTTGTGATGCCGGCGGAAAGTCCGCCGTTTTTGTAGAGAGACGGAAAAATAAATCCACAGTCGTCCTTTGAGTCAACGGAGTTCACGAGTATGCCACGCTCGCGGCAGAGACTTGATATTTCGGCGTTCAGAGAAACGTCATCGGTGGCGGCGATGACAAATAACACATCGTCTATATCGGAGGGACTGAATTTTTTTTCAATAAGCTCAAGGCCGGCATAGGCTATGGAGCGTATATCGCCGCTTATTTTTTCCGCCACTACTTTTATTGCCGGACGGTAGGGTATGAGCTTTTTTATTTTCCTGAGGGCTACGTTCCCGCCCCCAACAATGAGGCATTTTTTGCTTTCTATGTCAATGAAAAAAGGAAAATATCCCATAGATCTCACCTTTCTGAATTTTCAGGATAGAGTATGTCGGCCATTTTCTCGTAAGCCTCGCCCCATCGTTCATTTGGTTTGAGATTGTAAAGATACGGGTCGAGAACATAATACCGGCCTTCCTTTACGGCTCTCAGCGTCTGCCAGGCGGGGCTTGACGTAAATGTTTCTTCTATATTGGCTATGGCGGCTTCCTTGTCGCTGCCCTGTGGAGTGACAAAAATATAATCAGGGTCGGCGCGCATTATGGCCTCAAGGCTCAGATTTTCAAGCATTGTTTCATCGCTGTCGGCAATGTTTACGCAGCCAAGGTTGGCAAGTATCTCTCCGCATACGTTGCCTTCGCTTTTTTTGGCCTGTATGCTTTTGGTTGACGTTCTGAGATACAAAACTTCGGGAGCGCTTCCGTCGGCCCTTTGGATGGCTTTTTCTATCTGCTCCTGCACATCAAGGCCGTTTTTCTCGTACAGATCGCTTCTGCCGGTTATGTCCGTGCATATTTTGAGCATATCAAGGTAGTCGCCGAAATTTGACACATCAAAATAGGCGCAAGAGATGCCCAGCTCATCAAACGTGTCCAGAAGGTCGACATTGGCGGCCGTATTTACGCTGGCGATTATAAAATCCGGATCGGCAGAGAGTATGCTTTCCAGGTTAGGCTCCGAAACCTTTCCCGTATTTATAACGCCGTCAGGAAGATCAAGGCCGAGGGACGACCAGGAGTCGTCGCAGGCGCCGACAACGCTTCCTCCGGAAAGCAGCCATACATCGGTAAAGGAGCCGATAAGCGTCACAACTCTTTGTGGTGACGAGACGGTAACGCTCCTGCCGAGGTCGTCGGTAAACGTAACGCCTTCCTCCCGAGCCGTCACGACTGACTCTTTTTCATCCGCGGATCGCGAGCACCCGGAAAGCGATATGCAGGCCAAAAGGCATAAAACAGCGGCTTTAACAGCGTATTTATTCAAGAAGAACTCCTCCTATGCTTCGTAAAAATATGTCTGAATATTATTTAGAATTTTACAGTATTTTCGGTCCCAATGCAAGCTGTGAAAAATGATGAGGATATTTGTCAAATTTTTTTATTGACATCACTTTGTCATAGTGATAATATACTTGTGAAGTTAATACCGGTCTTCAGGGCAGGGTGAAATTCCCGATCGGCGGTATAGTCCGCGAGCGCGAGAGCGCATGATTTGGTGCGATTCCAAAACCGACAGTACAGTCTGGATGAAAGAAGACGAGAAGCCATATTTTTTATGGTTCTTTTGTTTGCGTATATGCCCTGAAATGTTTATCATTTCAGGTTTTTTTATGCGCAGGCTTTGATGTGTCTGGCATGCCCTGAATTTGTTTTCAGGGCTTTTTTATTTGGGAGATGAGAACTTGAGGGAAAATGATTATATGAGAATTGCCATAGAAGAGGCTAAAAAAGGTATGGGTTGGACTTCGCCGAATCCGATGGTCGGAGCCGTAGTCGTGAAGGATGGGAAAATAATCTCAAAGGACTATCATCACAAATGCGGAGAATACCACGCCGAAAGGAACGCGCTTTTAAAGTGCGGAGACGATGCGAGGGGAGCTGACCTGTATGTTACTCTGGAGCCTTGCTGCCACTTCGGAAAGACTCCTCCCTGCACGGATATTATAATTGAAAAAGGCATAAAAAGGGTGTTTATGGGCTCGGATGACCCTAATCCCCTTGTGGCCGGAAAGGGCAGAAAAATACTTGAGGAACATGGCATAGAAGTAATAAGCGGAGTGCTGAAGGACGAATGCGACGCTATGAACGAGGTGTTTTTCCACTATATAACGGCAAAGACCCCGTTTGTCGTAATGAAATACGCCATGACAGCCGACGGAAAGATCGCCACGGTAACGGGAGCGTCAAAATGGATAACCGGCGAAAACGCGAGAAACAACGTGCATCAGGACAGACACAGATACTCAGGAATAATGGCCGGCATAGGCACGGTGCTTGCCGATGATCCGATGCTCAACTGCCGCCTGCCGGGAGGACGCAACCCGGTTAGGATAATATGCGATTCGTCTCTTAGAACACCGCTTGATTCCAATATAGTAAAGACGGCCGGGGAAATACCGACCATAATAGCCACGGTACGCTCCGACGAGAAACGCCGCAGGGAATATGAGGACAGAAACGTCAGCGTAATAACTACTTCCCCAAAAGACGGGCGGGTGGATCTAAGAGAGCTGATGATAAAGCTGGGAGAACTCGGCATAGACAGCGTACTGCTTGAGGGCGGAGCGGGACTTAATTTCAGCGCCCTTGAGGCGGGAATCGTAAACAGGGTAAAATGCTATATCGCTCCAAAAATATTCGGCGGCGATAGCGCGAAAACGCCCGTTGGAGGCAGGGGCGTGGAGCTTCCGGCAAACGCCTTTATGCTGGGAGACGCCGAAATATCACGCTTTGATGAGGACATACTTATCGAATGGAAGGTGAGATGATTTGTTTACCGGAATAGTTGAGGAAATAGGTTCCGTAGTCAAGGTCGAGAGGGGAGCGAAATCCTCCAGACTTACGGTGTCGGGATCAAAAATATTTGACGATCTTAAGCTGGGAGACAGCGTTGCCGTAAACGGAGTGTGCCTGACCGTGACAGGATTTACGAAGGATACGTTCACGGCCGACGTTATGAACGAGACCCTTACAAGGAGCAATCTTGGAGAGCTTGGCTCGGGAAGCAGGGTCGATCTTGAGAGAGCGATGCTCTGCAACGGGCGGTTCGGCGGACATATAGTATCCGGGCATATCGACGGCACGGGAAGAATAGTCAAAACCGAAAGGGACGACATAGCCGTTTGGTACACCATAGCGGCGGACAGAAAAATAATGAAATATATAATCGAGAAGGGCTCAGTAGCCATAGACGGCATAAGCCTGACGGTGGCTAAGGTCACGGACACGGATTTTTCCGTATCTCTTATACCGCATACGGCGAAGGAAACCGTGCTTGGATTTAAGAAGCCGGGTGACACGGTAAATCTTGAAAATGACGTCGTGGGAAAATATATAGAGCATTTTATTATGTTTGACGATAATGAAAACAATAACGGCCGGAGGGGAAAGGGCTCGGGCATAACGAGGGACTTTCTTTTGAAAGCCGGATTTTAAGGAGGAACAGGAAATGAAAGAATTTAACACCATTGAAGAAGCGCTTGAGGATCTCAGAAAGGGAAAGATAGTCCTTGTCACCGACGACGAGGACAGGGAAAACGAGGGTGACTTTATATGCTCGGCTGAGGCGGCGACAACGGAAAACATCAACTTTATGGCCGTTCACGGCAAGGGTCTCATATGTATGCCTATGAGCGAGGAATATATAAGAAAGCTCAAGCTTCCGCAGATGGTAACAAATAATACGGACAACCACGAGACGGCGTTCACCGTTTCCATAGATCATGTAAGCACGACAACGGGTATATCAGCGGCAGAAAGATCGATAACGGCTATGAAATGCGTGGATGATGACTCGAAACCCGAGGACTTCCGCCGCCCCGGCCATATGTTCCCTCTGCTGGCCAAGAAGAACGGCGTCCTTGAGAGAAACGGGCATACGGAGGCTACAGTTGACCTTATGCGTTTAGCCGGACTTAAGGAATGTGGTCTTTGCTGTGAGATAATGAGGGACGACGGCACGATGATGAGAAGGACGGAACTTCTTGCGCTGGCGGAAAAATTTGATATGAAAATCATAACGATAAAGGCTCTCCAGCGCTACAGAAAGGTCAACGATAGGCTGGTTGAGTGCGTAGCAAGAACGAAGATGCCTACAAAGTACGGCAACTTTATTGCATACGGCTATGTTAACAAGCTCAACGGAGAGCATCATGTGGCTCTTGTAAAGGGAGACATAGGAGACGGAGAAAACGTGCTTTGCCGAGTGCATTCCGAATGTTTGACCGGAGACGCTTTCGGTTCGCTCAAATGCGACTGCGGCGAGCAGCTTGCGCAGGCAATGAGACAGATAGAAAGAGAAGGCAGAGGAGTCCTTCTGTATATGAGGCAGGAGGGCAGAGGCATCGGACTCATAAATAAACTGAGGGCTTATGAGCTTCAAGACAAGGGGCTTGACACGGTAGAGGCAAACCTTGCCCTCGGATTTGACGAGGATCTGAGAGAATACTACATCGGCTCCCAGATACTTAGGGATCTCGGCATAAAGACGTTAAGACTTCTCACCAACAACCCCAAGAAGATAGAGGGACTTTCGGACTTTGGCCTTTCCATCGTTGAGAGGGTGCCCATCGAAATCGGCGTTACCCAGTATGACGAGTTCTATATGAAGACAAAACAGAACAAAATGGGACATATGCTCCATCTTAAATAAAATATAATGCGCAAAAATATATAAAACAGGAGGAACAGGAAATGAGAATATTTGAGGGAAATGTTGTATCGCAGGGTATAAAGGTCGGAATAGTTGCGGCAAGGTTCAACGAGTTTATAGTATCGAAACTGGTTTCAGGAGCTCTTGACGGACTTAAAAGACATGACGTAAACGATGATGATATAGACATCGCATGGGTTCCCGGAGCGTTTGAGATACCTCTTATCGCTTCAAAAATGGCGGAATCCGGAAAATATGACGCAGTTATCGCACTTGGAGCCGTGATAAGGGGATCGACATCGCATTATGACTATGTATGCGCCGAGGTTTCAAAGGGCGTAGCTCAGGCCGGCCTTCACAGCGGTGTTCCCGTAATGTTTGGAGTGCTTACTACGGACAATATCGAGCAGGCTATAGAGAGAGCCGGAACAAAGGCCGGAAACAAGGGATATGACTGCGCGCTTGGAGCCATAGAAATGGTAAATCTTATTAAAGGTATGGGATTATAATGACCTTTGTGTTTGACTATGACGGAACAATACACGACAGTATGAGGATATACGCTCCGGCGTTCAGAAAATGCTGCGAGATCATGCGCCTTGACGGCGAGGATGTGAGGGAATATTCGAACCGGGAAATAGAAAAGTGGATAGGCATGGACGTAAATGCCATGTGGAGCGATTTCAGGCCGGATATTTCGGAGAATAAGAAGAAAAAATACAGCGGCTTCATTGGAGAGTATATGGAGGAGCTTATTTACTCCGGAAGAGCCGTGCTGTATGACGGGGCGCTGGAGGCTGTACGCCAGACCGGCGTGTACGGAAAGACCGTGTTTCTCAGCAGCTGCAAAAGAAGCTATATGGAGGCGCACAAGAAGGCCTTTGATCTGGGAAAATATTTCGATAGCTTCTACTGCACCGAGGACTACGGCTTTAAGCCCAAATACGCCGTTTTTGAGAATATCAAAGGGAGATATGACGGCCCGTTTGTGATAATCGGCGACAGATATTCAGATATGGAAACAGCCTTTAAAAACGGAGCCCGCTCAATTGGATGCCTATATGGGTACGGCGGAGAAAAAGAGCTTGAAATGGCGGACATAAAGGTCAGAACCGTTGGAGAGATGAGGCAGGCCATTTTGTCGGAGGCGAAAAGAGATATATAATAATACGGAATAAAGGCAGACGATTCGTCTGTCTTTATTTTTATGCGTTTTGCTTTAATAATATTTTGTTGACTTCAATAAAATTAAATG
>PPYF01028051.1_pt1 | contig 15354 bp, 10 predicted proteins | sample 1559871 | NCBI WGS metagenome assembly PPYF01 (sample SAMN08240021, study PRJNA423297) | Human gut metagenome, whole genome shotgun sequencing project. | reverse complement strand
TCCATACCTTAAATCAATAAAAAGATAAGATTCATGAAAAAATCTCTTTTCATAATAGCTGCTCTCGGTGCCATGATGGCAGGATGCCATAACGGCGATGTCGAGTTCGACAATTTTGATTACCAGACAATATACTTCTCAAAGCAATCGCCCGTTCGCACAATCACCTTGGGTGATGACGGAGAGAACGATACACGTCTGGACAACGCTCACAAGTTCAATATCAAAGCTGCTCTCGGTGGCGTGAACGTGAATACCGATACGCACTCAGCCGATTTTGTCGTAGACAACTCCATGTGCGACAATCTCTATTTCGAAGACGGTTCGCCGGTAAAGGCCATGCCTGCATCATACTATGACATCAAAGGCGACCAAATGGTTATTACCCCCGGCAACGTAATCGGAGGTGTGGAGGTGCAGCTTACCGATGCATTCTTTGAAGACCCTGCATCAGTCGGTGTATGCTACGTGATACCTTTGCGTCTCACAGCCTCGGCCGACTCCATCCTTCAAGGCAAGCCGAAAGATGGAATCACAAATCCGAACCGTCTTGTGGCCGACGACTGGTCAATTCAGCCCAAGGACTATATATTCTATGCCGTGAAATATAAGAATCCTTATCACGGATGCTGGCTCAGCAAAGGCACTGACGTCATTGAGAACCACGGCGAGACTACTACATCAAACCGTACTCCTGCTCTGTGGGAAAAGGCTACTCTACGTTATCTCACTACAAAGAGCCTTACAACTTCAGTATACTCATTCACTCCCACTGTTCCCGTAATTGATGAACTCGGAAAGAAGAGCGAAGCTACTCTTCGCTGCGACCTTCTGATTGACATCAACGACCAGGGTGCTTGCACTGTAAGCACCGCCAGTGCCGGCTGCACAGCTTCGGGCAGCGGTAAGTGGGTGCGTCAAGGCGAACCCAAAGCCTGGGGTGACAAAGACCGCGACCTTCTGGAGCTAAACTACACATTTACCATCGACTATGTGTACAACGCACAGACCGGAGAACATGCCACCTACAAATTGTCGTCTGACGAGCGTATGGTTATGCAGAGCCGCCAGAACAAACTTGAGGAGTTCAAATTTACCGTAAAGTAAAATCCGCTCAAAAATGAAAAAATACAACATAATAGCTGCCATGGCACTTGGTGCCGGTGTTCTTACCGGTTGCGCCGATACCGATATCGACGTATATCAGGTGGAGAAACCTCAGAGCGTTGCGCACTATGAGTATCTCGACAACTATGCCGACCTAAAGAGCTATCTCAATCGTAGCGCGCATCCCAACTTCTTGTTCGGTACAGCTGTGGCAGCTGCCGATTATAACAAAAAAGGTCTTGTATATCTGCTCACCAATAATAACTTCGACATCATGACCGCCGGAAATGCAATGAAATATGCATCGGTGGTGAGCGATGACGGTACGATGAACTTCAACACGGTAGCAGAATTTGTAAGCAATGCCGAGAAGGCCGGCATGCAGATTTACGGTCACACCCTGTGCTGGCATGAACAGCAGAATGTAAAATACCTCAATCGTCTTATCAAAGACAAGGAACTTGAGGTCGACCCGGGTGCAAGCAACGAGGTTGAAGACGCCAAGCAGACCTATGCCGGTATGAGTGAGTTCCCTTATTTCGTTATGGGATATAAACCCGAAATCATTGACGGCATACTTACTGTGCCCGAATATCCCGGCAGTTGGTATCAGTTCTTCGTTATGGACGGTCTTCAGTTCGTGGAAGGACGTGAATATAAGGTTACTGCGAAAATTCGCGGAAGCAAAGCCGGCTCTCTCAACGTACAGCTCGGTAACTGGGGCTCGCTCCAGGAAGGTAAGCTCGAATTTACCGAGGAATGGAGCGAGGCAAGTGTTAAAATGGCTCCTATGAGTGTTTCTAACGGATTCTCCGTTTTCCAGCCCGGAACATACGATGGCAAGCTTGAAATCGAATGGGTAAAGATAAGCCATGACGAAGCTCCCGCTCTCGAAGTTGAGACCGAAGTTACCTTCAAGACCTATACGGACGGTCCCTTCCCGTTCTATGCTATGGGATGTGAACCTCCCGTTATCGACGGCTGCATCCACTATGTGCCTGATGGAGAATGGCATCAGTTCTTCATTCTTCCCGGTGGTGAGAACAAGCTTACAGAAGGCAACTATGTGCTCTACCTTGATATAACCTCATCAAAAGATGCACCTACCGGCATACAGCTCACCATCCAGAATGGTTGGGGAGGAGATGCACAAGCATTAAATGCATCCGTTCCCGTAAGTGCAGGACAGAATACGGTTCGTCTGAAATTCAATGACATTGTCGGAGGCGATTACGATGTCATCCTCAAACCTCAGACCTGCGATGCTACTCTTGATGTACGCTCAGTACGTGTATGCAAGGTTGAAAGCATGAATACCATACCTCTTACTCCTGAAGAGAAGGCTGAGATTCTCGAAGCCGAAATGGAACGCTGGATTAAGGGTATGATGGAAGCGACCCACGGTTATGTTAAAGCATGGGATGTAGTAAATGAAGCTATATCAGGAGCAGGTGGCGCACGTTACGACCTTCAGCATGCCGCAAACGATCCGAATGCCGCCAACAAGTTCTACTGGCAGGATTATCTTGGTGATGATTTCGTCCGTATTCCCGTGAAGTATGCCCGCCAGTACTTTGAAGAAAACGGCGGCACTCCATCTGAACTCAAGCTCTTCGTAAACGATTATAACCTCGAAAGCGATTGGGATGACAACAAGAAGCTCAAGAGTCTCATTGACTGGATTAACCAATGGGAGAGCGACGGTGTTACCAAAATCGACGGTATCGGTACTCAGATGCATGTAAGCTACTACATGAATCCGGAGACACAGAAGAGCAAATCAGACCATGTTATTAAGATGTTTGAACTCATGGCTGCTACCGGTAAGCTTGTGCGTATCACTGAACTCGATATGGGACTTGTTGACGAAAATGGTAAGGATATACCGACTGACGAAGTCACACTAGAACAGCATAAACTCATGTCTGACTATTATAAGTTTATTATCCGTAAGTATATGGAGATTGTTCCTGTTGAACAACAGTTCGGTATCACGCTCTGGTGTCAGACTGACTCACCTGAGAACTCAGGATGGCGTCCTAACCAACCTGTAGGTATATGGGACAGCGGTTTTAACCGTAAGCCTGCTTATGCCGGCGTGGCGGAAGGTCTTGCCGAGAAAGATTAATCTTGTCATTGGGATGAAGACCGGTACAAATGCCGGCCTTCATCTCAATTTTATTTCACAATTCTTACTAAATACCCTCTAAACGTGAAACATACTTTAATTTTATTAGCATTGTCGATTGCGGTACTCCCGACATTGGCGGCTACCATTAAAGAGCAGTCATCCCTGCTTGAAGGAATACCGGCAACCACTAACATTCCGGAAGCTGTGTATCCTTGTGTTGACTCACTCTCGAGGGCGACTTTCAAGATTTTTGCACCCGATGCCAAGGACGTCAAGATTGACATCTGTGGGCGAAAATACGATATGGCTCGCGATGAGAATGGATATTGGACCGTTACGACCCAACCTTTGGTAAAAGGTTTCCACTATTATTTCGTTTTCATTGATGGAGTTGCTGTCAACGACCCCTCGAGCGAGACTTTCTACGGCTGCGGACGCCAGGCATCCGGAATCGAGATTCCCGAAAGTGCCGAAGAAGCCGCTTACTATTCGTTCAATAAAGATATACCGCACGGACAGGTACGCGAATGTACTTACTGGTCCGAGCTGGAACAAAGGCAACGCCGCTGCTATGTCTATACACCGGCTGAATATGAATTCTCACCGGAAAAGTCTTATCCAGTGCTCTACCTTCAGCATGGCATGGGTGAGGATGAACGAGGCTGGCACACACAGGGCATGATGGCTAATATACTTGACAGCAATATTGCCGCCGGAAACTGTGTCCCCATGATAGTGGTGATGGACTACGGCAATTGCGGCTACATACACGGCACGCGTCCTGGAGAGACACGGGATGAATTTGGTGCTTCATTCACCCCCGTGATGCTCAATGAACTTATACCGTTTATTGATAAAACATTCCGTACCCGTACCGACCGCGACAACCGCGCCATGGCAGGGCTCTCGTGGGGTGGGCATGAAACTTTTCAGATAACCCTCCACAATCTTGATAAATTCTCACACATCGGCTCTTTCAGCGGTGCCCTCTTCTTTTTCTCTGACGGCGTAGATAAAGCCTGTGATGGGATTTTCAAAGATGCTGATGCTTTCAACAGTCGTGTTCATACTCTATTCCTTGGTATGGGCAGTGAAGAAAACTTTGGAAGCGACAAAATATCGGCCATGCTTACAGATGCCGGTATACGTCATACATTTTATCTTTCACCGGGCACTCATCACGAATGGTTGACATGGCGACGCTGTCTCAATCAATTTCTCCCACTTATTTTCAAACAAGACAACAATCTCTGACAACGGTAATATATGAAAGGCATATTAGCTGCAATAAGTTTGGCTTTGCTTCCTTGGGTGGCCGCTAAAGCAGTCAATCCTATAGTGCAGACCTGTTATACAACCGACCCGGCTCCGATGGTACACAACGATACTCTGTATGTCTACACCGGGCATGATGAGAATAATGCCGACTTCTTTTGGATGCAGGAATGGCGCGTTTATTCTACTACTGATATGGCCAACTGGACCGACCATGGTTCGCCACTTGCAATTGAAGATTTTGTCTGGGCTGACGACCGTGCATGGGCGCCACAATGCATAGAACGCAATGGCAAATTCTATTTCTATGTTCCGCTGCATTCAAAGTTAAGCAATGCCATGGCTATCGGTGTTGCCGTAGGCGATTCCCCAATCGGGCCGTTCAAGGATGCTCTCGGACACTCCCTCGTTGACGGCAGCTGGGACTATATAGACCCCACAGTGTTTATTGATGACGACGGACAGGCATATCTCTATTGGGGAAACCCGCAGCTCTACTATGTTAAGCTTAACCCTGATATGGTGTCGTTTGAGGGCGATGTACAGCGTATAGAACAGACTCCTGCAGGTTTCGGTGAGCCGAAATTCGTACCAATGGAAGCTGACAAAAAGTACACTTCTACTTACACGGAAGGCCCTTGGTTCTATAAACGCGGGGACAAATATTACATGGTTTATGCAGCAGGAGGTATTCCTGAAAATATCTCATATTCTATGAGCGATAATCCGACGGGTCCATGGGAATATAAAGGCGTAATCATGCCTCAGAACGACTGCACTAACTCGTTTACAAACCATACAGGTATAATTGAATTCAAAGGACAGCCATATTTCTTTTATCACACGGGTAATCTCCCCGGTGGCGGCGGCTTCGGCCGTAGCGTGGCTGTGGAATCATTCAATTATAATGCTGACGGAACTTTCCCACTAATCCAACCTACCCGAAATGGAGTGAAATCAATATCTCTTTTTGACCCGTTCGGCCGGCATGAAGCCGAGACCATGGCATGGTCGGAAGGTGTCACTACACGCCAAAGCGATGAAACGGGCGTCTATGTATCAGATATTCACAACGGTGATTATATCATGGTCGAAAATGTAAACTTTGGCAGTGGGCGTCCTAAGACTTTCGGAGCGTCAGTGGCTTCAGGGCGACGCGGCGGTACTATAGAAGTGAGGACCGACAGTATCAATGGCCCGGTGGCAGCTATACTTGATGTTCCTGCTACGGGGGGATGGGAAAAGTGGCAATATATTGAAACAAATGCCATTTCAGAAATCCCCGGCGTTCATGACTTATATTTCGTATTTACCGGTCGCAAGGGACCCGAATTGTTCAACTTTGATTATTGGATATTCAAATAATGAAGCATATAAACGTAAATATTATAGTTGGGCTGCTGTTGTGTTTATTTGCAACAGATTTGGCACACGCATGGCCCGGTATGGCGATGCCTGAGCTACATGTTGACGGACGCTATCTAAAAGACTCTGATGGTAATATAGTCCACCTGCACGGCTTCGGCCAGACTTATAGCCCTTGGTTTAACGAACAGAATTCCAAGTGGGGCAATTACGATGTAGAAGCCTGTCTGAAATACAACAAGGAAAAGATTGACCAGATTCTTGATGCCGGCTGGAAGATGAACTGGCTGCGACTGCACATGGACCCATATTGGTCAAATACTCCCGGAGTACAGACAGCGGGTGAAAATGACATATCCGCATTCGACTTCAATCGTTTCCGCACATATCTCAATTCAGTGTTCATCCCTATGGCTGAGTATGCGGTTTCCAAAGGTCTGTATGTGGTAATGCGTCCGCCGGGTGTATGCCCGCACGACATAGCCATTAACGATGACTATCACAAATATCTTAAACGCGTGTGGGGATATGTCTCTTCGCAAGAGCGTCTGAAGAACAATCCGCATATAATGTTTGAGCTTGCCAACGAACCGGTCAACATAATGGATACTGATGGACAGTATCGCTCAAATACGGATGGTTGCAACAAGAATCTTACTCAGTTCTTTCAGGAGATAGTCGACCTGATGCGTGGCAATGGCTGCAATAATATTCTTTGGATTCCCGGTACAGGCTATCAGTCGCAATATGCAGGTTTTGCCAAATACCCCATTCAAGGTAGTAATATAGGCTATGCTGTACACGTTTATCCCGGCTGGTATGGCAGCGATGCCATCAAGCCGAGTCAGGAACTTGGCGGTAACTATGGAGGCGGATATGAAGCTTTCGCAGCCGGCTGGCGCAATCAGATAGAACCTGCTGCAGCTATTGCACCCATTCTTGTAACAGAGATGGACTGGGCTCCTGAGGATTACAATGCTTCATGGGGCAAGAGCATTACGGGTCGTATGCTTGGTGAAGGATTTGGTGCCAACTTCAAGTATCTCGCCGATAAGACCGGAAATGTCAGCTGGATGATTTTTACCGGGCCAGAACACCTCGCCCGCTTTGATGGGATTGCGGGTTCTCCCGGAAACTATACACTCTACAATGACCCTCATGCTTGCCTTTGGCCTGTGTATAACTGGTACAAAGAATATGCCGGCGACCCTATGCCTGCTCCGGCATCAGTATCGCTCGTGCTTTCGCCACGTTCAGGCGATATTACTTCTGAACATCTTATGATGCCGGGTACCTGCTCAACCCCTGCTGTAATAGCCTCATACGACGGTTATGAAAGCCAGACTGAGACCGAGCTTGATGTTACTTTGGACGATTCGTCTGTGATAAGTTGGGAAGACGGTTCTTTTCATGCGCTCCGTTCAGGCTCTACAACTGCCACAGTCAGGTTTAATGTCAATAATAAACAAGAAAGTGTCCGCTTGAGTTTTACTTCGACAGCATTTCCTTTCCTGGAAGGATATTTTAATCCCTCAATTTGGGAAACCGGAACTTTTGACAGTACTACCCATACAATCAGTACAGGACAGTACGGATTTGCCGGATGGCAGTATTCAACAGGGCTTGACCTTTCTGAATACAATTACTTAATTGCAGAACTTGACGGAGTAAACGACTGTGGATTGTCGTTCCGCGTGTTTGACCAAAATAATTATTGGAGCGACCCTGCTCAGGCTGATTTCGGCAATAGCAATCGCGCTGTTATAAATCTTAACGACATGAAGAGTACCCAAGGCCGCAAGATGGATAAGTCGCACCTATATATAGTCGGATTTTGGAGTCTTGGCGGTCATAAATTCCGTATTAAGGATGTATTCCCGGCAATGAATGCAGATGCGTCATCCATAGAAGATATAGAAACCGAGACTATTGACCGGCATGTTGATGTTTATGATACATGGGGACGCCTTGTGCGCAGCAATGTGATGCCTTCTGAGGCTACTGAAGGACTTGCCCCGGGCATATATATAGTAGGAAACCGCAAAGTCTCAGTATTTCCGTAATTAAAAAAACATAAATCATGAAATTATCACGTTTTATCATATCATTCATATCGGCCTTATGCTTGCTTAATGTTTCGGCTCAGGCTGATTCGAACTTTCATATTTTTCTATGTTTGGGGCAGTCGAATATGGAAGGCAACGCCGCCGTAGAGCCAATTGACCGCCAGAATATTCCTGACCGCTTCCGTCTGTTGCCGACTGTCGATTTTTCATCGCCTGTACGTACAAAGGGTGTATGGTGTGAGGCTATTCCTCCATTAGTGCGTCAGACCACAGGACTTACACCTATGGACTATTTCGGCCGTACTATGGTGGCTAATCTACCTGAAAATGTGCGGATTGGTGTGGTGCCTGTTGCAGTGGGAGGTGCGAACATTATGCACCTCGACAAAGATTTCGACCCCGCTTCGATTGTCAATGAAGCCGACTGGTATAAGGCGTTTATGGCCGCTTACGACAATGCGCCATACAAGCGTCTTGTGGAATGCGCCCGCATAGCGCAGGAAGAAGGTGTCATAAAGGGCATACTCCTCCATCAGGGTGAAACCAATAACGGTGACCCCACATGGTGTAGCAAGGTTAAGAAAATTTATGAAGACCTTCTCTCCGATTTAGGGCTGAATGCAGAAGAAGTCCCCCTTTTGGCGGGTGAAGTTGTGACTACGGAACAAGGCGGTGTGTGCGGTGGCATGAATGCCATTATCAATCAACTGCCGCTTGCCATTCCCACAGCTCATGTTGTTTCTGCAGCCAATCTCCCGCAGAAAGGTGATGGCCTTCATTTCACCGCCCACGGCTATCGTGTGCTTGGTTGCCGTTATGCGGTAGAGATGCTCGCTACAATGGGTATAACCGACCCCAAGGTAGAATATTCTGAAGAAATTCCGTTCGTTCCCGAACCGAATCCCGCGGAAGGAGACTTTGTCTTTGATTTTGGCAGTTTCAATCCGGCAATATGGGAGAAAGGCACTTTCGATGCTTCTACACATACTTTCGTTGCCGGTCAGTATGGTTTCGGAGGATGGGAATATACCAAGCCTATTGATTTGTCAGGTTATCGCTACCTTGTGGCTGAACTCGAAGAGAACGAGAGTAACGGAGTATCGTTCCGTGTATTCGATACACCGAGTTACTGGGAAAAATCATACGAAGGCAACTTCAATGGCGGTAAGCTCATCGTTGCCGAACTCAATGGCATGATGAAAAATCTTGACAGTGGCATTGTCCCTCTTGACAATACCAAGATTTACCGTGTGGGATTTTGGGCATTAGGCGGCAAGCCGGTACGTATCAAGCATGTGTTCGCTACCAATAACGATCCTTTTTCGGTAGTCGGTAATGTGATGACCGACGTAATAAACAGAGATTCTGGCGTATATGACATCACAGGTTGCAAAGTGGCAGATTCATGGCCCTGCAGCGGTCTTGCACGAGGCATCTATATGGTCGGAGACGAAAAAATGTTCGTAAGATGAAAAAAACAGGCATCGTATTATCAATACTTACTGCAGTTATCATATCCGGAGTACCGCAGGCGTTATATGCTGCTGACACGGATGTTGCCAGCCCTGATGGTCGTACCGTATTCTCAATACAATGCACTGACGGCAAACCAGTATACACTATTTCGTTGGATGGAAAAGATTTCATAGCTCCATCTCCTCTTGGCCTAAGGACAAACATCGGTGACTTCACATCAGGGCTGTCTCTCACTGCTGTATCACCTGTAGAATCCGTAAAAGACTCCTATTCACTTCCAAATATAAAAAGAAGCAATGTTAATTATAATGCTTCTCACAGAGAATATAGCTTTGCTGATTCTAAAGGCGATGTTTTCGATTTAATTGTTGAGGTTAGTGATAACAACGTTGCTTTCCGCTATCGCTTGAAACCAATTGGAGAAACGCTGTGCTGCGTGATTGACAGCGAGGCTACGGGTTTTGTTATGCCGGAAGGCGCTACTACGTTCCTATGTCCGCAAAGCGGTCCCATGGGAGGTTTTGCCCGTACTTCTCCGAGTTATGAAACTCCTTATACTCCCGATGGGCCGGTAGGTGAAAACGGGTGGGGCAACGGCTACACCTTACCTTGTCTTTTCCGAAATGGCGACAACGGATGGACACTTATTTCCGAAACCGGCATAGCCGGCAACTATTGTGGCTCTCATCTCGGCGGAGGCAATGGCTCGCTTTACACCATAGCTTATCCGCAACCGGGCGAGCAGAATGGATTCGGTTCAACTTCTGCATCAGTCCCCCTGCCGGGATTTACTCCGTGGCGTACTGTCACGGTAGGTGAAACTCTCGCGCCAATAGCTGAGACCACAGTATCTTTCGACGTTGTACAGCCCCTCTACGAACCTTCGCGCCAATATCAGTATGGCAAAGGTACATGGAGCTGGATTATCAAAATGGATTCAAGCTGCAATTACGACGAACAGAAACGTTACATAGATTTCGCTGCAGATATGGGTTATTCGACCGTACTCGTGGATGCCTTGTGGGATACACAGATTGGTCATGACAAAGTTGCTGAACTTGCCCGTTATGCCAAGTCTCGTAATGTAGCTCTCTTTTTGTGGTATAACTCCAACGGAAGTTGGAATGACGCTCCACAGGGTCCCCGAGGTATAATGAACGACATTGTGGCCCGGCGCCGTGAGATGAAATGGATGCAACAGAATGGCATACGCGGTATAAAAGTCGATTTCTTCGGAGGCGACAAGCAAGAGACCATGCGTCTCTATCATGACATTCTTGCCGATGCAAATGATTATGGAATACTCGTAATATTCCATGGGTGTACACTGCCACGCGGCTGGGACCGCATGTATCCTAACTTTGCGAGCGCCGAGGCTGTGCTCGCAAGCGAGAATTTATTTTTCTCTCAGGGTAGCTGCGATGCAGAAGCTTTCAATGCAACCATGCATCCTCTTGTACGCAACACGGTTGCCAGCATGGATTTCGGAGGAAGCGCACTCAACAAATATTGGAATGCCGAAAATGAACCCAATGGCTCACGTCGAGTTACGTCGGATGTGTTTGCGCTTGCTACTGCCGTACTTTTCCAAAGCCCTGTACAGCATTTTGCTCTTGCACCCAACAATCTTACCGATGCTCCTGCCTGGGCTATAGATTTCATGAAAACTGTACCTACCTTATGGGATGATACACGTTTTATTGACGGCTATCCCGGTCGCTATCTGATAATGGAAAGGAAACATGGTAACGATTATTACATTGTAGGAGTGAATGCTGCCGATGAAACGGTGAAAACCTACATTGACATTCCCTCCGAAATGCGTGGCCAAACCCTGAAACTTTACTCCGATACAGAAAAACTTGAAGGAGCTGTCGTTATTGTCAAACCTGACAAAAAAGGTCGTATACGTGTCATGATGCCTCACAACGGAGCCTTTGTTCTTACAAACCGAATTAAATAATGAACTTAAACAACAATACCATGCAGAATTCCAATGGCTTTTACAAGCTTTCCATGTTCCAGTGCATAGGATTTGGCGCAGGTGACCTTGCTCAGAACCTTATCTATCAGACAGTGAGCATGTATCTTCTGTTCTTCTATACCAATGTGTATGGGCTCGACCCGGCGGTTGCTGCCATCATGTTTCTCATTGTCAGGATTGTCGATGTTATCTGGGACCCTATAGTCGGCGCTTTTGTCGATAAGCACAATCCACCGATGGGTAAATACCGGTCGTATCTCATTCTCGGTGGCATCCCTTTGACAGGCTTTGCTATATTGTGCTTCTGGAACGGTTTCTCCGGTTCACTCCTTTATGCATATATTACTTATGTGGGCTTGTCGATGTGCTATACGCTTGTCAATGTGCCATACGGTGCCCTCAATGCTTCCTTGACGCGTGATACTGCAGAAATCACCAAGCTAACATCAGTGCGTATGTTTATGGCTAATGTCGGTGGGCTGGCAGTCGGTATGGGTATTCCAATTGTTATCAAGCTCTTCGACCCCTCCGAAACCGGTGATATGTCAACGAGCGACAGTGCCTGGTTTTCTACAATGGCTATCTACGGACTCGTGGGGCTGGCGCTTTTGATATTCTGTTTCACTCAGAGTCGCGAGCGGGTCGTAATGGACAGCAAGGAGACGGAAAACGTCAAAGTGACGGACCTATGGATGGAATTTGTTCACAATCGTCCTTTACGCATCCTGGCATTCTTCTTTATCACTGCTTTCGGACTTATGGCAATAAGTAATTCTGCCGGTGCCTATTATATGAACTACAATCTCCATGGCAGTGCTGCCGAGCTTTCTGTTTTCATGGGACTTGGTTCTATTCCTGCATTTATCTTCATGCCGCTTATCCCGGCTATAAAGAAAATGGTGGGTAAGAAAGGTATGTTCTATATCTTCCTCGCCACTGCCATTGTCGGTATGGGGCTACTATATGCCATATCTATGATTGAGACACTGCGTGAGCATATGTGGATGGTTTATGTGGCTCAATTTATAAAGTCTACAGGTATCATAGTGGCTACGGGATATATGTGGGCGCTTGTACCTGAGGTTATCTCTTTCGGCGAATACACTCATGGACGTCGCATATCCGGTATAGTAAATGCTCTCACAGGTATCTTCTATAAGGCAGGTATGGCACTTGGCGGTGTTGTTCCGGGTCTCGTGTTGGCTAATGTCGATTTTAATAGCTCGCTATCTGAGCAGACTCCTTTAGCACTTCAGGGAATCCTCTGGCTTGTGGCTGTGATACCGGCAATGCTGCTGCTTCTTGCCATGTTCATTATTTCAAAATACGAACTTGATGATGATGTTATTGATAATATCAATCGTGAGATAGAACGGCGTCACCTCGAAAAATGATTTTAATTGTTTAATATCCATATACTAAGAAACTTACAATGCATAAATACACTCCATTGATTCTTCCATTAGCCCTGCTGGTCTCTTCATGCCACAGCGACCAGCCTGTAGCTACACTGAAAGACCACTTCAAAAACGATTTTCTAATAGGGGCTGCCATCCCTGTTGACCATGTAAACGGACTTGACCCCAAGGCAGATTCTATTGTAACTCTGCACTTTAATACAATAGTGGCCGAAAATTGCATGAAGAGCGAGAAGGTAAATCCTGCCGAAGGCGTTTACTTTTGGGATGATGCTGATGCTTTTGTAGACTATGGTGAACGCAACGGTATGGCCATAATTGGTCACACACTCATCTGGCATTCACAGCTTGCCCCATGGTTCCCCCTTGACTCTGCCGGGAATTATGTTTCCGCTGAAGTGCTTAAGGAACGTATGCGCAATCACATCACAACGATGGTGTCGCGCTATAAGGGACGCGTCAAAGGTTGGGATGTAGTCAATGAAGCCATTCTTGACGACGGCTCTTATCGTCCGAGCCCATTTTATGATATTTTGGGTGAGGAATTCATACCATTGGCTTTTCAGTATGCCCATGAAGCCGACCCCGACGCAGAGCTTTACATCAACGACTTCTCTATGGCCTATCCCGGAAAACGCGACAGATATGTCAAGATTGTCAACGACTTGCGCAAACGTGGCTTGAGAATTGACGGAATCGGTATGCAGGCACACATCGGTATGGACTATCCAGAGATTGGAGAGTTTGAAAAATCAATAGAAGCTTTCGGAAATGCCGGAGTGCAGGTGATGATTACAGAATGGGACATAACCGTTCTGCCTACAGTCTTTATGGGTGCGAACGTGGGCGATGTGGTTGAGCTTGATGATAAGTATAATCCCTATCCGGACAGTCTGCCTGAGGACGTTTCCCGTCAGTGGAACGAACGCGCTGCTCAATGGATTGCACTCTTCAAACGCCATTCAGACGTTATTTCGCGAGTAAATTTATGGGGAACATACGATGGCATGTCTTGGCGAAACGACTGGCCTATGACCGGGCGAACCGACTATCCCCTTGCATTCGACAGAAACTATAACCTTAAACCTGCTTTCAAGAACGAACTCCTGTCACAAACAACAAATTCTGATAACAAAAAATGATGAAACCCACGAATCCTGAAAAAAGATACCTCTTCCCGGATGATTACATGGCCGACCCGAGCGTCCATGTATTTAACGGTCGCATATACATATATCCTTCACACGATTGGGAGTGTGAAAACGTAGAGAACGACAATGGCGACCAGTATGTGATGAAAGACATGCATGTCTTGTCTATTGACGGTGACCCTATGACAGGAGCCGTAACAGACCATGGCAAGGCGCTTGATATCGCTGATATACCTTGGGCCGGACGTCAGCTGTGGGACTGCGACTGTGCTGAAAAAGATGGTAAATACTATCTTTATTTTCCTCTCAAAGACAAAAATGATATATTTCGTATAGGTGTTGCCGTTGCCGACCGTCCCGAAGGGCCGTTCAAGCCAATGCCAGACCCCATTCGCGGAAGTTATTCTATGGATATCTGCGTATTACCCAATGATGGAGAGTATTATCTCTATTTCGGAGGTCTGTGGGGTGGACAGTTGCAACGATATGCCGACAACAAGGCTCTTGAATGTGCCTATCTTCCTGAAGGCGATGAACCTGCACTGCCAAGCCGTTGTGTTCGTCTCACAAAAGACATGATGCAGTTTGCCGAAGAACCTCGTCCAATAGTGGTGATAGATGAAAACGGCAATCCGCTCAAAGCTAACGACCCGCATCGTTTCTTCGAGGCTTCATGGGTGCACAAGTATAATGGGAAATATTATTTTTCATATTCAACAGGCGACAGTCACCTTTTATGCTACGCTGTAGGTGACAATCCATACGGGCCTTTCACATACAAGGGCGTGATACTTACTCCTGTTATTGGTTGGACTACGCACCATTGTATAGTTGAATACGAAGGTAAATGGTACCTCTTCCATCATGATAGTGTGCCTTCAGGCGGTAAATCATGGCTTCGTAGCCTTAAGGTATGCGAGATTACTTACGATGCCGACGGCAACATTCTTTCTATTGACGGCGGAGGTAATTCGCATATTTGATATAGTATTGTTTTTAATAAGTGGCTTATTAGGGTGTAACGTTATATATTTATTGGCTTTACATATCCTTTCTTACTGCTAAGATTTAAAGTGTATCGGATTGCGATAATCCGGTACACTTTTTTAATATAATCTTGATACATACAGGATTTTGCTAAATATGAGGAATATATGACTTTTTCCGGCTATTCATTTGATTGTATCAAATAATTATTAATTTTGCTTTATGACGCATCACGGATTGACTACTATAAGAGCTTGTTTAATAATAAATGTTACGACAGGGCGGTCAGTCGTCGAGCATATTTTTGCTTGTGATGAGGGAGTTATGGGGTTCCATAATGACCGAAGAACAAGCAAAAATATGCCGGCGAATGGCCGTGCCAAGGTATTTATTT
>PPYF01028050.1_pt1 | contig 15355 bp, 14 predicted proteins | sample 1559871 | NCBI WGS metagenome assembly PPYF01 (sample SAMN08240021, study PRJNA423297) | Human gut metagenome, whole genome shotgun sequencing project. | reverse complement strand
GTAAAAAATCAAGCAATGAAAAATTAGTCAAATAGCTTGATTTCCTGATAAAAATAGACTTTTTCTTGCATAATATATGATTTTTAGTAAAATTAACCAATTGTATATAGCTAATTCGAAAATTATATATACTTTTGTCAAAAACATACATTTTTACTAGAGATGCCTGAAAACCTTACTGATTACTTTATATCAATAATACAGCAGACGCCTTCAATCGACATAGCTGAAGCTGAATTTAAACGTTCACTTGCTGATGATGATACATTGCGCAGACGCTATCGTGAATGGTGCCGTGAACAAGGGACTACGGAAAAACATGGTTTCATGGATTTCTGTCAAGAATATGTAGATGGTCAGAATGAGGTATGGGATAATCTGACTGATTATGATGAATGATAATACGAATACTGCGGTACGTCTTCCTGCCGAATGGGAACCACAGGGCGCTGTTATAGTAGCATGGCCTCATTCTGCCACGGACTGGGATTATATGCTTGAAGAAGCGGAAGCTTGTTATGTGAAGCTTGTTGAAGCCATATCGCGTCACGCCATGGTTATTATTCTGGCTCCTGACACTGCTTCTATCTGTAAGAAACTCGAACATGTTGATAAGGATAAAATCCTGTACCTTGACGTTCCTACTAACGATACTTGGACTCGCGACTATGGTGTTATAACTATAGTTGACCGTAACGGTAATCCTGTGCTTTGCGACTTCGGATTCAATGCCTGGGGTGGTAAGTTTGAAAGTAAACTCGACAACAAGGTAACTCGCTTCATGCACGATGCAGGACTTCTGGTTGGTGAATATAAAGATTATAATGATTTCATATTGGAAGGAGGTTCTATTGAAAGTGATGGACGAGGCACAATACTTACTACAGAATCATGCTTGCTCACTACTACGAGAAATCATAAATTTACAAAGGAAGATATTGAGCGCAAAATTCACGATACCTTAGGGGCAACGAAAGTCCTTTGGCTCGATTCCGGAGACATGATAGGCGACGATACTGATGGCCATATTGATACCATCGCCCGTTTCGCTCCCGGGAATATTATATTGTATAATGGAAAAGGCCGTGTGGAGGACGACCCTCAGGCTGCACTTCTTGATGGGATTGAAAGTAAACTTAAGGCCATGACAAATGCTGCCGGTGAGCCTTTCAATCTTATTGAACTTCCGTTGCCTGAGGCTGTTTTTGATCCTGAAGATGGACACCGTCTACCCGCTACATACGCCAATTTCCTGGTCATTAATGATGCTGTAATTATGCCGAGCTATGGGCAACCTCTTAATGACGAGCTTGCTGAAATGACTCTGAAAGTAGCATTCCCTGACCATAAAATAGAACGGGTGGATTGTCGTGCATTGATTAGACAACATGGTTCATTGCATTGCGCCACAATGCAGGTTCCGGCAAACGTTTTACCTGTATAACAAGTTATTACAATGAAAGTAGGTATAATACAACAACATAATTCGGCCTATGCCGACCAAAACAGGGCTGCAATCGCCTGCAAAGCCGAACAATTGGTTAAAGACGGTGCAGAGTTGATAGTAAATCAGGAACTCCATGACGGTCTATATTTCTGCCAGGTTGAATCTGTCGATAATTTCGACCAGGCAGTCAGATTGCCGTCTGCTTCAACTGAATTTTATTCCGCGCTTGCAAAACGTCTTGGTGTTGTAATCGTAACATCATTATTTGAGCGACGTGCTCCGGGACTGTATCATAATACAGCTATTGTGTTTGAGAAGGATGGCAGTGAGGCCGGACGTTACCGCAAGATGCACATTCCTGACGACCCGGCTTATTATGAAAAGTTCTATTTCACTCCTGGTGACATTGGTTTTCAGCCGATAAATACCTCAGTAGGACGTCTTGGCGTATTGGTGTGCTGGGACCAGTGGTATCCTGAGGCCGCGAGACTTATGGCGCTTGCCGGAGCCGATATGCTGATTTATCCTACTGCTATAGGTTGGGAATCGAGCGATACCGATGATGAGAAAGCACGTCAACTTGAAGCTTGGGTAACCGTGCAACGCGGCCATGCCGTGGCCAACGGCTTGCCGGTTATCACTGTGAACAGAGTAGGGTGTGAAGAAGACCCGTCCGGCGTAACCGGTGGTATCAGCTTTTGGGGAAACAGCTTTGTTGCAGGTCCTCAGGGCGAATTCCTGTTCCGCGCTCCCTCGGATAAAGAGGTAGAGGCCGTTATTGATGTCGATTTAAAGCGTTCGGAGCAAGTGCGCCGCTGGTGGCCTTTCTTGCGCGACCGTCGCATAGACGCTTACGGAGACCTCACAAAACGTTTCCGAGATTAAGAGCTTGTTTAAAAATAAATGTTGCCGACAGGGTCGCATAGCTTGAGACGATTTTCGACGTGTGAGGAAGGAGTGTACTTGCCGTACACGACTGAGGAACAGGACGAAAAGCGGTCAAGCTATGCGATACAAAGGTAATTTAATAATCAAGCAGGCTCTATAAGAATCTTTAAACGAACATCAATTTATGTCTACGACATCACATAAATACCTCGGCACGGCCATTCGCCGGCATCTTTTTGCTTGTTCTTCGGTCATTATGGAACCCCATAACTCCCTCATCACAAGTAAAAATCTGCTCGGCGACTGACCGCCCTGTCGGTAACATTTATTATTAAACAAGCTCTAATGAACTGCATTGAGACATTGTATCATTCCCCTCATGTATATGCGGGGAACACATGGAGAGGCGCTGAAACAGATGTCAACAACACATATTTAGGCTTCTCCATCTGTCATTATGTCGGCGACTCGGAGCAACATATTGCCGAATGCCGTTCATCGTTGCGCTATTGCCTTGGTATAGATGAAAATCATTTGATAGTTCCTCGCCAGACGCATAGCATTAATATAGTAGTAATAGACAGAATCCCTTTTGAGCCTGCAGAACTAAATGGAGTAGATGCTGTAATCACAGGACTGAAAGGTGTGGCTGTCGGAGTGAATACCGCTGACTGCGTGCCGGTAATTCTTATAGATGAAAATGCTTCTCTTATAGCGGCAGTGCATGCGGGATGGAGAGGAGCAGTTGCTGATATAGTACCTGCGACAGTAGAGCGGATGAAAGCTCTTTCAGCCAAGAATATCAAGGCTTACATAGGCCCGTGTATATGTGAGAAGTGCTTCGAGGTCGGCGATGAAGTTGCAGAACGTTTTCCGGAATTTGTTATAAAAAGAAATTATGGCGTAAAGCCACATATCGACCTTCAGGGATTCGTGATGAATCAGATTGAAAATGCAGGTGTTGAATGCCCTCAAAAATCAATACCCTGCACACGTTGTAATCCGGAACATTATTTTTCCGCACGCGCGCAGGGCATTAATTCAGGTCGTAATTTCAGCTTTGCTATATTATTATAATAGAGCGAAGTCTATTACCTCATTAACAGTTCTCACATATTTGAAATTGAGACCTTTCAGATAATTGGCCGGGATGTCCTCAACGTCTCGGCGATTGTCCTCGCAGAGCACTATAGTGTCGATGCCAGCACGTTTGGCAGCGAGGATTTTTTCTTTTATGCCGCCGACCGGAAGCACTCTGCCGCGAAGGGTTATTTCGCCGGTCATGGCTATCTTCGGCCGCACGATTTTGCCTGTAAAAGCCGATGCTATGGCGGTCGCAATCGTTATGCCGGCAGAGGGGCCGTCTTTGGGTATAGCTCCTTCGGGGAAGTGGACATGAAGATTGTTCTTCTCAAATACGTCAGTGTCTATGCCGAGTGCATTTGCATGGCTCTTAACCCATTGGAGTGCTATGGTGGCGGATTCTTTCATTACATCGCCAAGATTGCCGGTAATGGACAGCCGGTCTCCTTTACCTGCTGAAAGTGATGCTTCGGCAAGCAAAATCTCACCACCGGCCTGGGTCCAGGCAAGTCCTGTGACTACTCCGGGGAATTCATTCCCTTCGTACTTGTCCTTAGTGTATTTGGGCAGTCCGAGCAAGTCTTTGAGATTCTCCGGAAGTATTGGGGTGGGGAAGTCCTCGCCGCTGAGCTTGGCGAGAATTTGTTTGCGCAGCAACGAACCCAAGACTTTTTCGAACTGGCGGACACCGCTTTCAGCAGTATAATTCTCGATTATGGCTGTAAGGGTATCATCGCCAGGTGCAAAGCCGAAGTTTTCGTCAAGTCCGTTTTCTTTAAGAATTTTAGGGATGAGATGATGTTTGGCTATCTCCAGCTTTTCTTCAAGCAGGTAGCCTGAAAGTTCAATCACCTCCATACGGTCGAGAAGCGGAGCGTCAATTGTTGATAAAGTATTAGCTGTCGCAATAAACAGAACTTTCGACAGATCGTAGTCAATATCAAGATAATTGTCGTGGAAAGCGATGTTCTGTTCAGGGTCGAGTACTTCGAGCAATGCCGACGACGGGTCGCCCTTATGGTCACGGCCGAGCTTGTCAACTTCGTCAAGCAAAAGAACTGGATTAGTGCATCCGGCGTCTTTCATTGCCTTAATCACACGTCCGGGCATAGCGCCGATGTATGTACGGCGGTGTCCTCTGATTTCGGCTTCGTCGTGGACGCCGCCAAGTGATACGCGTTCATATTTTCTTCCCATGGCCTCCGCTACGGAACGTCCCAACGAAGTCTTGCCAACTCCGGGAGGGCCTACAAGGCAGATAATCGGAGCCTTTGACTTGGGATTGTTTATCATCACAGCTATCTGTTCGAGAATACGCTGCTTAATCTTTTCCAAGCCGTAATGCTGCGTTTCCAGAACATTGCGGGCTTTGGTGATATCTGTATCAGTATCGGATGCAACCCAAGGAAGCTCTACCAGAGTTTCAAGATAAGAGTATTCGACAGAATAGTCAGGAGTGGAAGGATTGAGGCGCTTGAGTTTGCTTAGCTGTTTGTCGAAAACCTTCATGGCGTAGTCGGGCATCTTTGCTGCCTCGGCGCGTTTTTTCAGATTCTCGGCATCATCGTCTTCCATGCTTTCGCCATAAAGCTCCTCTTTGATGGCTTCCATCTGGGTCTGAAGGAATGCTGCACGCTGATTCTCTCCCATCTTCGTTTTGGCACGTGACAGGATATCTTCATAAATCTTCATTTTCGATTCGGCATCGAGCAGAAGTCTCAGCAAGCTCATAGCGCGCTTGTCAAGCTGTCCGCACTGCAGCATATTGATTTTTTCTTCCGGTTCGTCAGGGAAGTTAGTGGCGATAAAGTTAAGTCGGTCAGGAAGGCTGTTAATAGATTCAATTGCATTGGCAAACATCTTGTCGCCGTTATGCGACTTGGTGGCTATTTCAGCTGCCCTACGAGTCACTTCTTCCATTATGGATTTGAATTCGGACTCATTTCGAGGTTCAGTATCCTTTAGGAGCTTTACTTTGGCAGAAATACAGTCTTTGTGACGAGGGGCGGTACTCTTTCCTATAATTCTGATTCTGTCACGAGCACGAACTATGGCTGTATGCGAGCCGTCGGGCAAGTCAATTACTTGAAAAACATCAGCAACCACGCCGTAACGATACAGTTCAGACAATGATTTCGGTGCATCGTTCTTAGCATCAATCTGGCAAACAATACCTAAGGGAAATTTCTCTTCTGAAGCTTGCTTGGCTAAAGAAAGCGATGATTCCCGTCCAAGACTTATAGGAATATTCACTCCCGGGAAAAGGACGAGATTACGGGTGGCTAATATGGGTAAATCATCAGGATTTACCTCTGCGTTAAATTCTTCAGGTTTTATTTCTATATGCCCTAATTGTAAAATCTGTTCAGGCTCTTCTGTATTACTCATATAATTTTGCAAAATTGAGTGCAAAGATACTCATTTTTCCTCATACAACAAAATACTATACCAAGGTGTTCCGCATGCGTCAAAATTTATAATGAAATAAAGACGGCCGCGGTTCGGGTGAACTGCGGCCGTCTTATTAGAGTGGATGATTTAATCAGCGCACAAGTACTTTACGTGTGGTAGTGCCACGGCGTTCAATATAGATGCCGGGAACAAGGGCGTCCGCAGCTACCGGCATGCCTTGAAGATTGAAGTATTCTGCTTTTGCATCTGCATTTTCAATTTCAATGTCAGCTACTGCTGCGGTAGATGTCTTGACTATGCGCACTTCAGAAGGCTCTGACACATAATTTGAATAATTGTGTGTCACGCTGCCTACAACCTGATAAGCGTGGTCGTAGTCGCTGTTTAGGCCGTCGAAGCTGTAAGATGTGTCCTGAACGTTGACTGCTTTCAGCGGTGTGATGAGTGACTTGCCTGCCGGAACGTTCATAGTAATTTTCACATCGTCAATGAAGAAGGGCATACCGCTCTTATTCATGAATGCGATTATGACATTGGAGAGGTCTGCGTCTTCCGGAACATTGGTTATTGTAATTGTACCGGAATTGGAACCAGCTACGGGAGTCTCAAGCAAGCCGGCTGCAATGGCCTGTTGGTCGGTATAGCTGTTCATCAACATGGCAAATACACCTTCGCTTTCGTTTATACCGAAATCTGAGAGGTCAGCGACTGTGGTAACGAACGTACCCTCAACGGTGATTCCTTTACCGTCGTAGCATGATAGGTCAAGAGCGGGAGTGAATACCAGACCGGCGCTGCCGAGCCATGCATTTGTACCTGTTGTACCTGCCATACCGGCAGCCCATGCCGGCTGAGTGGCGCACCATGAGGTTGAGGCCCAGCCTTCTGCACCAAAGTCCTTGGGTGAAATCCAGTCAGTCCCGGGATTTTCAACAGTCCCTTGTGTGATAGCATCGAAGTTCTCTTCAAGAACTACAACGTCTTCGATGTCAGTTGTGGGAGTAATTACTTGCTTGAGGCTTACTGTATAGTCGGTGGCATGCCCAAGGGGCTTCCATGAAGCTGTGAACGAAGTGGGTGTTACTTCTGATGCTTCGTTGCTTTCTACCTTCAGACCGACAACGCCATCAACCCAAATCTGATAACTCGGAGAGGATACGATGTCTCCAAGGAATGCTTTCACGTGGTAAAGATACTCATTAGCCGGATTGATATCAGTAACATCGTATTCGGTTGCGTTAACGCGGAAGTCTTCGAGTATATTCTTTATCGTGCCACGGGTGCGATAGTGCATCTTGATGTCATCAATGAAGAACTTTTTAGAACCTTCTTGAAGCATGGAGAGACGCACGCGGGTTACATCATTAGTAAAAGTCATAGGATTGAGAGTGTACACACCGTCTGTGTACTCAAAATCGGCATAGTAGAGATTGGCTACGTGTTCCCATTCGCCTGTGGTTGAGTGATACAGCTCAAGCTTAATCAATGACAGGTATTCATAGTTATCCTCCGGACCTATGGGTTTGGCCCAGAAAGAAAAACCGTCAAGTGGCAGCGGAGCGTCAGCCGATTCAATGACGTCGCCGACAGCATCAAACATAAGTGCTTTTGAGCCGGAAGCTACTTCAGATGCATCGGTTGTGGCATCTTGACTACCATGGGTGCTGACATCTATAGTCCATCCTTCAGGATAGCCGGGATTGGCTGTATCAATCTTTTTGCCGTCGGCTGAAAGATTGATACCTTCGAAGCTTTCGACAATCTCACCTGTTTCAACAACAGCGGGCGCCTCAGTGCATTGCACGGTCAGAAGATACCCTTCGGCATTGGGCACTTCTTCCCATGATGCCTTGAATGAAGTGGGAGAGAGATTTATTGCGTTATTGGCAGACGGACTGGCAATTCGGTCCTGACGGAAGGTTACCTTAACGTCATCAAGGAAAGCCGAGCCGACATCGGCCATAATCTGAAAATATGAAAGCTCTTCAAGTGAACCGTTAGTGGCAACCATAGTGAAAGTTTGCCATTCATCAGTTAGAGGAAAGTCCTCTTGGTCATCGCCCGGTCCGTAATAGTCGTCGCATAAAGCGACCCATATAGGAGCCGGTTCAGTTCCATATTTTTTGGCGCGGAATGTTAGAGTGGCCGTACCGTTGAGCAGGGTAGGAGGGGTTGACATGTATCCTCCTCGGCTCATTTCATCATCAATCGGCCATTCCATCAGGACTACGCAACCCCCTGCCGGATGTACTCCACGGCCGGTCCATCCGGGCTGGGCTGTCATTGTCTCCGGAATATGATAGTTGGAACGAGATGTGATGTCTGCTGCCGGAGTTTGCTCTGAGCCGTCGGTAAAACGGGAAAAATCCTCTTCGAAGAGAGTCTTTGTCTCGGGGGCACGGGTAGCTGTGACAAAAGCTGTTCCTGGTTTCGCAGAAGTTTTACCTTTTTGGAAAGGGACGGCGGCGCCGGCCTGCAACCCGAGTGTGGCCATCAAGGCAATAAGATAAAGTTTTTTCATAAATGATTTGAATGCAAACGCTCGTTTGCTTGTAAAGATGTAAAATAATGAAAAATATGTTGACAAAGATACGGAATAAGACCCAATCTGACAAATAATCACATGATTTAATCCAAATAAACAGAAAAGGAGTGAATATTTGAGCCTGTCAGCAAAATTAATTGCGTTATAATGTATTAACTTTGCAAGAAAAATGGAAAGACTGAATGTTTTTGATTGTTCAAATGTTTTTATAGCAAGTTATTTTACCGATGACCGCGGTTGCGCTCATTGTAATAGTGAACATACTCTTATTTATATCCATTCCGGCGAACTTGAAATAACTGACAAAGGACGCAAAACAGTGCTTCATCACGGAGAATGTGCATTTATGCGGCGCGATAATCGCATGTGGCTTCAGAAGAGAGTGATGGATGGTAAGCCATATAGGTCTGTGGTTATGAAATTTTCCCGTGAATATCTCAAAGAATATTTTCGCACAGTCAATCGAAGAGATATCCCGGCAGGTGCCAGAAGAGAAAAGTCGAGTTTGGTAAAGTTTCCGTCAGACCGCATTGATGTGATAAGTCTGTTTGAATCGCTGATTCCTTATTTTGATGCAGTGACGGTTCCAGACGATGATATCTTGAAAATGAAGATGGCCGAAGGAATGTATGCAATACTTAAAACTGATGAGAACCTCTATGCTTCTCTTTTTGATTTTGTAGAGCCTTGGAAAATTGATATAGTTGATTTTATGGAAAAGAACTATATGAATGACCTCTCTATGGAAGAACTTGCATATTATACAGGACGAAGCCTCGCCACCTTCAAACGTGATTTTAAGAAAGTGAGCGAGTTGACACCTCAAAAATGGTTGATTCAAAGAAGGCTTCAGGCTGCTCGCGAACTCATAGTGAAAGGCGGCTGCAAGGTGTCGGAGGTTTGCTTTGACGTAGGTTTCAAAAATCTGTCACATTTTTCAAAACTTTACAAGGAAATGTATGGCACGGCTCCTACGTATTCATAATCAGGCAGATGGCATTCCTTCCCTGAATTGTGTCGGAGTGATTCCAGTAACACGTTTGAACATCCTTGAAAAATGCTGCGGGTACTGGAATCCCAGTTCGTAGGCTATGATGCTGATATCTTCATCAGAGACTGACAGACGTTGTTTTGCCATATCGATGATATGGAGTGAAATGAATTCTTTGGCTGTTTTGCCCGTTTCTTTTTTTACCATATCTCCGAAATAACCCGGTGTAAGATTGACCTTATCCGCGAAATAGTTTACTGAAGGAAAACCATCGTGAGATTTGCCCTCTTGATAATATTCTTTTAGTGCCCGCTCGAATTTTTGCAATATATCTGAATTGGCCTTTCGTCGTGTAATGAATTGACGTTCATAGAATCTTGCAAGGTAATCCAGAAGCAGCTGTACGTGACTTGCAACAATTTCGGCCGTATGATTGTCGACGGGATGCTTTATTTCCTGGCTGATTCTATCAAGGCATTCAAGGAATAGCCGCCGCTCTTCTTCAGACAGATGTACAGCTTCGCGTTGCGAATATTCAAAGAAGCCATAGTTTTTGATTTTGTTGGCTAAAGGTGTGCCATATATAAGGTCGGGATGAAATAGCAGTCCTATAACATCGAGTGGTGTATTATCATCGATAGCTTCAACATCTACTATCTGGCCCGGTGAAAAACTGACTATAGTTCCTTCCTGATAGTCGTATGATTGGCGTCCATATTTTAATGTACAGTTTACCCCATTTTTTAGAAACAGTGCATATAATCCGTAGTCAAGTCGAACGCGGTCAACTTTATATCGCGCATTTTTTAAATCGACTACCGTTACCAAAGGGTGATATGTTTCAAGACCATACATTTTGTTGTATGCGTCTATTGAATTGAGTTTTATAATTTCTGGTTGTACTGTTTTCATAGTGCAAATTTAATGAAAAAAGACGATAAATATTCATAATCTAAAATAAAGGTTGTTATAACCGTATTTGTGGGCTTTCGGGTAATCTGACATGCTGTAAATTTGCAGATGAATTATTAATAAGTTCTTATATAATTGATTGACAAATGACAGATAAAGAGTTTATTGACATAATGACCTGTGGATATCATATTTCTGCAGGGTCTTCTGTTCATATCAAAATGCACGAATTGAGCCAACGGGCCTTACGCATAACGATGGACATCAATAATATATATCATGAGCCTAATGAAATCGTAGCACTGATGTCTGAATTGACCGGTGTGCAGGTTGATGAGAGTTTCAGAATGTTCCCACCATTTTATACTGACTGCGGCATAAATATTCGGTTGGGAAAGAGAGTGTTTATAAATTCGGGATGTAAATTTCAGGACCAGGGAGGAATAACCATTGGCGATGATGTACTTGTAGGGCACAACTGCGTGATAGCTACCCTTAACCATGCAACAGACCCCAATAGACGTGGCGATATGATTCCGGCGCCGGTCATTATAGAAGATAAGGTATGGATTGGAGCAAATGTTACAATTCTTCCGGGAGTGACCATAGCTGCCGGAGCCATATTGGCGGCCGGAGCTGTTGTAACAAAAGATGTTGAGGCCGAATCTATAGTTGGTGGCGTTCCTGCTCGTTTACTTAAAAGAATTGAGCCTCATGACAAAGCACATTGAGCTATAGAACAAAAACGGTCAGAGTATGTTTTCTTAATTTTGCAGTGTAAATTATAAAGCTTATTTGTATGAAAGACATATTTGCAAAAGACGTGGCCGGCGAGATGGTTTCTCCTCATGATGAAGGATATGACGTTTTGATAAACGAGATTTTCTCTACGATGGAAACCGCACAAGAACTGGCGAATGTAAGTGTACGCGACCAAAAACGCGTGCATGAACTTATGGAAATAATACTCGGGAAGACTTTCGACGAGAGTTCTACGCTATTGCCACCGTTTTATATTGATTACGGAAAGCCTGTGACTATAGGCAAGGACTGCTTCATTCAACAATGCTGCACATTTTTCGGTCGCGGAGGGATTACGATAGGCAACGGGGTGTTTATCGGTCCGAAATGCAATCTTATCACGATTAATCACGATGTAGACCCGGAAAATCGTAGCGCTACATACGGTCGTCCTATCGTAATTGAAGACAAAGTGTGGGTAGGTATCAACTCAACAATCCTTCCGGGCGTAAGGGTAGGGTACGGTGCGATAGTCGGGGCACAGAGTGTGGTTACTCATGATGTGGCGCCTATGACTGTGGTTGCAGGCAATCCTGCTAAATTCATTAAAAAGATAGAGCGATGAGTGAGAAGAAATCTATAAGCCGCAGAGGTTTTCTGAAAACAGCAGCCACTATTGGAGCGGCTATTGCCATTACACCGGCTTTAAACAAAGTAAGCGCTGCTGAAACAACAGGAAATATTTCCGCGAAGAAGGACGGTATGTCTTACCGCACTCTTGGAACCGGAAGCACCGCGATGGAGGTATCATCGCTCGGATTTGGATGTATGGGCTTGAACTACAACCGTTCGCAGTCGCCCGAAAAGAAAGAGTGTATTAGAATTATTCACGAGGCTGTTGACCATGGTGTGACACTTTTTGATACAGCAATCATTTATGGTCCTTTACGTAACGAACTCTTGGCCGGAGAAGCCCTTGAACCATATAAAGGCAAGGTGAACCTAACAACCAAATTCGGGCATGAGGTAATAGACGGCAAAGGCACGGGACGTCAGGATAGCCGACCTGCTACAATACGGCGTTATTGCGAGGAGTCGCTGAAGCGCCTAAGGCTTGACTCTATCCCTCTATTCTATCAGCATCGTTTTGACCCGAATACTCCTATAGAAGAAGTGGCCGATACTATAAACGACCTTATTAAGGAAGGCAAGGTACAGCGTTGGGGCCTATGTGAGGTGAGCGCTGACACTATCCGCAAAGCTCATTTTGTATGTCCCGTGACCGCAATCCAAAGCGAGTACCATCTGATGCATCGCATCGTAGAAGAAAACGGGGTGCTTGATGCTTGTCGTGAACTCGGAATAGGTTTCGTCCCTTACAGTCCGCTCAACCGTGGTTTTCTCGGCGGATGTATCAATGAATATACCTTGTTCGACACTTCTAACGACAATCGGCATACTTTGCCGCGCTTCCAACCGGAAGCCATCAGAGCGAATACGAGGATAGTCAACGAGCTTCAGCAATTTGGCAGAACACGTGGAATGACATCCTCACAGGTCGCATTAGGATGGCTTTTGCATAAAGCTCCGTGGATTGTACCTATACCGGGTACCACAAAGGAGTCGCATTTGATAGAGAATCTCCATACCCTATCATTTAATGTGAGCGATGAGGATTGGCAAGCTCTTGAAACCAAAGTGGCGTCAATACCCATAGTTGGTGACAGATATAATGCAGAGCAGCAAAAACAAGTTGGATATTAATAACCGATTATTTATGAAAAAAATATTATTATTTATGGCTGTTATTCTTGCCTCATGTGCAGTTGAAGCAAAGACTCTGATAGCATATTACAGCTATACTAATAATGTAGAACGCATTGTTAACGAACTGAGCACTCAGATTAAGGCTGACGTCGTGGAAATTGAACCGGCAGTGAAAGGGCTTGACTATGCCGCCAATAATTATGCAATCGGTAGCGCACAGATTGCAGCCATACGCGAGAATCCGGATAATGCGGATTCTTATCCTGCTATCGACCCAATAGATATCAACTTTGCTTACTATGATTGCATCATCATAGGTACACCGCTATGGTGGAGCAATATGGCAGCTCCGATGCAGACTTTCCTGTTTCAGTACGGCGCGGAAATGTCCGGTAAAAATATAGGACTAATTGTATCAAGCGCGAGCAGCGGCATAAGTGGAGTAGAAGCCGATGCCAAGCGTCTCATACCAAATGGCAAATTCTTATCTGAGAGCTTGTGGATTCGCAGCTCACAGACGTCTAATGCTGCTGCAATGTTGGAGAATTGGCTCCGAGCAATCCATTACGACGAGCTCGTTGCAGGGATAAACGCAGTGTACGAAGAAACCCCTGATACTTTGACAGTCTACACACTAAACGGAGTAAGATTGCAGACCGCAGAAAACTCACTTGACAATTTGTCTACGGGAATATATATTATAAATGGGGAAAAGCGAATGGTATTAAAGTGAGTCCTGCAGCAGTGTGAATATGCCGGTTAGTTGGCTTTGATATCTTGTGGCAATAATTGCCAGAGCCGGTAGTGGTCACCAAGAGACCGCACGGCTTTGTGCCAATAAGCGTCTCCTTCGCCAACAAGGAGGTCGGGTAGGGTATCCGCATTATTTTGCACAGCCCATGTGTCATCATTGATTTCCTCATCAAGCTGGCCTGGAGCCCAACCGCTATACCCTATAAAAAAGCGTATTTGTCCATCAGTCGGATAGCCCTCATTAATATAATCGATAGCGGCATCGAAGTTCCCTCCAATCCATAATCCGGGTGCATACAAGCGTGCATCCGGAATTATTTCATCTCCCAATGTGTGAACAAAATACAATCTGTCCTGACTGAGCGGACCGCCGCAGTACACCTTTATATGGCTATCACTATTTACGCCATCAAGCACTTCGTCAAGGGTGGAGGTGATAGGGTGGTTGAGTACAACTCCTGTTGTGCCATCTTCGACTGAGTGGTCAATCAGAGAAATAACAGCCCTATTAAACCACGTCTCTCCCAAAAAAGGCTCGGCAATCAGAAGGTTGCCGGCTTTTACCGACAACTTCTCTGTAGAAATCTTGAAGAATGACGTGTCGATGTTTTTCATATATGGTTGAGGTTATGAGTTTATAGCTTGTTTGAGTGTATTGAGTCGGTTGAAGGAATTTTAATGTTTGAAGATGTCGCTTATAAGATTCCGCATGTTTTAAGAAGCCGGCGATAGTATTCGGCTTTCTTTTCTATAGCCATCGGATAAGCCCGCGAGGTGGACGGCATTCGCCAGATTCTGATGATACGGCCATTATAGTCCCATATAGAGTATTCGCCCATTTTCGGTGCAGCCGTACCGGTTAGTCCGGCTATCACATTGGCGGCCTTTTCGCCTGTGGTGGCAATATCTGTACAAAGCGGCATCATATTGAGCAGACGTGTGGGGTCGTTGCCTTCCAGAACTTCAAGATACTTGTCTGATGCGTTGCCTTTGAGCCGACGGGCGCGTTTTACGGTGTCGCTCATTGCTATCCCTTTTTCTTTAGTCAGTGTTTTTATCTTATCAAGGAAAAAAGTCTTTTCTTTCTCGTTGTACAGTGCATTCTTGTCACCGGTGAACAGCAATCCCATAATGCGCCAAAAATCATTAATGACGTTGGGATAATAGAAATGCATCGACCATCTGTGTTTGCCGGGAGGAAATGTACCCATAAATAGTACTTTCGCATTCTCAGGAAGCCAGGGTTCCAGGGGATGAACTTCAATTTCGTATTCTTCTTTATTTTCCATACGCAAAGATAATAAAAAATTATCTGTTTTTCGTACTCAGATTGAGGGTAATATGAAATACAGCAAAAACTGCGAAAAGAAGTGCAACTCCACAATGGAATGATGTTGTTCCAGTTACTTTGCAAGTAATCAAGATGCCGCTGACTGCAACACAAAGAAATGCCAATACAAACAATGGAAGAACCTTTTGGTAGGCATGTACTCGCCATGTTGTGTCACTTGAACAGAATATTTGTAAGCACCATGCACGGTTATACCAAACATGTACTATGGCTAATGCTATAAAGGCATATCCACTGGCCATATGAGCAAGCTTTAGCTTTCCTGCAAGGTCGTATTGCAGATTTTCAACAGCATTGTTCATCCAGATGCCAAGGACGACAGTCATTATAAATGACAAGATTAAAACTATTGTGTAGCAGATGACTACAGGTGTCGAAAAAGTTAATTTCCTGGAGCGTATCATATAAATAAAAAAGAATATAATTGAAACCGTAATAATCAATACTTTGTCAAATCTAAAACAC
>PPYF01545320.1_pt1 | contig 15356 bp, 7 predicted proteins | sample 1559871 | NCBI WGS metagenome assembly PPYF01 (sample SAMN08240021, study PRJNA423297) | Human gut metagenome, whole genome shotgun sequencing project. | reverse complement strand
GCGATAACATTTATAATATAACACGAAGAGACTATTTCAACTAAATTGCGGAAGAACCACCATTTTTAGTACACCACACTGACGGCGGCGCGGCGCGGAAGGGAGAAAACACTCAGTACTTTCGGAAAAACTGTCAGTACTTTAGAAAAAACAGTCAGTACTTTAGAAATTTCTATCCTTACTTTCGTAAAAACCGTCCCGCCGGCAGGAATTTCACCCGTTTCTTCCGCCACGACGGCCCGGCCGGGACGCAGGCCGTCCCGCCGGCAGCCCGCAGCGGAAGCCGCCGCCCCCTTCCCGCCACACATCATCTCCACATCCGTTATCCATCCTCCCCTTCATGCCGACCGAAGTCTCCTCCCTCTCTTCCCGCCGCTCCCGCCGCTGCTCCAACATCGAGCTGTGCCGCATCTTTTCCATTCTCTGCGTCCTGCTGGTCCATTCGCAGTTCTATGCTCTCGGCATGCCCCGCCGCGTCGACACAGACAGCGTGGTCAGCATCGTGCTCGAAGCCTGCGGCATCATCGGCGTGAACGCCTTCATCATGATTTCCGGCTATTTCTCCATCCGCTTGAAGCTGCGCGCCTTTCTCAATCTGGGCTACATCTGCCTGTTCTGCGCCGTCGTCACCGGCGCGCTGGCCTGGGCCAACGACCGGTTCCAACCCGAAAGCCTCTATTTTCTCACCAACGGCAGCTGGTTCGTACGGGCCTACATCGGACTGATGATTCTCTCGCCCGTGCTCAATGCCTTTGCCGACCGCAGCACCCGCCGCCAGCTGCTCACGGTGGTGACGCTCCTGCTGGTCTACCAGACGTGGTTTGCCTGGAAGCCCGGAGCCAGGATGCAGGACTTCGCCCAGGGCTATTCCATTCTGTCCTTCTGCGTGCTCTACCTGCTCATGCGCTGCGTGCGGCGCTACGACCTTCGCCTGTCGCTCTCCACCTCCCTGCTGCTCTTTGCCGTGTGCACCGGCACCATTGCCGGCCTTCACTGCCTCTCGCTCAGCCTCGGCACCGACCTGCACCAGTTCGACTACAACAACCCGCTGGTCATTCTCTCGGCCTTCGCCTTCTTCCAGTTCTTCCTGGCCCTGCCCGCCGGCCACTGGCCGCTCGTCAACCACCTGGCACAGTCCACGCTCTCCGTGCTCCTGCTCCACAATGCCTCGGCCACATGGCCCTACGTCAAGGACCTTTTCCGCCAGTTGCCCACCTCCTCGCCGCTGCTCTATCTCCCCGCGCTCTGCGGCGCGCTGCTGGCCGTCCTGCTGGCCTGCACGCTCATCGACCAGCTGCGCCTCTTCACCTTTGCCCGCATCGAAAAGGCTCTCTACCGCCTTCCCTTCATTGTCTGGCTCGACAACCGCTGCCGGCAACTTGACCGCAACTGAACGCCAAACAGCAAAAAAATACGGGCAAAAGCCTTGTGCTTCTGAGGAAAATCGTATTTTTGTAAAAGCATCGGGCGCTCAGCGCCCTTCCCCTCCGGCGGCATCTCCGCTCTTTATCTCCGCCGGCAACGGACTCCGTCGCAAGTCCCGCTGCCCCGCGGCCGCCGGAAATCTTCCCGTGCTTAACCTCAAATTTTATCATGCATATGGGCACAAGTATCCTATTTCCCTCCATTCTGTTTTTCGCAGTGGTCATCTTCCTGATGATTTTCTTCCACTTCGTACCGTTTTTCCTCTGGATGTCGGCCAAAGTCTCCGGCGTTCACATTTCGCTGATTCAGCTCTTCCTGATGCGCATCCGCAACGTGCCGCCCAATATCATCGTGCCGAGCCTCATCGAAGCCCACAAGGCCGGGCTCAAAAGCATTACGCGCGACAACCTTGAAGCCCACTACATGACGGGCGGACACGTACAGCGCGTGGTACACGCCCTGGTATCGGCCTCGAAAGCCAACATCGACCTTTCCTTTGAAAAGGCAACGGCCATCGACCTGGCCGGACGCGACGTCTTCGAAGCCGTACAGACCAGTGTCAACCCCAAAGTCATCGACACACCGCCCGTAGCGGCCGTAGCCAAGAACGGCATCCAGCTCATCGCCAAGGCGCGCGTCACCGTGAGAGCCAACATCCACCAGCTCGTGGGCGGTGCGGGCGAAGACACCATCCTGGCGCGTGTGGGCGAAGGCATCGTGTCGAGCATCGGCTCGGCCGAATCGCACGAAAGCGTACTCGAAAATCCCGACAGCATCTCCAAGCTCGTGCTCCGCAAGGGACTCGACGCCGGTACGGCCTATGAAATCCTTTCCATCGACATCGCCGACATCGACGTGGGCAAGAACATCGGCGCCACCCTCCAGATGGACCAGGCCAATGCCGACAAGAACATCGCACAGGCCAAGGCCGAGGAGCGCCGGGCCATGGCCGTGGCCACCGAACAGGAAATGAAGGCCAAGGCGCAGGAAGCCCGCGCCGAAGTCATACAGGCCGAGGCCGAAGTGCCCAAAGCCCTGGCACAGGCCCTGCGCGACGGCAACATGGGATTCATGGACTATTACCGCCTGGAGAACCTCAAGGGCGACACCTCCATGCGCGACAATATAGCCAAACTGACCAAGGGCGACGTGAGCGATCTGCTGAAATAAGCCGGCCCCATAAAAACCGTCACTCCGGATGCCCTGTCCCCACAGGCATTCGGAGTGACTGCTTTCTGTCCCATCAAGGCCGCCGGCAGCACATGCCACAATTCAGGAACAGTCCCTGTCACGTTTTTTCACCACATTCATTTTTCTAAATCATATATTCTCATGCATCTGAAACGTTTACTCTGCAGCCTGCTGCTGACAGCAGGCCTCCTTCCGCACCTGGAAGCCGCGGAACCCTTCCGCACCACCACCGTTGAGAACGGGCAATTTGCCGAGGGTACCACCTGGTACACGCTGCGGATTGGCAAAAGCCAGCACTACCTGTCCGACAACGCCGACCAGCCCTACATTGCGCTCCAGCGCACCCAGTCGGCCTACGACGATGCCGACCTGTGGTGCTTCGTCGACAACGGCGACGCCGGTTATGCCCTCTACAACAAGCAGGCCGGCGCCGGAAAAGTGCTCGCCTCTTCCACCCGCATGGAAAGCATGGCCGGACAGGCCGGAACGGGCGGCACCACCTACCCGGTAATGTGCGAGGCCGGCAATCTGCCCGACGGCTATGTCGGCACCTGGGACTTCAGCGAGTCCACCAGCCTGCCCAATGTCGAAGGCTACTACATGTTGCTGCACGGCACTCCCTATGCCGTCAACAACTTTGCCGAACTGGGCAAACTGGCCTTCTGGGCCGAAGGTAAAGGGGCCGGTTCCACGCTGACCTTCAGCATTGCCGCCATCGACTTTGACATTCTGACCTCCACCGGCCAGTTCACGGCGAGCAACCCCTCGAAAACCTGGCATTCCAACTGGGCCAGCAGCGAACTGGAAGGTTTTTCGCTCAATTCGGGCCTCAACAACATGACCACCGAGGACGACTGCATCGTGGGTTACGTGGGCAACGGCGGCAGCTGCACCTACACGCTGCGCGCTCCCCAAGGCTACATTGTCGAAGGCTACAGCTTCGATGCCGTCAACCACAACGGCGACGGCAGCTACAGCCTGACACTCACCGCAGGCACACAGACCGTAACGACCGGCACCGAGCCGCAACACATCGAAGTGGAAGGACTCGAGGAGCCACAGGCCGCCTTCGTCATCAAGGGAGGAAACAAAGGCGTCACCTTCCGCAACTTCACCGTGCGCATCCGGCATTCACGGGTGGAGCCGGAGCCCTTCTTCCCCGTGTTCACCACGCCCACCACAGCCGCTATCCCCTACCGCATTCCGGCCATCGCCAAGGCCAGCAACGGTGACCTCATCGCCGTGGCCGACTACCGCCACAGCCGCACAGACATCGGCATGGCCAACAAGGGCCGCATCGACCTCCACGCCCGCATCAGCGAAGACAACGGGCGCACCTGGGGCGACATCTTCCCCATTGTGGAAGGCCAGGGAGCGGCATCGCCCGACTTCATGCACGTGGGATTCGGCGACCCCTGCATCGTGGCCGACCGTGAAAGCAGTGAAGTGCTCGTCATGAGCTGCGCCGGCAACGTTTCCTTCTTCAACGGCACACGCGACAACCATCAGAACATCGCCTGCTTCTACAGCAACGACAACGGACGCACCTGGAGCGACCCCGTAGACATCGCGGAAAGCATCTACGCCCAGTTTGACCATTCACCCTACGGCCCCGTGCCCTCCATGTTCATCGCCTCCGGACGAATCATGCAGAGCGAAACCACCAAGGTGGGTGAATATTACCGGCTCTACTGCGTAGCGCTCGTGCGCGACGTCAAGGGTGCCTTCACCAACTTTGTGCTCTATTCCGATGACTTCGGACACAACTGGACCGTGCTTGGCGGCACCGACCGCGCTCCCATCCCCTCAGGCGGCGACGAACCGAAGGCTGAGGAACTGCCCGACGGCTCCATCCTCCTAAGTTCGCGCTGCAGCGGCGGCCGCTACTACAACATCTACACCTTCACCGACTCACGCACGGCCGAAGGCACCTGGGGCAAGATGGTCTTCTCGGGCGCCAGCAACAACGGCGTGACGGCGCAGGGCAACAGCACCAACGGCGAAGTGCTTCTCGTTCCCGTAGTACGCCGCGCCGACCAGCAGCACATGTATCTGCTCCTGCAGTCGCTCCCCTTCGGCAACGGACGCACCAACGTGGGCATCTACTACAAGGAACTGGCCTCACTGGCCGACTTCGTATCGCCCGACAGCATTGCCGCCAACTGGGACGGACGCCACCAGTCCAGTCAGCTCGGCTCGGCCTATTCCACCATGTGCCTGCAGGCCGACTCGACCATCGGCTTCCTCTATGAGGAGGAGACCTACTGCGGAAGCGGTGGTGGCGGCTATTCCATCATCTACAAGAACTATAGCATCGAGCAGATTACCGACAGCCTTTACTCCTACTCTGCCGAAGCCGACCGCAACGCCATCACGGCCGCCGGCATCGACAGCAAGACGGCTGCACTGGAGGAAACCGACAAGCCCTACGTGGGCACCGTCATACCCGGCGGACTGCAGGGCGTGGAAGAGGCGCTCGAAGCCTACCGCAGCCAGCCCGACAAGGAGCATTACGAGGCGCTCAACCGCGCGCTGCGCGACGTGCCCCGCGTCAGGGTGGAAGCCGACCGCCTCTACCGTCTGCGCAACACCAACCGGGCCGGCGGAACGCTCTACATGGGCGGCGGAACGACGGCCTACCGGGCCGCAGCCTCCAACCAGCAGACGGCCGACCAGCTGTTCCGGCTCGTACCGGCCGGCACCGACCACTGCTATTACATCCACAGCGTGAACTTTGAAAACTACCTCGGCCCGCTCGGCAACCTCGAAACGGAACCGGCCACGCTGACTTCAACCACCGGAGCCGGCATCTACCGCATCGAAGGCGCCAACAACGGCCAGAGCGAAGTGGTATGCACCAACAAGACCGGCTCCAACGGCGGCCTCCATCTGGCCGGCGACGGCGTACGCCTCGTGCCCTGGACCGACAGTGCCCCGGCCTCCCTCTGGTATGTCGAGCCCGTCGACGAATATCTCCTGACGATGCCCGCCAGCGGCTACACCACGCTGTGCCTGCCCTTCGGCGTCAGTCTGCCCGACGAGGTGGAAGCCTACACCACCGACGGACGCACGGAAATAGAGGGAGTGGAATGCGTTCTGCTCCGGCCGCTTACTTCGCCCGTCGCACCGGGACAGCCCATGGTGGTGGCCGGCGAACCGGGACGCTATGCCTTCCCGCTGAGCGGCGAAATGCCGGATGCCGAAGCCGGTGGCGATGAGGATGGCGGCACGACCGACCTCTTCCACGGCGTTTATTGCAGCCGCAACGTGGCAGCCAGCGGACTCTACACTCTCAACAACGGCACCTTCCGCCGCCGCAGCGCCGCAACGGGCAATGTAGCGGCCAACACGGCCTACTTCATCAGCGACAGCGAGGCAGCCACACTGCCCCTGACCACGACGGCGGGCGACCCCGTAGGCATCGGCAGCGTGGAGGCCGACGGCAAGGCGGTCCGCTTCTACGACCTGAACGGCCGGCCGGTGGAGCGTCCTGCCCACGGCATCTTCGTCACTTCCGACGGACGCAAGGTGCTCGTCAAGTAACGGTGGCTCCGGCAACCGCTCCTTTCCTCTGACACAAAAAGGGCTGCACCCGCATGCAAACGGCGGTGCAGCCCTTTTTCCTTTCCTGCCCCGGCCCAATCGCCGGATGAGAGGCCCGGACGGCCGGGGAATCCGGCGCGCGGACCGGTAGGGTTTCAACAGCAGTAAGGACCGTTTCAACGAAAGTACTGACTGTTTTTTCTAAAGTAAGGATAGAAATTTCTAAAGTACTGACTGTTTTTACGAAAGTACTGAGTGTTTTTTCCCGGTAAAATCCGGCTCCGCGGGAAGGGCGGAAACAGAAAAAAATCCCCTCCGGCGGCGCTGCGGCGGCCGGAGGGGAAGACGGTCAGCGTATTTTCACTTCGTCCCATGAAGGCGGCGTGACGCCCATCAGATGGCGCACGAAGAAATCGAAGCGCTTACGCTCTCCGAAGAGCTCGCCCATGGTGTGGCCGGCGCCCGGCAGCACCACCAGTTCAAAGTCCTTCCGGGCCTTGATGAGGGCATCGGCCACCTGCATCGTCGAGGCCGGGTCCACATTGTCGTCCAGTTCGCCCACGACGAGCATCAGCGGCCGGCGCAGCAGATGCGCATTCTCCACATTCGAGCTCTTGCGATACTGTTCGCCCACGGGATAGCCCATCCACAGCTCGTTCCACCAGATTTTGTCCATCCGGTTGTCGTGGCAGCCGCAGGCCGAATAGGCCGCCTTGTAGAAGTCGGGGTGCAGCAGCACGGCGTTGGTCGATTCCTGGCCGCCGGCCGACGCGCCGAAGATGCCTACGCGGTCGATGTCCATGTAGGGATACTTCCGGGCAGCGGCACGAAGCCAGGCCATGTGGTCGGGCAGGCCGGCATCCTGCAGGTTCTGGTAGCAGACGTTTTCAAACTCGCGCGAACGGAAGGAGGTGCTCATGCCGTCGACCATGACCACGATGAAGCCCAGTTCGGCCAGCGAACTCATGTTCCAGTCGTAGCTGATGAACGACTTGGGCACATACTGGCTGCCCGGTCCCTGGTAGATGTATTCCACTATGGGATACCGCTTGTCGGGCGAAAAGTTGCTCGGCCGGTAAATCAGGCCCCAGATGTCCGTTTTCCCGTCGCGGCCCTTGGCCGAGAACACTTCGGGCTTGCGCCATCCCGCAGCCTCGAGCCGGCTGATATCGGCCTTTTCGAGCGACATCACCTTCCGTCCGTCGGTGCCGCTGCGCAGCACGGCCACGGGCGGCACCTCGGCCGTGGAGCAGACGTCGACCAGATAGGCCATGTCGGCCGAAAAACGGGCCGAATGCATGCCCTTGGCCGGTGTGAGGTCCTCCATGTTGCGGCCGTCGAAGCCGATGCGGTAATAGCGGATGTGATAAGGGTCCTCGTCGCGGTTCACGCCGTTGGCCGAGAAATAAATCCACTTGTTCTCCTCGTCCACACGAAGCACCTCGCGCACATACCATTCTCCCTTCGTTATCTGATGGGTGGGCCGGCCCGTAGTGCGGTCGTACATGTAGAGGTGGTTCCAGTTGTCGCGCTCGCTCATCCAGATGATGTGGCGGCCGTCGGCCAGATTGTGGCGGAAGTAGCGGGTGTAGTTCACATACTTGTCATGCGTTTCCTCGATGATGGGGCGCACCTCGCCCGTTTCGGCCGAGCATTCCAGCACCCGGTACACCTTGTGGCCGCGTTCGTTATAGTCGAAAATGATGTGCTTCGAATCTGCCGTCCACTGCGGCGCGTGCAGCGCATACTGGTGGCTGAACAGCTCCGTGGAAGGCACAACAGCCTTGCCCGTCTCCACGTGGAAGATGCAGGGCACCTTGAAAGTCAGTTCGTCGCCCGGCTTCGCGTATTCCTGCTTGTGCAGACGGGGCTGCAGCTGGTCGGACGGCGACGACTCCACATAGTAGACATAGCGCTTTTCGGCCGGACGCAACTTGCAGGAAACGAGTTTCCGGCTGTCGGGCGACCAGCGGATGTAGCTGGAATAGTAGAAGCCGATGGTGCCGTCGTAGCTGAGCTGTCGCTCGCGTCCTGTGGCCTTCTCGCGCACCCACACATTGTTCTCACGGACGTAGGCTACCCACTTGCCGTCGGGCGAAGTCACGGGTCCACCGCCCTTCTCGTCGTCCACCTCCATCCAGTGGCGGCCTTTGCGCGGAGCCGGCACGTCCCCCCTGCACTCCAGCGCGTTTCCCTCCAGACGGTAGTGCCAGCGGCGGCCGGCAAATTCAAAGTCGAGCGTTTTGCAGTCGTCGCTGACGCTCAGCCGCCGCAGACCCAGTCCTCCGGGCCGCACCTCGCGCCCGCTCGCCGTCCGCAGCGCCACAGCCAGACTGTCGTGGTTGAACAGCAGGCTCCGCTCACGGCTGTCGGCATCCACCAGCTGGTAGAAGTCGCCCTCGGGCGTATGCCGCACATACCAGAAGGCGTGTGTCTGCCCTATCCAATGGGCATCCACGCCGGAATAATATACCTTGTCGGAGGAAAAGAGCGACTTGACGTCATAGGCCCGCCGGTAGTCGTCGGCCGTACCCTGTGCCCACAGCGCAGAAACGCCCAGCAGCAGAGCGGCGGTCATGCAGAAAATCTTTTTCATAGTTCTCTTATTTTCGTTTGTTGGAAAAGTTTGTTTTTCATAACGGTTTCTTCGGCAGCGGGCCGAAAGCCATCCCCCTGTCCGAAGACGCGGCAAAGATACAGGCTTTTACACTAACCTGCTGCTTTTCTTCCCCGTAAAATCATGTTTTTTTGGCAAAAAGATTATCACACCTCTTTTTTTATCCTTACATTTGTAGCTGAAAAAACAACAGGAGAACTCTCCGCAAAAAATCATCCGCATCACGTCTCAGGACCGCGGGAACCAACTTCCCCATCCTCAGGACTCCTTGCCCCGTATGAAAACGAAAAGTTTTTTTTCTAAACCATTCATACAACACAACCATGAAAACAAGTAAATTGCTTTGGCTCGCACTGCTTTTCTCGGCACTTTTCACCGTGTCGTGCAGTGACGACGACAACAAGGGAGGCAACACTCCGCCGCCATCCGGTGGAGAAGTCAACGGAGAAATGAAGTCCCTCCAGCTGAAGGGTTTTGTACATGATGCCGACGGTCAGCCTTTGGCCGGCGTTACCGTTACGAGCGGAACTTCAAAGACACAGACCGACGCTGCCGGTCTCTTCGCGCTGAACAAGCTCGACGTTGTCAGCAGCCGCCGCTCGTGCGCTTTGCCAAAAGCGGCTATTTCGACGTAGTACGTTCGTTCAAGGCCAACAGCGGCGACGAGTGGGAAGTCATCATGTGCAGCAAGAGCGATGGCAGCATGAGCACCTCCGCCGTCTATGAGGCCGACGAGGCACGCACCATCAGCGTAGGCGACATGCGCATTGACATGCCGGAAAACGGCTACATGACCGACAGCAACGGAAAGCCCTACAGCGGCACCGTGCATTCCGACATGGTTTACCTTGACCCGAACAACGAACACTTCGCCGAAATGATGCCCGGAGGCGACCTCGCAGCCGTACGCGCCGACAACACTCCGGCACAACTGCTCTCCTACGGCATGACCGCCGTCAGCATGACCGACGACAACGGCAACAAACTGCAGCTCAAGGAAGGCAGCACCGCACGCCTCACCTTCCCCGTGCCGCAAGGCATGGAAGCCAGTCTGCCGGCAAGCATCCCCCTGTGGAGCTTTGATGAAACAAAAGGCGTCTGGGTGGAAGAAGGCTCAGCCCAGCTGCAGGGCAACGTGTATGTAGGTACCGTCAGCCATTTCTCATGGGTCAATCTGGACTATCCGGAATCCCAGGGCACCGTACAGGGCTATGTCAAGGACCAGTTCGGCAATCCGATCAGCGGTGTGCGCGTATCAGTAGGCCAGGTCATGTCGCCGACCCTCACCAATGCGCAGGGCTATTACAAGCAGGATGTTCCGGCCAACGTCGACTTCAATATTACTGTGAAGCCTAAGTATTACGGCAACTATCAGAGCGTGGTCAACATCCCCGTCAGCGAACTGACAGCCGGCGAAACCCGCACGGTGCACATCACGCTGCCGCGCCTCTACAACGTCAGCGGCCGCATCGTCAACCAGCTGGGCGATTCCAACAGCGCCTCCATCTGGCTCGAATATGGCAACGGCCAGCGCACCCTTTCCGTGGTTTCCAACGCCAATACCGGCGCCTTCAAGTTCTACGCTCCTGAAGGTTACACCGGACCGGCCCGTCTCGTTGTCCTGACCGGCGACGAGGAAACCGTCACCCGGAACATCAACCTCACCAACAACGATTTGAACGTGGGCGACATCGTCATTTCCTCCACTAGCGGCAGCAGCGGCACCATCAACACCACGTTGTCCGACGGAACCAGCGTCACCTTCAATCTTCCCGGCAGTGACCCCAACACCATGTCGGGCGTCATCATCGTTGACGACATGTTTGTCTATACTTCCGGTGAGCCCCTTGGTGATGACAGTGAAGAACCGGAATTTATCCTGCAGATAGAAGAAGGCTACAGCGCCGACAGACAATCCTACGACAACGCCATGATATACGCCAACAACAAGAATACGGGGGCATATCTGGCCAATGACTACAGCGGACACGCCAATATCTCGCTCAACGGCAAGAAATGCGACCTCAGCGTTTCCGGTACTGCCACCTACATCTCCTATGCCGAGGATAAGTATGACGAGAACGCCACTTTCAACTCCTCGGAAGTCAAGCTCGACGTTCTCCTGAAAGGCAAGACTGAACACAACATGCTGCCCTCTGAGGCTGGTTTGCCCTCGTTCACTCCGGCCCTGACAGAGCCGGCTCCGCTCCTGATGTCCATCTCCTCTTGCAAGATGTGCGACAACGGTGGAAACGTTTACTACAACGGCGGCATAGAGGAGTTTGAAGCTCTGGTGGCTGCCGCCAACAAGACCGGCATCAAGAAGCTGTACAGCGAAAACGACGGCGACTATGCCGAGGCGATTTACTTCTCGAACAACAAGTTAATCATAATCATTTATGATTCCTACGTGCAGGAAATCGAAGAAGGCGAATCCGGACTTGATGCAGACGCACCCGTCACGGTTACTGCCCTTGAAGGCGTTGACGAATCCATCCTCGATATGCTCAGCGCTTCTAACGATGAAGAGGTCAACATTGCCCCAAAAGCACGCCTGACAACCAAAAAGGACATCCGTGCCCTGCTCAAAAAGTTGAAGAAATAAACTGCTTCAGCAGAGGTATTTTCCCACTTGACGGATGCTGCCGGAAACTCCCGGCGGCATCCGTCTTTTTTCCGGCCGGTCCCGGTTCCCCACAGGCAGGCAGTCAATAACAGCCGGCGGTTACGGAACCACCGCTGCCCGCAAAAACAGATGCCTGCACAACTTTTCCGTCCCGAAGTGGCCCGCAGATGCACAAAAGGCCGTACATTTGCAGAAAGTTACGCCCGCGCCGACCAACGGCAGGCGTTTCTCCTTTCATGGATTCCAATATTCAAAACTATAAAAAACAAAACTCATGAAACACAAACTTGCCTTTGCCCTCGCCCTGGCAGCCGCCCTGCCCCTAAGCACTACGGCACAGGAAGCGCCGCGGTGGCTCCGCTGGTGCGCCATTTCGCCCGACGGCAAACAAATCGCCTTCACGTATTCCGGCGACATCTACACCGTTCCCGTTGAGGGCGGCACAGCCCGCCAACTGACGGCCAACACCGCCTATGAGTACGCCCCGGTGTGGAGCCCCGACAGCCGCCACATCGCCTTTGCCAGCACGCGCGAAGGCAGCAAGGACGTATTCCTCACCTCAATCGACGGAGGCACGCCGCGCCGCATCACGACCCACTCGGGCAGCGAGATTCCCGTGGCCTTCCTCGACAAGGACCACATCCTTTACAAGAGCAGCGGCATGCCCACTGCCGAAAGCCTCCAGTTCCCTTCGGGCACCTTCACCCAGCTCTACAAGGTCAGCATCGAAGGCGGCCGCCCCGAACTCTTCTGCGGCTGGAGCATGGACAACCCGAGCATCAGCGCCGGCGGCAGCATCCTCTTTGAGGACGTCAAGGGATATGAAGACTACTGGCGCAAGCACCAGCAGTCGAGCATCGCGCGCGACATCTGGCTCTTCGACGGCAAGGACTACCGCAAGCTCACCGACTACAAGGGCGATGACCGCAGCCCCGTATGGACTGCCGACGGCAAGAGTTTCTACTACCTGAGCGAGCAGAAAGGCTCCTTCAACGTGTTCCGCCGCCCGCTCAACGGCACAACGGCCGAACAGCTCACCTTCCACAAGGACTTCCCCGTGCGCTTCCTCAGCGCCGCCACCAACGGCACGCTATGCTACAGCTACGACGGTGAAATCTATACCCTCACGCCGGGACAGAAGCCCCGCAAGGTAGCCGTCAGCCTCACCCGCGACGACATGCAGCGCGAAGTGGTGCGCCAGATGCGCAGCAGCGGCGCACAGCAGGTGGCCATCTCCCCCGACAGCAAGGAAATTGCCTTCATCATGGAAGGCGACGTCTTTGTCACCTCGGTCGACTACTCCACCACCAAGCAGATTACCGACACACCGGAACGCGAGCGCACCGTCGACTTTGCCCCCGACGGCCGCTCCCTCGTCTATGCCTCCGAACGCGACGGCCGCTGGCAGATTTTCCAGGCCTCGCTCGTCAACAAGGACGAAAAGCTTTTCACCTACGCTTCCGAAGTGAAGGAGGAACGCCTCACCGACGGCACCTACACCGCCTTCCAGCCGGCCTACAACCCCAAAGGCGGCGAAGTGGCCTTCCTCAAGAACCGCACGGAGATTTGTGTGCTCAACCTCAAGAACAAGAAGGTGCGCACGGTCATGCCCGCCAAGTTCCAGTATTCCTACACCGACGGCGACCAGAACTACACCTGGAGTCCTGACGGCAAATGGATTCTGACCGAATACATCGCCACCGGCGGATGGAACAACAAGGACATCGCTCTGGTCAAGGCCGACGGCAGCGGCGAGATACACAACCTCACCAACAGCGGCTACGTGGAAGGACGGCCACGCTGGGTGCTCGGCGGAAAGGCCATGATATTCAGCAGCGACCGCGCCGGCTACCGCAGCCACGGCTCTTGGGGCTCGCAGCGCGACGCCTACATCCTCTTCTTCGACCGTGATGCCTACGACCGCTTCCGCATGAACAAGGAAGACCTCGCCCTGCTTGAGCAACAGGAGAAGCTCGAGAAGGAAAAGAAGGCCAAGGAGGAAGAGGAGCAGAAGAAGAAGGACGAAGAGAAGAAGAGCCGCAAGGACAAGAAGAAGGACAGCAAGAAGGACGGCGATGACGCCAAGGACGCCAAGGACAGCGGCAAGAAGGACGGCAAGAAGGACGACGGGAAAAAGGAGGAAGAACTGCAGCTCGACCTCACCCATCTCGACGAGTGGGTCATCCGTCTGACGCCCTACTCCACCAGCCTGGGCGACTTCGTGCTCAACAGCGACGGCACCAAGCTCTACTTCATCGCCCCCAACGGTGCCGGCACCGCCCTGTGGGAGCAGGACCTCAAGGAGCGCCGCACCACGATGAAAGCCCCGCTCGGATGGGTGTCCTTCAACATGGACAAGGAGGGCAAGAACGCCTACTATCCGCAAGGCAACATCGGCAAGCTCGAACTGGCTTCGGGACGCACCTCGCAGATTAACTTCAGCACCTTCTACACCGAACGGCCGGCCGAAAAGCGCGCCTACCTCTTCGACCACATCTGGCACCAGACGAAGGAAAAGCTCTACGACCCCGGCATGAACGGCGCCGACTGGGACAAAATCTACAAGGAATACGCCAAATACCTGCCCTACATCCACAACAACTACGACTTCGCCGAAATGGCCAGCGAAATGCTCGGCGAGCTCAACGTGTCGCACACCGGCTGCCGCTTCGGCGGATACGGCGGAGCCATGGCCACGGCCACTCTCGGTGCCTTCTATGACGAAAGCTACCGCGGCGACGGACTCAAAATCAAGGAAATCATCAAAGGCAGTCCGCTCGAAATCGGCAAACAGCCGCTGAAGGCCGGAGCCGTCATCCTGGCCATCGACGGCGAGCCCGTCAAGGCCGGAGCCGACTACTTCCCGCTCCTCGAAGGCAAGGCCGGACGCTACACCCGCCTCACCGTCGAGATGGACGGCAAGAAGTTCGACACCACCGTCAAGCCCATCTCCGCCGGCGCCGAAAGTAACCTGCTCTACGAGCGCTGGGTGAAGCGCAACCGCGACATCGTCGACAGCCTCTCGGGCGGACGCCTGGCCTACGTACACATCAAGGCCATGGATGCCGGCAGCTTCAGCCGCCTCTACCGCGAACTGCTCAGCGACCGCAACCGCAACCGCCAGGCCGTCATCGTCGACACCCGCCACAACGGAGGCGGATGGCTCCACGACGACATCATCACCCTGCTCACCGGCAAATGCACCATGCAGTACAAGCCGCGCGGACAGTATATCGGAAACGACCCCTTCGACCGCTGGACCAAGCCTTCGTGCATGCTCGTGTGTGAGGACAACTACTCCAATGCACACGGCACACCGTGGTACTACAAGGAGCAGGGTGTGGGCAAACTCATCGGTACGCCCGTGCCCGGCACCATGACCGCCGTGTGGTGGGAAAGCATCGAGGGAGGCATGGTATTCGGCATACCGCAGGTGGGTGCCTACGACATGAAGGGCAACGTGCTGGAAAACCAGAACCTGCAGCCCGACATCGAGGTGTACAACCAGCCGGCCGACGTGCTCAACGGCAAGGACAGCCAGCTGGAGCGCGCCGTGCAGGAAATGCTCAAACAGTAAGTCCACGGCGGCGGGAGGCCACGGCTTCCCGCCACCGCCCCCTTGCGGAACGCAGGGACAGGACCGCCCGCCGCGGCAGCCTGCCCTGCGTTCCGCCTTTCTTTTCTCCCCGCCGCATGCCGGCCGCACAACCGCCGTCGCGGGCCTCCCGGAAAAGCCGACCGGGGGTGGAAAAAACAAAAGTACTGACAGAATTTTCTATCCTTACTTTAGAAAAAACTGTCAGTACTTTAGATTTTTCTGTCAGTACTTTCGTTTCCGGCCGCTCCGCAGGACGTTTCAGCCCCCGGCCGACAGGCGCAACGCGCAGCCGGCTTCACGCTCCAGCGCCGCGAGCAGCGCGCCCAGCTCAGCCGGCGTGAGCTGCTGGCGGGCAT